>Ga0209181_10002921_pt1 | contig 27300 bp, 24 predicted proteins | sample MAT05_FD_187208 | JGI IMG/M metagenome (GOLD analysis project Ga0209181, IMG submission 187208) | Freshwater microbial communities from Lake Fryxell liftoff mats and glacier meltwater in Antarctica - MAT-05 (SPAdes) (version 2) | ecosystem: Environmental > Aquatic > Freshwater > Ice > Liftoff...
AGATCTCCAGTTCGGGCTTCGTGAAGATGCGCGCATCATCGCCTTGCAGGATGTTCGCATTGCTCTGGTAGGCACGGGTGCGCTGGGCGTCCTGCTTCACGTACACCTTGCCGTTGAACACGCCGGTGCCCTTCTCCGCGATGATGCCCTTGTAGAGTTCGTCGCTGGTGCAATCAGGTACATCGTGACCGATGTAGGTATGGTTGTCGCAGTGCGTGGTGCCGTTGAGCACGTACACGCCGTTCAGTTCGGCATGTGCCTCGGGACCTGCGAGTGCGATGTGTACTTCGTTCCGCACCAGTGATCCGTTCAGCGTGGTGGTATCGATGCTGAAGCGGCCTTTCGCGCCGATGGTCACACCATCCGAACCGATATGCGCAGGACCATTGGCCTCGTTCTGCAACACGTGCAGCGTAAGGTTCGCACCTTCGCCGACAACGCTTTCGCGGATGCCGTTGATGAGGGATGTGGATGCAGCGCCCTGCGCAATGTGTTCAATGATCACCTCCACGTTCGCGCCTTCATGCAGCATGAACAGGTCACGCGGCTGCACAAGTTGGGGATGCTGATCATCGGCCCGCATAATGTGCAGCACGTGAATAGGCTTGCTCGTCTTCGTGCCTTTCGGGGCAAGGATGATCAGGCCGTCGGTAGGCGCAGCAGCGTTCATCGCCGTGAAGAGGCGGTCACCGATCGGCGCGACCTGACCGTAGTGTGCCTTCACTGGTCCATGCGAGAGGTGATGCTTCAGGCTGTCGACCACGATGCCCTTGTCAGCCTTCAGGTCGTCGCACCGGTCGACGCGGAAGTGGCCGTTCACGAAGACCACACGTGTAGTGTGGAACGGCAGACGTGGAGGCAATGCAACAGCGCTGTCGACTTGGGGAGCGAAGTAGTTCTGGTTGAAGAGCTTGCCGACGCGGGTGTACTTCCATGCTTCTGTGCGGATGGTCGGGATGGGCAAGGTGCTCACCAAGGCCAACGCTTCAGCCGAGCCGGGCCAGGTGCTGTCTTGCAACAACGGTAGAACCGTTGTTTTGGGATCGGTCATTATTGCTGTGCTCATAGTCTCACGGGTCGACCCAGTGGGTCGACGCTATACGGTCTCCGCTTTGATCCAATCATAGCCCTTCGCCTCCAGTTCTAGCGCCAATTCCTTCGGTCCGCTCTTGATGATGCGACCATCGGCCATCACGTGTACCACGTCGGGAATGATGTGATCCAGCAGACGCTGGTAGTGTGTCACCACGATGAAGGCATTGCCCTTTGTGCGCAGCTTGTTCACGCCAGCGGATACGATCCGCAAGGCGTCGATGTCCAAGCCGCTGTCCGTCTCGTCGAGGATGCCGAGGGTGGGTTCCAGCATCGCCATCTGGAAGATCTCGTTGCGCTTCTTCTCGCCTCCGCTGAAGCCCACGTTCAGGTTGCGGTTCATCAGGTCGGGATCCATTTCCACCAGCTTGGCGCGTTCGCGTACCAGCGTCAGGAAGTCCTTGCCGCCGAGTTCCGCAAGACCGTTCGCCTTGCGCGTCTCGTTCATTGCTGTGCGCAGGAAGTTCATGTTGCTCACACCGGGGATCTCCACCGGATACTGGAAGGCGAGGAAGATGCCTTTCCAAGCGCGCTCTTCGGGAGATAGTTCGAGAAGGTCGATGCCTTGGTAGGTCACGGAGCCAGCGGTCACTTCGTATTCTTCGCGACCAGCGAGAACGTTGGCGAGCGTGCTTTTGCCAGAGCCGTTGGGGCCCATGATGGCGTGGACTTCACCAGCATTCACTTCCAGGTTCAACCCTTTCAGGATCTCCTTACCCTCGATGTGGGCGTGCAGATCGGTGATCTTTAACATGTGCTTGGTCTCACTCATTCTAGTTATTTAGAATCAATCTAAATAGAAGGATGTACAAAGGTAGGCGAACTGAATAACCGACGAACGCTTGAGCCAAGCATGTTGTGCGTTTGGAGCTGGCGCCGCGTTGGTCATCGATCCCCCACGACGAGGATTCGGGCCGCAGCCACAGCACTCCGGTACTGCACGCGCAGCACATATACCCCTGCCGGAAGGGTTCGCACATCGAACTGCAACAGTTCAGCTTTAGCGATCCCCGTATGCATGAGACTGCCGATAGCATTGTATAAAGCGAATTGTCCACCGCGCAATTCCGATGGTAGCTGGACGGAAACATGATCCTGCGCAGGAAGAGGATAGACCGCCATCGCTAGCGCGGTGTTTTCACCGATCCCCGTGCTTTCGTAGTGCAGCAGCCACACGCTGTCCAGCACGGCTTGTTGCTCTCCCATACCACCCGCTATCACGAAGGATCCATCACCGATCTCGCCCACACCGCGCAGGTCCATCACTCTTGCGGGCGTGTTGCCAGAGCTGCTGAACAGGCCATTGTTCCATCGCAGGATCTCCGTAGCGGGGTCCACGACACCGCTGCCGTTGTAGGCCAATGCATCGTAGTTGTAGGTCACGGCAGATCCGCCCAACCACACGGGCGCGCCATCCACGGTTATCGCTCCCGATCGGTAACGCGCACCCAGCGTGCCCGCAACCGCAGGGAGCCAGCTGATAGCAGTGGGCATCAGCGGATCTATGTGGCCGATGCGCACCCGGTCCTGTGCGGGGAAGTTGCCGCCCGCACTAGCACCGCCATGGTAGTAGATGGTGTCGCCTATGATGACGCCGCTAGCACCAAGGGCCTTGTATTGCGGCGTGTTCGGAACCGGTGTTCCTGCCGACCATTGATCGTGCGCGGGATCGTACACCTGCACGTTCGCCACGTTGGTGTTATACCAATTCTTAGTTCAGGACAGCCCCAAGGCTGGGCTGGACTTAGAAGTGGTAAGTGCGCGTGAGACAATACGTTTGGCTCGATGAGCCGTATGGCGAGATCGGGCCATTACGAATTGCGAAACGGTGTTATTGCTCCAGCCTTGATCACATAGATCAAACTATCGCGCCAAACGGCTTGGACCTGGTCATCAATGGGCACGGGAATGTTCGCGCCGTTCGGCATCCAAGTGTCGGTTGAAAGATCGAGCCGATGTACACGGTTGCTGCTCACTTCGTAAGGTGGCCCGTTGAGCACATGATAGCCGCCGATCACATAGGCCGTATCGCCCACGACACTTGCCGCAGCCGCGATCTTGCCCAAGGTGTCCGGTACGTCGGGCAGCGCGGTCCGTGTGTTCGCAGACACATTGTAACGGTAGGCGTTGCGATGAATGTCGCTCGATCCAAGGCCCATGGTGATGCCGCTGAACGTATACACCCCCAGGATCCTTGTACCTCGGCTGCACAGATCGCGTGGTTGGTGGTGGGTATAGGGAGCGGTGATAGCAAAGTCCACGACCATTGGCACATGGCCAACAGTGGCCCGACCATGAAGAAAGCCGCGATACAAAGGCGTCTGTGGCTGACCAAGAGAAGTCGGTCCGTTAGTGCTGCACGATCAATCGGCCGTGCTGTAGGACGTCGGTTCCGCGTACGAGGGTGAACGTGTAGGCGCCTGCGGCATCCAACTCCAACGAGAATTGGTGCGCCCCGGCGTTCAACGATCGGTCGGCAACCGCTCGACCTGTCAGATCGAACACGGCGAGTGCGAATGGCCCCGGACCATCGAGTGTTCCGGCGAATTGGAAATGTCCATCACTCGGGTTGGGCAACACCGTGAGCGGCTGTAATCCCGCGCGTTCGGTAATGGGGGTATTAATGCACTGGCCGGGGATGTTGGCATCCAGCCAAAGCAGCCGACGAGCGATCCAACCTTTCAGCGAATCCAACTCCGCGGCGTACGTGATCGCGCTCGGGTTCACTTCTGGGGCAGGGCCGCTTAGCCCTAGGATGGGCCACTTCTGGAAATGGCGTGCTTGAGCGCTCTGTACATGGGCGCCCACACTGTCGATGAAATTGAAGAGAGATGTTGTGCTCAGCAGGTCAGCGCGGTATGCGGAGTACGCACAACGCAATTCGTTGTTGAACGTGCTGTCCTGCAAGAGCCGCACATACCAGCCGCAGGAATGGTTGTCCGTGAAGCAATCGTTTACCAGGTGCGCCCAACCGGAGCCGTCCGTGTTCGAGAAGATGTCGCAGGTGGCAAGGTCCTTCCACGCCCAGTCGAAATCCCAAACCGGTCCCGCCTTCAACTTGCCACCGTTGGAGGCTTTGTCCTTGTGGAAGAACACGCTCTTCTTGAAACCGTCGTTACTACGAGATATCTCGTTGACCAGAAAGTAGTGGATGAAGGAAGGCACATCGAGGAATCGCCGATAGCCAAGGACGGGATCGGCGAAATCGGTGCTGTACAATGCGGTCTCCAAGCTGTCCACAAAGCTGGCGATGTAGGTGCGTTGTGGGTTGGTGATGGTATCGGGTTCGGGGTACTCGTGCACGAAATGCACATCGAGGTCGGGGTGGTCGATGGGTGAGTAGTTGGACTGGAAGCTGTTGAAGTTGTCCCAGTAGTTCTGTTGAAGGATGTAGCCACCGGTGAGGTCGTCGCCGGCATTCTCCGTGCCGGTAAGCTTGGCAATGTTTACGCGGCCATCGTCGCGCTTGATCTTCTCGCCGAATAGGTAGGTCCCTTTGTACACACTGTCGATGAGCAGCTCGCAGAGGTGTGTCCGTGGAGCGTACTCACCCATGCCGGTGGAGATAGCGAAGGCCAATTGGTTTCGCACGAGCGAGCGGTCGTTGTAATTGCTCAGGAGCACCCAGTCATTCTCTTCGGGCATGCCCAGAATGCTCACGTCGTTGTTCTCGCCTAGGTCGGTGCGGGTCTCCACGCCATAGGGTCGCTGTGGATAGTCACTGGAAGAAGCCCCACGGATCTCGATGCCGATAGGGCCGCTGTAATCATTGGCCGGGCCACTTACGTAGGTGAGGTTGCCTGCGCCGTTGTACTTCACCTCCATCAAGGCATTGATCTTCGGCTCGTCCATTATGGTCTGGCCCAGTGTATTGATCATCACGATGGGCAATTCCGAGCTTTCGAGGATCACCGTACCGGGATCGGCAACGCAGAGTTCGAAGGCACCTTGGCCACCGCCATACCCGAAGACTTGGATATAGAGCGTTTCGCCCACGGGCAGTTCGCTACCGAGGACCTGCGAGAAATACTCAGGGCCACCATCATCATCGCAACTCTGCAAGGTTAGTTGGATGCAATCCGTCCCGGTCCACAGCGCAATGCCGGTATCGTTGAGCCCGCCGGTGGAATTGGTGGACACTACCACGGCCCCGGACGCAGGCACCTGCATGGTGTACCAGATGTCGTTTCCTTGGAACTCGGCGCAACCGGGGTCGAAGTTGGTTCCGCTGGCATCGGAATTGTTCGCGATCACGCAGTTGGCCGTGTCGATGGGCAGGGCTGCGCATGGAACAGTCCCCGGCACAGGGATGTACGAGCAATCGCCGATGGCCATGAAGACCGGGCCGGGTTCTGGACTGGGGCCATCGGTGAACAGGATGCTTCCCGCAGGTCCGAAGAGCGTGAAAGTATTCTCGTCCTCGAAATCGCCGGCCGTGTAGATCAGTTCCAGTGCGTTGCCATCGCATACGAGGAAGGTCGTATCACTAGTGGGTCCCGAACATGCGAACACGCCAACGATGACCTCATCGAGGCTTACCTGCAAACTTCCTCCATTCCAACCATCGCCATAGCTGTCCTGCATTATCAGGGTATGTACGCAGCATTGTGAAGCGGCCTTCGAGGCACACAATGCAACGGCCATGATCAAGATCACCTTCTTTCCCATATGCATAAAAAGATCGGATCGACACAGTATTCACAGCACCGATCCGGGTAAATGTAGGTGGGGTGCGCAGGTGTGGCATCGTGCACTGGATCGGAATGTTACTGAAGTCGCACCGCACTATGCTGTTTTTGGTACAACACTAGGGATCCGCGCCAAGCAGGTTGCGGTATAAGCGCATGATCCGTGCGTCTGACCGGAGGATACACCTTGGAGCGAAGGCGCAGCGGACTCCAGATGGCAACGGAAGACCATTGGTTCCAACAGGCTTCCGGAGGTCTGCGTAGCACACTCATTCCGTATGGCGCGAACGGATGGAACGAATTGATCCAGCATATGGACTTCACGTGAATGGTCGCGCAACACTAAGTTCGCCGCATGGACCTGTACTCCACGTTCTCCATCCTCATCGTCCTCTCCGCATTGTTCGCCTACGTGAACTTCCGCTACATCAAGTTGCCGGCGAGCATCGGCCTGATGTTCATCGCCATGGTGTTCTCCTTGGCACTGGTCGCTGTGGCAAGCGTATGGCCAGAAGCAGTAGCGCAATTCCGTGGCATGATGGAAGGCATCGATTTCAGTGAACTACTGCTGGAAGTGATGCTGAGTTTCATGCTCTTCGCCGGTGCGATCCATATCAAGTTGGATGAATTGCGCGAGCAGCGCTTGGCGGTGATCCTTTTCAGCACCTTCAGTGTGGTGATATCGACCTTCTTCGTAGGAGGCCTCTTTTTCGTGCTGTTGCCCTTGTTCGGCATCGAAGTGCCTTTCATCCATTGCCTGTTGTTCGGAGCGCTGATATCGCCTACGGACCCCATCGCGGTGTTGGGCATATTGAAAGAGGCCAAGGTCCCACGCAGCTTGGAGATGAAGATCGCCGGCGAATCGCTGTTCAATGATGGTGTGGCCGTAGTGGTATTCTTAACGGTCTTGCAGATCGCGGTGGATCCGGGTTCGTTCGGTGCTTCGGACATCGCCCTGCTCTTCGCTCGGGAAGCGGTGGGCGGAATTGCCCTGGGCTTGGCGATCGGCTACATCGGTTTCCTCCTCATGCGCAGCATCGACGCCTACAAGGTGGAAGTGATGTTGAGCCTGGCCGTGGTGATGGGCGGCTATACGCTCGCGCACGCCATCCACGTGAGCGGCCCGTTGGCCATGGTGGCGGCGGGCATCCTGATCGGCAACCAAGGGAAGAAGTATGCCATGAGCGATATCACGGCGGAGTACGTGGACAAATTCTGGGAGCTGATGGACGAGATCCTCAACGCCGTGCTCTTCGTGCTCATCGGGTTGGAGCTACTGGTCATCGAGATGCAGGCGATCTATTACCTCATCGGCGCCATTGCCATCGTGGCCGTTCTAGCGATCCGATTCATCAGTGTTTGGGCACCTGCGCAATTGATCCGCTTCAAGGAGCACATCTCCATCGGAACGATCACCATACTTACATGGGGTGGTCTGCGCGGCGGCATCAGCATCGCGTTGGCACTTTCGTTGAGGCCGGAAATGGGTCGGGAGCTTTGGGTCTCGCTCACCTACATCATCGTGGCGTTCAGCATCCTGGTGCAAGGGCTCACCGTCGGCAAGCTGGTGAAGCGGGTTGTGGTTTAGATGATCAATCGCACACCACCGAGGTCGGCTACGCGATACGGGAACCGATCACCAGGCGAGCCGATGAACATGAAGTTTGTAGGGATCCTCCACTCAGTGCTGAGGTGGTCCACCAGCGCGGGTCCGAATTCGCCGTTCATTTCGATGAACTCGATGTCGATATCCGGATAGGCGCGGTCCAGCACCTTCACATCGCTCAGGAATGCTGGCGGAACATGCTGGCCGTCCTTCAACACGGTCACGATCTTAAGTTTCTTGGTGATCTCGTTCTCCTCCACATACATCATAACGCGGTTCAGAACGGAAATGTCGTCGCCCTTGGTGAAGTACACGAACTCCTGTTGGATCAGTTTATGGATGGTGCGGTTCAAGCGCAGTCTTGCGAACCGCGCAAGTTTGCCCATGCTTTCCAAGAAGCTGGAGGCGATCACTGCGAGGTACTCCAGGATCACATTGCGCTTGAGGAAGAGTTGGATGATGAGCACGGCGGGCACGAAATATTGAAGGAAGACCACCAATAGATCGGGCTGAAGGCGGATGTTGCCATAGAGCGCTGCCAGCACGCACAGTAGCGCGATGGCCACCACGAAGGGCTGAGCTGTCTCCGGGCGTGGGAGTCGCGCACGCTTGATCTTCAATAGGAAGTTCCCAAAGGCGAAGTAGGCCATCACGATAAGGAAGGAGATGGTATACACGCCTGCCAGAGCGCCTAGATCCCCAGCCGTGATGAATAGCACCGAGATACACAGCACGTAGAATACGATAAGGATGCGTGGAGAACTACCGCGTGAGGTTTCCTTCAGGAGTATCTGCGGAAGCACACGATCCAGGGTCATGCGCTTTATAAGGCCGCTCACACCAACGAAGCTGGTGAGCACCGCGCCGCAGAGTACGAGCACGGCATCGACAGAGATCAAGGTGCTCAAGGTCCGGCCACCTACTTCCATGCCCATGAAGGAGAGCAGTGCCTCCTTGTGCTCACCTACTTGCGCCAAGGGCAGCACGAGTACTGCGATCAAGGCCATCAACGGATTGATGATGGTGACCGCCAACCACATATTGCGCAGTGTCCTGGGGAATACGCCGGGCTTCTGCTCTTCCACGAAATTGGCCGAGCTCTCGAAGCCACTGACCCCGAGCATCGCAACTGCGAAGCCGAAGAACAAAGCGGCAGCCATGCCACCATGAGGAAGTGGAGCGTTGAAATTGATCCTGCCCACGTCAATGCCATGGGTGACGAGGAAGAAGCCTCCTCCGATCAACAACGCTGCCATGGAGATCAGGTGAACGATGAAGATGACCACTGCCACGATCGCTGATTCGCTGATGCCGGCGATGTTGAGGATCAAGAACACCGTAAGCACGATGACCGTAGCCATCATCACCGGTGTGGCGGGCAGCAACGTATGGAGGTAGTGCATGGCCTCGCTTGCGCTGATCACCGCAGTGGCCATGTAGCTCAGGATAGTAAGACACGCCGCAATGCTCGCGTTGCTCTTGTTCGTGGTATTCAGCAGCACGTTGTACGCACCACCATTCAATGGCAACGCGCCCACTACCTCGCCATAGATGCGGCGGAAAAGGAAAAGCACACCGGCCACCATGGCGAGTGCCACAAAGGCCCAGGCCCCGGCGTAGCCGATGGTGAGCGCGCTTACATACAAACAGCTGCTGGTAATGTCGTTGCCACAGATGGCGGTAGCGGCGAGCGTACCGAGTTTCTTGGGTGTATGGCTCATGGTTGCGATGGCAACTGGATCATGCGCGTATCGCGCTGTGGGAAGTCAATGGCAATGCCGATAGAAGCACGATCGCAACGAGCAGAAGCGCAACGGACAATGGCGTATCGCTTGGGTCAAGAAGTGCGAAGCGGCGGAAGTCGTTCATCGGTCCATAGATACAGTTTGTTCTGCCGAAGCCGAAAGGATCCACACCGATCCGGTCCACTTGCTCGCGCGGAAGCGTGATGGAGACGAGGCTGGGTCTTCGAGTTCAAAAGGTGCGAGCGACTTGTCCAGGTCCAACACTTCATCCTTCCATGTCGCAAACACATTGTCACGGTGCTCTCCCCCACGATATATGCGGTGGAGATCTTCGTCACCGGAATATCATCGCGGTATTTCATCAGTTACATGATCTTGTCCTCGGCGGTTGGCAGTTCCAGCATTGCATCAGCCGTATGTGCAGCATTTTGAACATGTGCTTCTCGCGGATCGCGTTCTCGTTGACGGTGAGCACAGTTGAAGCCTGGTCATCTTCGGGCAACGGCACCAAGCGCATGCGTTGGGTCTTGCGCAACTCGTCGATCACTACATGGTAGTTCATCACCTTGGACGAGGCGGCGAACGCGCTTTGTTGTTTGTACTTCGCAGCGTTCTTGAAGAGCTTCTGGAACACCTCTTGCGACAGATCCTGGGCTTCCACGGGATCGTCCACCATATCGTAGCCGCGCGCCAGCACGCGTCGCTGATAACGTTCGTAGATGATGCCGAAGCTCGGACGATCGTTCGTTTCGCCTATGCGCAGCACGAGGGCTTCGTCGCTCAGATCCCGAAGAGGCGGTGTGTGGGTCGGGTCGGCCATCGGTAGGAACGACCCGAAGGTCGTTGTTCTCCGTGCATCGGTGCAGTATTTCCGGAATTGATCTGACCGGATCACCATTATTACGTTCTCCTTACGATAGCACGATACGGTCATCATATAACCAAACGAACGTGATGAACAGCATTGTCGAACAAGTGAAACAGAATGTAGGAACCGACCTGAGCAGCCGTGTGGGATTGAACCGCGACCAGATAGACAAGAGTATCGATCTTGCCGACCGCGTGACAACGGAGGTGGTGCGCGACGCCTGCACCGAACAGCCATCAGTTGTGAAGAACCTCTTCAGCAAGGAGCCGAACACACCAGAAGCACAGGAGGTGGTGGACCGGATCGGTAAAAGCTATACGGAAAGTCTCATCAAGGAATTGGGGATGAACGCACTCAACGCATCGGCGCTGAAAGATGCAGTCATTCCCAACGTGGCCAAGACGGTTGCGCACCAAGTGGAAAGGAAAGATGACGTGATCAAGGCATTTTTCGTGAGCGGATCGTAAGGTCCGTGTGTTCCGACCGGAGGGAGACATCCAATAGGGTGTTTTCCAATGGTATTGCGGTGCACCAGCCACCGGTCTGCGCGGTGTGACATATGGAACACGACAACGATCTTGGGAAATGCATTGGACAAGGAAATGATCGTCATGCCGGACCGGTGCGTGCGCGGGGTAGAGACGGGCGCATCTCAAAAGTGGACGCCCAGAAGCTGCTGTCACTGATCAAGGACAGCAACGGCTACACGCATCTGGAAAAGGAGACCATGGCCCACATCCGAAAGCATTACATCTGGACCGACGAAGCCGAAGAGCGGTTCCGTAACCAAGTGCGTTCATGGGTCGCTTCAGTTTGAATGGCTGTGGAGAAGAGCTGTGGTAGCGGCATCATGGCTGGAAACACGACAGGACTGCATCGCCCCAGAAAGGGACATTACTCGCACCGGGCGATCGCAGATACCTTCGTGGGCGGCACACTTGACAGGACCGCTGAAACAGGAATGATGCAGAACGAAGAACGGGTACACGTGCGCCCGATCACCATCGAGGTGTACGAAGAATTCGCCGAGGCCATGCGTGCCGCTTATCCCGAATGGAGCGGTACCCTCTGGCAGCGAGCTACCATTGCAAGGCTCATCGGGCTCTTCCCGGAAGGCCAGCTCGGTGTCTTCTTCAATGACCGTATGGTGGGTTGTGCGCTTTCCCTCATCATCGACATGGACAGGATCGGTCTGGACCATGACTATCAGCAGGTCACGGGAAACTACAGCTTCAATACCCATGCCCCGAAGGGTGACACGTTGTACGGCATCGAGGTGTTCGTACACCCCGATCAACGAGGTAAGCGTTTGGGCCGAAGGCTTTATGACGCTAGGAAGGAACTCTGCGAGCGCCTCAACCTGCGAGCCGTGATGTTCGGTGGGCGTCTGCCGAATTATCACATGTACGCAGATACGCTGAAGCCGAAAGAGTACATCGAGAAAGTGCGCATGAAGGAGATCCACGATCCGGTGCTGTCCTTCCAGTTGGCGAACGACTTCCATGTCGTGAAGCTCCTACGTGGCTACATGCCTGCGGACAAACAATCCTTGGAGTATGCCACCTTGCTGGAGTGGGACAACATCTACCACAACGAAACACGCTTCGATAGGCAAGGCACGCGCAATGTGCGGCTCGGACTCGTGCAATGGCAGATGCGTACTTACAAGGACCGCTCGGAGCTGATAGAGCAGATCGAATTCTTCCTCGAAGTAGTGAGCGGTTACGGCAGTGATTTCGCCGTGTTCCCCGAGCTGTTCAACGCTCCCCTGATGTCCGCCTACAACGACCGAACGGAGGCAGAGGCAATACGGTTGCTCGCTGAGCATACGTTACCGATACGAGAGGTGATGACCACGTTCGCCGTAAAGTACAACGTGAACATCATAACCGGGAGCATGCCGTTGGTGGAGAACGGCCAAGTCTTGAACGTCGGTTTCCTCTGTCGCCGTGATGGTACTTGGGAGCGCTATGAGAAGATCCATATCACCCCCAACGAGGCACGCGCTTGGGGGATCGTTGGCGGCAAGGATCTTCGGGTACTCGATACCGACCGCGGCAAGGTGGGCATCCTCATCTGTTATGATTGTGAATTTCCGGAACTCGTCCGCCTGCTCGCGCTCGATGGCATGGAGATCCTCTTCGTGCCCTTCCTTACAGATACCCAGAACGCCTATTCCCGGGTACGCCATTGCGCGCAGGCACGCGCCATCGAGAACGAGTGCTTCGTGGCCATCGCGGGCAGCGTGGGCAACCTGCCGCGTGTAAAGAACATGGATATCCAATACGCCCAGAGCGCGGTGCTTACGCCCTGCGACTTCCACTTTCCTTCAACCGGGATAAAGGGAGAAGCCACAGCGAACACCGAAATGGTGCTTGTGGTGGATGTGGACTTGAGCCTGCTGAAGGAGTTGCACCACAACGGAAGCGTGCAGAACCTGAAGGACCGCCGGCCGGACTTGTACTCACTTGGGCTCGTCGAGCCCTCCAAATGAGCGCACCACACCGCGGACCCCCAGCAGACCAATGGCCATCACCAGGCAGGTGGAGAGCACGAGGACGAAGAGAAGCCCCATGCCTACTTCGGGCATGCGCAAATGGCCGGGCAGCGAGAAGTAGAGCAGAATGCTGATCAGCCCACGTGGGGTGATGTACAGCAAGGGCCGTAGGTCCATCCGCACAGCGAGCTTGAGAAAAAGAGCGCGCAATAGGTACGTCACCAACAGAAGCGCACCGCCGAGGATGAGCACTTCGCGCTGTGCCACTTCAGCCACCACGACGGTGTATCCGAACAGCACGAAGAAGAACGTTCGTATCAAGAAGGCGCTCTCGCTCGAGAGCGAATGGAATTGCTCGATGTCCTTATCGAAGTCACGATACAGGAACCTCTGCTTGAACCATTCAGATGGCACCTGATCGGCGTTGGTCAGGAAGATCCCGAAGGCCAGTACCACCACCAACGATGAAAGGTGGAACTGCTTACCAACCGCATACACCAACACAAGGATGGACAGGATGAGGAAGAATTTCACGTGGTGCTTGATGCGCCCGAGGAACCACAGGAGGGCGATGGAGAAGACAGCGCTGAGGGCAAGCACGCCCAGGATCTCGGCGCCCAAACCGCCGAATGCTCTTAGACCGAAGGTAGTGTTGGTGACGATGAAATTGAAGAGGATGATCCCCAGGATATCCGAGAAGGACGATTCGTACACCACGAACTCCTTCTTCTCGGGTGGCAGTCCACTGGCCGATGGGATGGCTACGGCCGAACTGATCACGCTCAAAGGGATGGCGTTCGCGATGCAGGCGAGCACATCGGCTCCGGTCATGTAGTACAGTAGTGCAGCGATGCCTGCGGTGGTGAGCAACAATAGGAAGAGCGCCGAAGCGAACGCTTTGCGGATCATGGGGCGCTTGCTACGCTCGTATTCCAGTTCCAGCGCACCTTCGAAGACAATAAGTATCAGGCCGATGTTGCCCAGCGTAGGAAGGACCATCGCCACCTGCGGGAAATCATAGCCCCATGTATCCGATAAGGCACGTATGCCTATGCCCAAGGCCAGGAGCAGCAATACCGAAGGCAGCCTCGTGCGCTTCGCGAACAGGTCGAACAGGTAGCTGAAGATGACCAGCCCGCTCAGGAAGATGAGGACGTTGTATGAATTCACTGTGGTGGAAAGATCGGCGTTCGGCGCGTACGTCCGACGATCAGCCTACGCTGCCCTCCAAACTCACCGCCAACAACTTCTGCGCCTCCACCGCGAACTCCATCGGCAGCTGGTTCAATACCTCCTTGCAGTAGCCGTTCACGATCAAACTCACCGCCTTCTCGGTCCCAATGCCGCGTTGGTTGAGGTAGAAGATCTGGTCCTCGCCGATCTTGCTCGTGGTCGCTTCGTGCTCCACCATCGCGCTGGGATTCTCGCTCTCGATGTACGGGAACGTGTGCGCACCGCACTTGTCGCCGAGCAGCAGTGAATCGCACTGGCTGAAGTTGCGCGCACCCTTCGCGCCCTTGCCGATCTTCACCAAGCCGCGGTAGCTGTTGTTGCTAAAACCCGCACTGATGCCTTTGCTGATGATGGTGCTCTTTGTGCCCTTGCCGATGTGCGTCATCTTGGTGCCCGTGTCGGCTTGCTGGCGGTTGTTGGTCACTGCCACGCTGTAGAATTCACCGGTGCTGTAGTCGCCTTTCAGCACACAGCTAGGGTACTTCCAAGTGATCGCGCTGCCGGTCTCCACTTGCGTCCAGCTGATCTTGCTATGATCACCAAGGCAGAGGCCACGCTTGGTGACGAAGTTGTAGATGCCGCCTTTGCCGTCCTTGTCGCCCGGGTACCAGTTCTGGACGGTGCTGTACTTGATCTCCGCGTCCTTCAACGCAACGAGTTCCACCACAGCAGCATGCAGTTGGTGTTCATCGCGGATGGGTGCGGTGCAGCCTTCGAGGTAGCTCACGTACGCTCCTTCATCGGCGATCAGCAACGTGCGCTCGAACTGGCCGGTCAAGGCCTCGTTGATGCGGAAATAAGTGCTCAACTCCATCGGGCAACGCACACCCGGCGGGATGTAGCAGAAGCTGCCGTCGCTGAACACGGCGCTGTTGAGCGCTGCGAAATAGTTGTCCGTGCGCGGCACCACGCTGCCGAGGTACTTTTTGATCAGGTCCGGATGCTCGTGTACCGCTTCACTGAAGCTCATGAAGATGATGCCCTTCTCCTTCAGCGCCGCTTGGAACGTCGTCTTCACGCTCACGCTGTCGAACACGATGTCGACCGCGACACCGGCGAGGCGCTTCTGCTCCTCCATGCTGATGCCGAGCTTCTTGAATGTCTCGATCAGTTCGGGATCGGCCTCGTCGAGGCTGTTGAGCGTAGGCTTCTTCTTCGGCGCGCTGTAGTAGTAGCTGTCCTGGTAATTGATCCTCGGATAGTAGACGTGGGCCCAATGCGGCTCCTCCATTTTCAGCCAAAGGCGGTAGGCTTCGAGCCTCCACTCCAGCATCCACTCCGGCTCGTTCTTCTTCGCGCTGATGAAACGAACGATGTCCTCGTTCAGCCCCTTCGCCGCCTTCTCGCTCTCGATGTCGGTAACGAAGCCATAGGCGTACTCTTTCGAGGTGACCTCGCGGAGGATATCGTCGGTGTCCTGTGCCATTTGAATTCAGGTGAGAAAGTGTGAAAGTGAGAGGGGTGAAAGTCAATACCTCCCCGCAGAACACTTTACCTCTCTATCACTTGTTCTTTTTATCTATTTCACTTTCTCACTTTCTCACTTTCTCACTTTCTCTCTTTTCTGCTACTCAAGTCAAATGCTGAAGCTCTCCCCACACCCGCAGGTCCGGCTGGCGTTCGGGTTGATGAACTGGAAACCCTTGCCGTTGAGCCCACCGCTGAAGTCCAGGGTAGTGCCCAAGAGGTAGAGCATGCTCTTCTTGTCGATCACCACCTTTACGCCATTGTCCTCGAACACCTTGTCGCCATCCTTCATCTGGTCGTCGAAATCGAGATCGTACATGAGGCCTGAGCATCCGCCACCCTTCACGCCAACGCGCACGAAATGGTTCGGCCCACGGCCTTCGGCACCAAGGAGTTTGGTGACTTCGGACTTTGCGTTCTCAGAAACTTTGATCATCACACTGTTCTTATTTAGAATGCGTCTAAACAAGGGGGTCGACAAAGGTACGGCTCATTGAGTTGCCCACCAATGGCAAGAATGGAACAGTTGAAGGGCTGAGGGGTTCGACACGAAGGGTTCAAAATGTTGAATACTGCTTGGTATTGCTCTTGCCAGTCGGTCCCGATCACCATGACTATCCTATTTTGGTCAACTGGGGAAGAGCGGCATCTCACAAGCCCGCCAGCAAACTGATGATGAAAGGCATGTGGTTCGTTCTCGAATGGGTGGTAATAGTCGCGATCGTGTTGCTATCCATCACCGAATTCTTCTGGCCATTGATCAAGGGTGCTCCCTTGTTCGGCAGTTTCCGGAAGAAGGGCGCCCCATCCAGTGCGGATTCAAGTGAAGACGAGATGGCTGAGGCCCGCCGTAAAGCCGAGGAGGTCAAGCAGGTCCAGCGCAAGGCCGAGGATGACCTCCGCAAGGCCTGGGACCGGAAAGACGAAGCTGATGACCTATTGAAATAGATCGAAACCGACCCACCAACACATGAGCTTCCTCCGCAACCTCTTTTCGAACATCACCAGTCGCAAAGTTCTCTTTTTCGGCCTAGGCGCACTGGCCATCATCTTCATGTTGTTCTCGGGGAAGATGGTGGAGAACGTGGACAATTCCGAGATCGTCATCATCCAAAGTGCGTTCACCGGAAAGGTGAATATCTACACCACGCCGGGTCCGGTGATGCAGGGTTTCGGTACCGCTACGCATTACAAGAAATCACATCAGTTCTGGTTCAGTAATAAGGAAGGTGGGGACGGAGGTCGTGAGGATCAATCCATCAAGATCCGGTTCAATGACGGTGGACATGGTACGATCAGCGGCTCGGTGCGTTGGTACATGCCCACAGACGATAAGGCCATATTGAAAGTGCATACCGACTTCGGATCGCAGGAAGCTGTCGAGCAACAACTGGTTCGGCAGGTGGTCACGAAATCGGTTTATATGACCGGCCCGTTGATGTCATCCAAGGAATCTTCAGCGGAAAAGCGCAACGACCTGCTTTCGTACATCGAGGATCAGTGTATAAATGGGGTGTATCGCACGCGTCAAGAAGAGGTGAAGATCCACGACGAACTCATGAACACGGACAAGACCGTGACCGTGGTGAAGATCATGGAGTTGAACCACGTGCCGTTGCGTCAGGAGAAGTCTGCGCTGATCGCCTACAACATCAACTTGCAAGGGCTGGCGTTGAATGCGATCGACTACGATGGTGAAGTTGAAGCCCAGATCAAGGTGCAACAGCAAGCGTACATGCAAGTGCAGACTGCGATCGCCAATTCCAAGAAAGCGGAACAGGACGCCATTACCACCGAATTACAAGGGAAAGCAGCAGCGGCGAAGGCGAAGTGGGAGCAAGAGGTGATCAAGGCGCAAGCGATCACACAAGCACAACAGGAAAAAGAGGTTGCTGCACTGAACGCGGAAACGGCCTTGCTCGCGGCCCAGAAGATCAAGACGGATGCTGATGCGCAAGCCTATGCAAATACCAAGCTCGTGATCGCTGGTCTAACGCCACAGGAGCGCGCGCAGTTCGATAAGGACACCAAGATCGGCGTGGCCGAGGCGTTGGCGAAGATCACGTTACCAACGACGTTCATGGCGGGTAATCAAGGTGGTCAGTCGTCCATGTTGGAGAGCATCTTGGGTGTGAAACTGCTGGATCAAAAGCAGTAATAGCGCGCGTTGGGCAGAAGGTTGCACAGGATCCTCGCTAAACCGATCGTTGAACAGCGTTAACGCCTGACCTTTGCACGCCATGTCAGACGAAACATCCCGTACCGAGCTTTCCGAACTGGGCGAGTTCGGTCTTATCGAACGCATCGCCGCGCGCATTCCATTGGATAACACCGCTTCTGTGAAAGGCATCGGCGATGATGCCGCGGTTATCGATCCACAGGGTCTTTATCAAGTGGTGACCACCGATATGCTGGTGGAAGGTGTCCATTTCGATCTGGGCTACGTGCCATTGAAGCACCTCGGGTACAAGAGCGTGGTGGTGAACTTGAGCGACGTGTACGCGATGAACGCAGAGCCTCGACAGATCGTGGTGGCTTTGGCGGTGAGCAACCGTTTCCCCGTGGAGGCACTGGACGAATTGTACGAAGGCATGCTTCTGGCCTGTCGAACATATGGTGTCGACCTCGTTGGTGGCGACACCACCTCGTCACGCAGCGGGCTGGTGATCTCGATAACCGCTATCGGTGCTGCAAAGAAGGAAGACATCATCTATCGGAACGGTGCACAGGATAACGACCTGCTGGTGGTGAGCGGCGATCTGGGCGGCGCGTACATGGGACTGCAGGTACTGGAGCGTGAGAAGGCTGTTTTCACGGACACCGGCGCACAGCCTGATCTCGTCGGTCACGACTACATCATCGAACGCCAATTGAAGCCCGAGGCGCGCAAGGACATCATCGCGTTGCTGAAGGAACTCGATGTGCGGCCTACGGCGATGATCGACGTCAGCGATGGTCTCGCCAGCGAAGCACTGCACCTTGCGCACAGCTCAGGTCTTGGTGTGCGCATCTACGATGACAAGTTGCCCATCGATCCCACGACATATCGGACCGCGCGCGATTTCGATCTGGACCCGAGCACCTGTGCACTCAACGGAGGCGAGGATTACGAGTTGCTCTTCACCGTGGCCCAATCGGACTTCGAGAAGGTAAAAGGCAATCCCAGCTTGAGTGTGATCGGCCACATGACCGATGCGGCGAGCGGCTACCATCTGGTGGATAAGCAGGGCGGCCTGCATGAACTGCGGGCGCAGGGGTGGGATGCGTTCCTGAAGAAGGAATAGTGTTCAGGCCGCGGCCTTGACCCGCATCGCCCGCTCTCTTACAATTTCCGCAAAGGGCCTACCGGTCAGCTTGCTTTGCGCCCAAGCGATCGGGTCCATATGTTCGAACACGACCTGTTCGAAGGGATCGAGTTCCAATGGAGCGATCTTCTCCAAGAAGGCAGCATACACAGCTTGAAGTTCGATCGGGTTGCGGGCCTTCACCACATCCTTTACCATGGCGAGGAAGCCGGGCTCAAAACGATGAGTGCGGGCGCGTGTGGAGAGAAAGCGGCCGGTATTGCGCAGCGCGTAGGGCACGGTGTCCAACTTCCCGGCATCGATGTGCGCCATCAGGTTCAGCATACGTCCGAAACAGACGATATCAGTGCTGTCGTCAATGTGGATGTCGTTGAGCAAGCGTTGGCTCCAGCGTAGTGCGAGGTCGGGACTACCGGCACCGAAGTGTGCATAGGCCAGTTGGTAGAAGAAGGCCGCTTTGCGCATTGGCCCGAGGCGTTGCTCATGGCGTGCCATGCCACGTTCTACAACGGGGGTCAGCTCCAAGGCCTTGTCGAAGGCACCCATGCGCGAATGTATCGAGAGCTCTAGGCTCGTGCTGGTCGCGAAGAGCTTCAGGTCCAGGTCCTCGGTCTCCGGCATATTCCATCGTGCGGGCAAGGAACGAAAGTCGTGCAGAAGTGAAAATGCATCTTCGAAGAGCCCCATTCGCACCTTGACGTAGATAAGGTTGCTCAACGTGGAAATGGCGAGGTTGGGTTCTTCGAAGAATTTGGCGCGTGCCTCTTCCAAGGTATTGAACGCACTGGTCAGGTGGTCCATACACACGGGCATTTCACCGGTCGCGAATGAAGCGGCGCTATGCAGGTGATGGTACAGGAAGCGGGCGCGTGGGGTGCGCAGTCGATCCGGATCGCGTAACAAGGGTTGATCTAGAATGCCATGCACTTCCGCGATGGCTTCCGCACAACGCGCTTGACCTCCACGATAGAGGTTGAGCAGGATCCGGCTTTTCGATTCCCACAGGGCGTTCAACTCCTGCTGCTCGGCCATTGCCGCATCCGTATCCTGTTGCAAGCGGACCATTCGTTCCTTGGTCGCGAACGCATAGTTGTTGCGCTCCAGCAAGCGTTGATCCCAACGGGCGATCGCGAGCAGCACCAATTGTCGATCATGGGAACGGGCCAAACGCCGCGCACTATTCAAAATGCGTTCGGAATCCTCGTAGAGCGCTTTATCGTGCAGCACTTCCACTTGGTGCATCAAGCGGCCTAATCGCGCATCCACGGAGCCTTCGGCATGGAAGGCAGAAAGGCTGCGGAGAACAGCGTCGTAAAGGCGGTGCTTGATCGTGGTGAAATGCTTCTGCGAGCGTCGATCGGACACCTGCTCCAAAAGTGCTTGTTCGTCATACGTGGTCATCGCGGCGATCGCATCGAACAAAAAGTGCTGATCACCCGATGTGCCCGGTGCAAGGCGTAGGGTGAACACCTTGAAGTAGCGCTTCTCCGATCCGGTCATGGACTGGATCAGTCGGTGTAGGTGATCTGGTGTCGCTCGTTCCATGCACTTCCCGTCCGGAGGTAGGAAACTAGTACGGCTAGGACCTGCATCGCTAGGTCCCGCGAGGAACGGCCTTGGATGGAAAGGCAACGGACAGGTCCGGAATGAAGAACGCCCCGATGCGGGGCGTTCAGGTATGATCAGTTGGTCAGCTCAACGGCGCTTCTTGCGCACTCGCTCACTATCGGAAAGGTCATCGCCATCATCGCTGATGCCCGTGCCTTCCGGATCTTCACTGGTAGGGTCCACGATCACTGGTTCGCCCATTCCATGCAATGGATCCGTCGTGTTTTCTGCGACGATCGGCTTATCCGAAGCATCCTTCGCGTTCACTTCTTCCTGATCGGCGGAGGAACATGGCGCAACCGGTCCTTCCTTACTGCAGGATGAGGCCAGAAGACCGATGATGAGCGCGAGTGGGAGTGCCGAACGCATTAGGTGAACGTATTACCGCTTATCAAAAGTAAGTTGTTCATCAGCCGTTTGCAAGCCCCCGTCGGACTTTTTCCAACCGTCCGTCAAGGGGAGTTCGATCGATACTTGGGTTCCCATTGACCGTCCGGTCGCCGGATCAAGCCGGTCTTCAGGTCCAGCGATACGGATATCGGTCAATTCAAGTTTCCGCAGTACGTCGGCCCTGCCCTTAGTGATCTCGATACCCCTCGAGATGTGGTCGCCGGACACGCCATCCTTGGCTTTCAAGCTGTTCTCCATGCCTATGCCATCATCTTGGATATACACTTGGACCCGGTTATGGGGTGCAGGCCGCACTATGATCTTTACCCGACCAGTACCATTCTTGGGCAGAATGCCGTGCCAGATGCTGTTCTCTACGTAAGGTTGGAGCATCATTGCAGGCAGCCTGGCTTGAGCAATGTCCACGCCCGGTTCGATAGTGATCGTGTAGTCGAACTTGTCCTTGAACCGCATGTGTTCCAGCACGAGATAGAGCTCAAGGCGTTCCAATTCCTCGGCCAGCGTGGTGGTATCGTTCTGACTGGCGTCCAAGTTCTTACGGATCAACTTGGCGAAACTGGTAAGGTAGCGGCTGGCTGTGGCTTTGTCCTGTTTGTTGATGTGGTACTGGATGCTGTTCAGGGCATTGAAGACGAAGTGGCGGTTCATGTTCGCGTTCAACGCCTGTTGTTCCAATTGGAGCATGCGGGAACGAAGCATCAATTGGCGGGTACGTTCGTGGCGTTGGCGGACCATGGCCCGGTAATGGAACACGCCATACACACTGGCTGAAAGTGCGATGGCGCAGGCGAGGAAGAACCACCAGCGTAACCAGAACGGAGGAGTGATCACGAACGTGAACGAGGTCGGGGTGCTCCATTCACCGCTGTGGACACTGGACATCACTTCGAACAAATATGTCCCTTGGGCCAAGTTGCTGTAGCTGGCGAAGCGCGCATCCGTTGGCGGCAGCCAGTCCTGATCGAAGCCGTTCAACCGGTATCGGTACCGTACTTGATCGGGTTCCGACAATGAAATGCCCACATAGTCGAACGTGAGGTGGTTCCGGCGATAGGCGAGCTGCAAGCCGGTGGGCAGACCTCGCGCATCCGTTCCAGTGCTTTGGGTGGACCAATCCGTCGGTTGCAGGAAGGACCGTATTCCGGTTATACGGGTCAAGGGTCGCGGCACGGGGGGTACGACCGGGTATCGCTTCAGATCATGGAAGACCAAGCCACCCGCACTGCCCATCATCAAACGACCGCGCGGATCCAGGAAGCCGGCATTCAGGTTGAATTCCAAACTCCGTAATCCATCATTCAGCGTGATGTGCTCGGGTGATCCATCTCCCCGGAGCAGACTGTCCGGATGCATTACGAAGAGGCCGTTGTTCGTACCTGCCCAAATGCGCCCCAGTCCATCGGCCATGAGGAGGTCGATGTAGTTCGATCCGAAATCGGGGGCCAGTTTGAAGGAATGGAGTACTCCGTTCGCCATGCAGGTGATACCGTTCGCGGTGCCCACCCAAAGCCTCTCCTGAGCATCGTGCAGGAGGCACAGCACCGTATTGTCGCCGAGCCCTTGGTCCTTCGTAAATCGCGTGAAGGTGTTCCCGCTGTAGCGCACAAGCCCTTGTTCGGTCGCCAGCCACAGATCGCCCTTGCGGTCGCGTATCATGTTGCGGATAGAGCGCCCCGGTCCCTTGGCACCAGCGGGGATCAGATCCAGTTGCCCGTTCGGTGAAATGATGGCCAATCCTTCTCGCAAGCCGCACCAAATGCTGCCATCGGGAGCTTCGCTTAGCGAGAGTACCGGCTGATCGGCAAGCGCCACGGCCGGTGGAACGGTTCGCACGATCCCATCCACGAGTTGGACCACACCATTGGCGGTCCCGAACCAAAGCACACCGTTCCGGTCACGCAATCCACACCAGATGGTATTGTTGGGCAGGCCATCCAAGGTGCTCACCATAGCCATGCCGTCCATGCGGCAGATCCCGTTGTCGTACGTACCGAGCCAGAGGTCACCTTTTGCATCGGCGGTGATGTTCATTACCAAGTCGCTGCACAGGCCGTCCTTGACAGTGAAGGTCACGAAGCGATCACCGGCGTATTTGAGCACCCCCGAACCATCGGTCCCGAACCAGACATTGCCCTCAGCATCCTGGAACGCGCAGGAGATGTTGTCGCTGGGCATGCCCTGGTGGACGGTGAAGAGGCGCAATCGACCATTCTCCATTAGGTTAACGCCGAATTTGGTGCCGATCCAAAGCCGGTCGCGATCGTCCACCAGCAAGCAGCGTACGTTGTTCCGCAGCAGTCCGTTCTCTTCGTCGTATTCGGTCTGCTTGCCATCCTTGTGGATCCCGTAAAGCCCATCGATCACCGTACCCACCCACCATGTACCATCCCGGCTTTCGGCCAATGCGTTGATGGCCTTTGGTTCCGCATCGCCGACCTGCACGGATCTGCAACTGCCCTTTTCCCAAAGCAACAATCCGTTCCGTAAGCCCACGAGCAAACGTCCATCCGAAAGTGCGAGGAGAGCGCGGACGTTCGAAGCGGTATCGGCGGGATAGCCCGTCAGCGGTCGAGTACCGGTGCTATCGCGGAGGAAAACGCCTCCGCCATCGGTGCCGATGAAGAGAACGCCGTGGTCGTTCTTGGCCAGGGCGAGGATCCTGGTACCCAGGCTTGCGCTCGGTAGGCCTTCAACGGTGAGGCCTTGGGCAGGGGATCGTACCAGCGTATTTCCGCAGCCGAGGAACAGTGTGCCGCTTTCATCGCGCACCATAGCGCTCACTTGCGGGTCGGGCAACCCATCGGAGAGCGCATAATTCACGAACTCCCGACCATCGAAGCGGCTAGCACCGCCGAGCGTGCCGAACCAGATATAGCCCTGAGCGTCCTGCTCAATGGCGCGCACCTGACTTTGTGCCAAACCATCCTTGGTGCTGAACTGGGAGAACGCGTGCTGTTGGGCATTCGCGCCATGGGCTCCGAAAAACAGGAGCAGGGCGATACCAGCGACGCGTTCCGCGATGGGCACGGGGCTCAGAACGTATTGATCAAACCTAGGAAATCGGGCAGGCGGCGGCGGGAGACGGGGATCAACACACCGGAATCGAGCACCGCCATATTGCCTTCAGTGCGGTTGAAGCCCTTGAGGTGCGCAAGGTTGATGATGTACGATTTGTGTACACGGAAGAAGGTCTTCGGGTCAAGGTTGGTCTCGAAGACGCGAATGTGCTTGCTGCTTACCGAGCGTTTGCCATCTTTCAGATGGATGGTGGTGTAACTGTCGTTCGCTTCCAAGTAAAGAATGTCCTCGTGCTTCAACAGCACCAAACCTTCGCGGCCAGGAACAGCGACACGCGAACTGAGCGGTGATGCCGGATCCTTCATCAAGGCAGCGATCGCAGATGGAGGTGTGCCTCCCAATTCATCGGAGAGTTTGTGCAGCTTCTTCACCGCGCGCATCAGCGCATCCACGTCGATGGGCTTCTCCAAGTAATCCAACGCGTTCTGCTGGAAGGCCTTCAACGCATACTCATCATAGGCTGTGGTGAACACGACGGGCAGGTCCAATTCTGCAATGGAAGCGAGCAGTGCGAAGCCGTCCTCGCCGGGCATCTTGATGTCCAGGAACAACGCGTTGGGTTGCACCGCTTGGATCTTCTCGCGCGCTTCTGGTGCGCTCCCCGCTTGCCCCACGATCTGCACCTCGGGGCAGTGTTCTTCCAACATCAGGCGCAGGTTGTCCCGTGCGTCGGCTTCATCATCCACGATCATTGCGCGCAGGGCCATGGTTTTTCGTTTGCCGAAAAATAGGCTATGCGCAGGCAGTGGACAGCACGGACCGGTGAACGGTATGTCCGATCAGGAGAACGGGAACGTACGAATGGAGGCCTTTCTGTTCGCTGTATTGTATTGCAAAGTGAGGGTTCATAGGCGTTGTGTTGGAATTGACCGCTTCCTATCGGTGTGCGCCCGTTGCTCGTTCGTCCCTTTTCCATCCGCCCATGTAAGGGTAGTTTGGTGCTGTGAACGTTCAAAACCTCTTGTTGCGATGAACACAACGACTTCGATCCACGGCACCGACGCCAGGCTGTGGATCTTCAACGATCAGGGTAGCTAACGCCCTACAGCGGTGGTGCCCCCGCGAAAGCGGGGTGGTTTTGGTGATGGTTTGGTGGTAGGGCCCGGTCGACCGTAAGGTTGGCCGGGCTCTTACGTTGCAACCTGTTCGGGGCCAAAGGCGTACAAGGTGTAACTCTACTGACCATGGCAGGACCAACGAACCATATCCGAGTGCGCATCGACCAGTTCGAACGGCTCCTGATGTTCGATTATGAGCCCGGCTCCCAAGAGGCCCTGTTCGACATCTGCGACAAGCAGGGTCACATTGTTAAGACCGGCGAAGTGAACGGCCCAGTGACAAGGGTGCGCATCACTGACCTCGAAGGCGAGGATTATTACCTGATGGTCTTGGATGGTGAGATCTCAACCGTAAAGCCGTTCCAGCTTCGCAAGGTGGTCTAGTTGCGACAAGCGTGTTTGAACGCAAGAAGCCCCTCGATCCATCGAGGGGCTTCTTGCGTTCGGTGTATGGGTTCACGCCTCCTTCTGCACGGTACGTTTCGGCACCAGCGTCCAGACCACACCGCATAGAATGCCGAGCATGATCTGGATGTTCGCTGTAGGCCAGTGCATCACCTTGAAGAGGAAGCCACCGAGCACGAGCGCCAGTCCAATGAGCAGGAGGGCTGGGGCGCGCAGATCGCCGATGCGGGGCAGGTCGATGCGTGTGCGGTCGGAGAGCAAGGTTGCCGCAACGAGCACTACCACACCATAGAAGGCGATGGTGCCACCGGGCCACTGCAACACGTGCATCACGGCCGTTACCAAGAGCAGCAGCCCGGCAAGCGGGCGGATCACTTCGCCAGCGGACAAGACTTGGCCCTTCTTCAAGAACAAGAACGCAACGCTAACGGCGATGGTGAGACAACCAGCAAGGAGGCTGATCGCGGCCCCGGGCCAGTGCATCACTTTGAAAAGGAAGCCGACAAGGAGCAAGGAGATGCCAACGGATCTGAGGGTGCGCATCTGATGTGGTTTTATGCTGAATGCGTCATGCAGCGGAAAGTAACGCGAAGACAGGATCCGACTTCGATCCGAAGGGCTGTGTGCTATACTTCGGAATCACTGCGCATGGTCGAGTAGAGCCACACCGCCGCCAACGTCAGACCACCGATGAGCATAGTGGTGCTGTACGGCCAATGCTGGATGCGGAAGAGCGTTCCGATAGTCACAAGCGCCAAAGCCAGATAGAATAACCACGGCCTCGATCCCTTGTCACCCTTCCCGGGAAAGAAGCGACCGCGCTCATACCAAAGCAGGCCGATCGCACCGAGGACCCAGACACCCAATGCGATACCCTTGCCAGGCAGATGCAACATGCGTATCACGATCACCGAGACCATCCCGAAGGTGAACAGGTCGCGCGCGGCTTCCTTGTGAAGGAGTGGTTGTCCGCGCAACGGCCGCCACAAGCATGGCGATTAGTGTGAGACCCCATGCCGCGATGACGATCACCTCGGTCCACGGACAGTGCTGGATCCTGAAGAATGCACCAAGGATCACCAGTGCGATCGCGATCGCCCGAAGGGTCTTGGGCACGCTCATCGGCGTCATCTGTTCAGAAATGATAAAGCCGCGTTTCGATGAAACCACAACCTGTCGTCAACAATAGGACAGCCACCTCGCCGACCTTCACTTCACGTCGAGCTATCGAACGAACAACTAGCGCGATTGATAGGAGGATGGTTAGCCACCCCGTTATCGAAAGTGTCATGAAGACGCCCTCCGTTGTTTCACCTCCGCTTCCGCCGCCAACGCCGTAAAGTAGCGCGACGGCAATGCCAACAACGTTCAAGGCCACGGGCCAATAGACCGACTTCATGGCGATTGGTTCTACGCCACCACCTTCTTCCCCTTGCTCGCCATCATACCCTCGATCTCATCCGCCTCCACCGGGATCTCCGCGAACAGATCGATCGGCGCATCGCGCGTCACCAGGATGTTGTTCTCCAACCGGATCCCCAGCTTCTCCTCGCGGATGTAGATGCCCGGCTCCACGGTGAACACCATGTCCGGCTGGATCATCTCGTTCCACAGGCCAACGTCGTGTACATCCAGGCCCAGGAAGTGGCTGGTGCCGTGCATGAAGTACTTCTTGTACAGCGGCTTTTCCGGATCTTGTTTGGCCACATCGTTCTTGTCGATAAGGCCAAGGCCGAGCAACTCGCTCTCCATGATCTTGCCTACCTCCTTGTGGTAGTCGGCCATCAAGGTGCCGGGACGCAGCAGTTGCGTCGCCTCGTTCTTCACGCGTAGCACCGCATTGTACACATCGCGTTGGCGCTTCGTGAAGCGGCCGTTCACCGGCACGCAGCGCGTCAGGTCGCTCGCATAGCCGCCGTACTCGCAGCCGAAATCCATCAGGATCACATCGCCGTCGTTGCACACCAGGTCGTTGCTGATGTAGTGCAGCACGCAAGCGCTGTAACCGCTGGCGATGATCGGCGTGTAGGCATGTCCGCGTGAACCATTGCGGATGAACTCGTGCGTGATCTCCGCCTCGATCTCGTACTCTTTCACGCCGGGTTTTACGAAACCGCACACCCGTTCAAAAGCCTTGCCCGTGATCGCGATCGCGCGTTGGATCTGCGCTACTTCCTCCGCCGTCTTCCTGCTGCGGATGCGGTGCATGATCGGTGCGCTGCGCTTCAGGCTGTGCAGC
>Ga0209181_10002922_pt1 | contig 27282 bp, 20 predicted proteins | sample MAT05_FD_187208 | JGI IMG/M metagenome (GOLD analysis project Ga0209181, IMG submission 187208) | Freshwater microbial communities from Lake Fryxell liftoff mats and glacier meltwater in Antarctica - MAT-05 (SPAdes) (version 2) | ecosystem: Environmental > Aquatic > Freshwater > Ice > Liftoff...
TGTAGGACGGAGCTGCGTCATTGTCAGCGATCGTGGCGGTGCCGCTCGCATTCGGATTTGTCGTGCTGCCTGGAGTTGACGTCGCAGTGAGTGTGAAGTCCTCGGTGTTCTCATCGAGGGTGTCGTTCACGATAGGCGTGCGAACTAGAACGCTTGTCGCACCGGGGACAAAAGTGGCCATCGCCGATGGAACCCAAATTCCTCCGGTAAAGACTTCCAGTCCTGGGCCATAATCGGCTGCGACCGCTGTCCCATCGGCCAGCACCAGCGATACGGTTACGGCGGTTGGCGAGGGGTCTGAAAGCGAAACAGTGAAAATAGCGAAAGGATCCACACCTTCGGTCGTGGACACGTTGCTCACGCTGAGGGTGAGCGGAGCGATCGAGAGCGCGTAATCTTCAATTTCGCCGAAGCCGCCGGTGTCAATGGAACGCTCATCGATGTTCGGTGTGCCCGCGTTGTCGACCAGTAGAGCGTCGGAAAGGCGCACGCGCAGATAGCTTTGTCCAATCACCAGCGGGGGCAGCACTGGCCAGGTGAGCGTTACGGTCTGTTGCGCTGGGTTGGTGGGGACGTTGACGTTAGCGGATTCGCCCACTTCGAAAGTGCCGTCGCGGTTGAAATCAATCCAGCCCAGCAGGGTCTGGGCGGCGCCGGTATTATTGAAGACGGAAACATCCACGGAATGGCTTGTCTGCGTAGTCAGCAATGCTGGTAGCGTAGCGATCCCGTTCTCGTCATCGGAAGTGAGAAGGTCGTCTCCTGTGGCTGTGACGCCGCTTGCCGGGCCGACCTCGCCATCAGCGCTTGCACCGATCCGTAGGGTAGGTGAGACCGCGTCTTTTCCGGGCGTGCCTCCTTCGTAGCTTGCCGGTGCATCGCCGAAATCGTAGCTATTAATGTTAAACGCGATGATAAAATGAGTGTCGTTCCCCGTGTTGGATTTGTCCGTGTCCTTTCCCGGTGGATTTCCGATTGCGTCTGCTGGAAGGTCGCTTGAATGCAGAGTCGTTGCCACATAACTCAGCCCGCTAAATTCTCCATAAAACACCTGCCCTTGCCCCACAAGGTCTCCGGTCTGGCCCAGATAATCTTTAGCCGAACCGCCGATGTAGGTCGCGTAAACACTGACCACCAGCGCACCATCTACGGTTGCTATAAAAATGTCGCTCGTATCGCCGCCGTAGGTGTTGTCGAAGTAATTGGCTGGCGGAACCGTGTCGAGGGTGGGGAAGTTACCAGTAGTCGTGCCAAAAACCAGCAGCCGATCTGCACGGCTATCATAAGAAATGCCGCCGACACGATCCTGGTCAGGGCCGCCCATATAGGTGCTTTGAAAACCGATGCCGGCGCTGCCATCGATGGGAATTCGCGATACGAAGGCGTCGAACAAACCTCCGCCGTTGACCGGCTGTGCGCCGCCCACAGTGTTGGGCAGATCCACGGAATTCGTGGTGCCGCCGACAAAAAAGTGGGTGTTCGTGGCCGTGACGATTGCAGCCGTGGTGTTGGTGGCAATCGTGCCTTCATCCCCGGCTCCACCGAGGAAGGAAAGCACATCGAAAGCAGCGGGCTTGATTGCCGCGTCCGCAAAAACACCCACGACCACCTCGGTGCCGGAAAGGGTCGCATCCACAGGATTCACCAGCGCGCCAAAACTCGCAGCATTGCCACCCGCAGTGCTCGTGGCGAAGACCAACTTCGAGAGATCGGGCGTCATTGCTATACCCGTAAAATATTCTTCCGCATCGCCGCCCACGTAGGTAGCCCAATCCGCCGTCGGTGCGATCAAAGCATTGGAGAAACGGATAATCACACCTTCGAGCGGGCCGGAAAAAGTGGAGTCAGGACCGATGTTTACCGCCGGAATTTCGACCGCAGGGATTGCCGCCGTGACGCGACCGCCTACGTAAAACGAGTTATCATCCACAATCGCGATGGAGTTTATCGTATCCAGGGTTACCGGGGAGCCTGAGTAGAACTGGATGCTGAGGTCGGCTGAATAGATCTGCACTAGACCGTCTCCGAACCCAAGGATCACCCGTCCATCCGGGAAGAGCTCTAAGTCCGCTGCCACTGGGCCGTATTTCTGGTTGATGACTCCGAAGCCAACCGGCCCGGTTATGCCAGTGTTCGTCCACGCGGTGATGTTCAAACCATCATTCGAAAGCCGGTAAACGTAGTTCTGGTTTAGGGCTGTTCCCTGTGAGAATCCGGCGGGCACTTCCATATAGTTGCCGTAGGAGCCATTGGTGATAATTTCCTGAATATAACCCGATGCGTACACGCCATTGGTGTTGGCATTCACCGCGAATATGTAAGTGTCGAAGGGCAGATTCGGAGTGGAGTCGGTGGCGTCCGTGACGAGATCGTTGAGGTCGATGTAAGTGGACCACTCGACGTTCGGATCAATGACCAGCGGCTGATCCGCGACGATGTCTCCGGTGAGTGCGTAGCGCATCATGCCGGGATTTTCCGCTGCAACCATTGCCGCACCCAACATGTGCTTTTTCCCATCAATCACCTGATAGGTTTCCGGCATATTAAGGGTGAGATCCTGATAGCGCAGGTCGAGCGTGGCCGAGCCATTGGCGTGGAAAATGAGACCATCCTGCCCGGTGGAGAGCATGCGGATTTGCGTATAGTCCTGCGCCTTTGCCACGATCCAATCGAATTCAAGCACGCCTTTCTCCGCGGAGTACAGACGGAGGTCCACCCCGTGATAAACGTCACGCAGCGTGAGTTCGGTAAAGATGCGAGGCGTTAGCGTAGTCTCACCGCGTTGATAATTTCCTGCGACCTTGGAGATTCCCCCCGTGGTGATCTCCCACGCTTCGGTGCCACCTGGAAACGTAATATCCACCGCTTGCAGACCGACCGATCCCGTAGCCGCATCCATCTGATTCGCTACAATCTGAAGATGATTTTTATAAACGAGCATCGAGCCAAAAGTCGTCTTGAATCCGTAGCGGACGCCCACGGGAAACTGCCCGACGTTCTCCTGAAACCAGATCTGCTCTGTGGAGTCACGCACTACCGCATTGATGGCTGCCCGTTCGTGATCACTGAGCTTGGAAGTGCTGGTCTGTGGCATTCCGGCGTCACTTGCCTGGGCTGCTTCAGCGAGTGATCCCAATCGCGGCGAGGCAACGGTGAGGAATGCGCCTAAGGCAAAAAGGAGCCATTTTCTGGAGAGAGTGGGAGAGAAGTGAGCGAACATAAGTTTAAAGAGATGAAAAATTGCGGGAAAGGTTGGGTGTGCGGAACGGGATTAATTAAAGATCAGAGGCGAATTGCCACTTGGGCAGCAGTCGTCAGACGACGCCGAAGCTGGGGCTGAGGCTGGCTTTGCAAGGGAGCGCGAGTCTCCTTGCTTTGTTTTGCCGTGGCTTACACCCCGGGCCAGAGTCGGCCATGGAAAGCGCTCGACTGGCAGGAATCGCTCACCTGCCCGATTATTCGCGTCCTGCGAAGATTCTTCGTCACGACCCGCCGGCCCACCAAAGAGTATTTGAAAACGCACTCCGGCGCGCCATTCCTGATCCACGCCCGCCATGTCCTGGCGCCACTCGCCTTCCACGACCCAGTGCTTGGCAAAATGAAGTTCTGCGCGTGTGGTCATGCCTGAATACACCTCGGACCGATCATCCGCCTCCCGGTAAGCATACCCGATTGCCAGACGCGGATCCACCCAGCGCGGCGGCTCAGGTAGGCGAAATTCCATCTCTACGTCAAAGCCACGCATCGGTGCGCGCTCAGCGCCGTACTCGCGCGAAAAGCTCACCTCGCGCTGATCGCTTCCGCTTCCTTCGATCTCACTCCACCGCTGCGTCCCCAACTTACGGTAATCTTTGCTCTTCAATGGGAGATACCCATTTCCCCGAAACGCGATCCATCTGTTCGGGCTATAACCCAAGCCGGCACCTAACTGCGGATAAGAAAATCCATCCGTGCTCCGCAGCCCCTCAAAAAACGCACTCGCTTCGACCGATCCACGCTGGCCTACCCCTCGACGGAAAACGATTCCGCCGCCAAGAACCGCCAACTCGCCCTCGCCTTCAAACTGATAACCCTCCAAAAGCACAGTGTTCGCCGCGTCGGTATAAATCGGCGTAGCCAGGTGCGCACCCACTGCCGCATCCCCCTGCACCGTCCGCGCTTCTAGCGCCATGAAGATGGGATGGTCTAAGCTCAACGGCTCCTCCGGTGTGGCCGCGCTGATGGTGGAAGAGGATCGTGTGGATACTTCCGGGTCAGCGAAACACGCACTAGTAAGGAGAGTTGCAATGAAGAGATTACGTAGGGAAGAGATAAGGGTGGGCATGAATAAGGGAATTGTTTTAAAAATTTTATTGAGGGAAATCGGGTCGCTATTTGTCGCGCCGTTCCTGGTGAAAAGCTCGTGTCTCCTTTTCAAACGCGTGTAGCTGGATAATCGGTTGGATTTTTTGTTGGAATTGGAGACGGCATTCCTTTTCGTCCCTTTACACTCAACTGACTCAGCCACGTCCGTCACAAGTGGGAGACAGTGAGAATGGCGGCAAAGACCAGCGCTGCGGCAAACGTCCGATCGGCCCGGATCTTCCGACTATTTTTTTTCAAAACGACGAGAGTCTTGATATTGGAAGCGGGACGCTGGGGCGTTTTGGTGGAAGGCATTGGGATGAGCGAGAGGGGTGTGGAAGTGGGCTGCATGCTCGACCGTTCCAGCAACCGCATCGCGCTTACCGAGGAAGGACGGATCTTTCTTTTCGACTCCAGAAAATTGCTCGCGATGTGCGCGGAAACGGTCGCCACCGTGCAGCAGATGGATCTTGGGAAAAGTAGGCAACTCAACATCGGCTACATCGCGAACATTCACTACGGCTTATTGCCCGCCACTCTGGGTGCTTTTCGAAAGCTCTATCCGCGCGTGGCCTTAAATCTTTTTGATATGACCGCCACTGAACAATATCAGGCACTTGACAGTTTCAAAATCGACCTCGGTTTCGTCGGGCTGCATCCTGAACTCTCGACCCATGACTTACTCTCCGAATGCGTGGCGTATGATACGATCCTCCTCGCACTCGCCGAGGACAACCCCCTCGCGAAAAGCGTCAAGATCAAGCTCGCTAGTCTGGAATCGCAGTTCTTCATTGGGATGTCCCCGGAAACTCATCCTGGTGCGCTTGAATGGCTGTCGAAGACATGCCAGGGCGCTGGATTTGCGGCCAATATCCTACAGGAGGCCGACGTTGAGCCTACGGCAATCCGCTTTGTTTCCGACCGTCTGGGCGTTGCCTTGGTGCCAGAGCAAATCAAAGGTCTGTCTCATGAAGGAGTGGTGTTTCGTCCACTTTACCCACCTCACACGTGAATCCGCCATTGTCTGACGTGCGGACATTCCATCGAAGCCGCTCAAGAAATACATTCAGATTGTAAAAGAGCTTTCGCCGTGCGGCTGAATACCCCAGAGGCTGTGAAATAAGTAGGGAGCGGGGGTGGACGGAGAAGTGCAACTGAGGAGCACAGGTTTTCAAACCTGTGCGGCTAGCGGCAATCTGTGCCGCTGAACATCGGATTGAGTGCTGGATGGCATGTTGCCATCCATTCCAAAGCATTGAAAACAGCGGGATCGGAGTCCCGCTGGCAGCACCGGTTAAAAACCCGTGCTCCATCACTGCAAGCGCCATCCTCTCCTGCGCACACTCCTTCGGCTGAAAATTTACGCATGCTTTGGACCTATAGCGCGGGGCCCGAGGAAGTATTAGTCAACCCAGTTTTGGGATTCTACTCTCCAGACTTTTCCAATACTGCTCTTAGGTAAAATGCATCCTGACAGTCAGGTTCTATCCAATGAAAATCCCATCACTTAACCACCCTATGTTACAAATCACTCATCAACGCTACTACGGCCACTCGCTCGGTAGCTCCGCCGTCGCCGCTACTTACCAATACTGAACCGAACAACTCTATGAAGTGGTCTCCTAAAATCGGTAAAATTTCCGGTATCGAGGTGCATGTGCATTTCACCTTTGTGCTACTGCTCATTTTTATTGGGTTCGCTCATTGGCAGAGCACGCATCAGATCGGTGCCGCTCTGGCTGGCGTGGCCTTTATCCTCGCGCTGTTTGGCTGCGTGCTGCTTCACGAATTGGGCCACGCTTTGATGGCGCGCCGTTATGGCATCAAAACCCACGATATCACGCTGCTTCCAATCGGCGGGGTGGCTCGGTTGGAGCGTATGCCAGAGAATCCCATTCAGGAATTGTGGGTCGCGCTGGCCGGGCCAGCGGTGAATGTCGCGATCGCGGCGTTGCTCTTTATCATACTCGTGGTGACCGACGGTTTCGTGATCGCGACGGATGTTTCCCTGAGTGGCGGCTCGATTCTTCAGCGCCTGATGGCGGTGAATCTCCTTCTCGCTGTCTTCAACATGCTGCCCGCGTTTCCCATGGATGGAGGACGCGTCTTGCGGGCACTGCTTTCCACTCGACTCGGTCGGCGGCGCGCCACGGCGATTGCGGCCAATGTCGGGCAGTTTATGGCGATCGGGCTCGGCGTCATCGGCTTTTTCCACAACCCGTTTCTCGTCTTCATCGCGATCTTTGTTTACCTCGGTGCGCAGGCGGAAGCCGGAGTCGTGGAGATGCAATCGGCGCTCGGGAAATTCCGCGTGCGCGATGCGATGATGACGCGCTTTCGCAGTCTCTCGACAACCGACACACTGGGTAAAGCAATCGAGGAACTACTGGCTGGCTCGCAACAGGATTTTCCAGTGATCAACGACGGAATGCCGGTGGGCGTCCTGCGTCGCAATGATCTGGTAAAGGCGCTTTCCGAGAATCGGCGCGACGCCAAAGTGGAGGATTTCATGTGCCGCGATTGCGATTCGGTGGATGGCTCGGACTCGTTGAATCGCACGGTTGAATCCATGCACGCGAAGCAATGCGCGACGCTCGCAGTCACCCAGGCGGGGCGCGTAGTCGGGTTGCTGACGCTCGAAAACGTGAGCGAGATGATCTTGATCAATGCGGCCATTAGCCACGCGGATACGGTCGGCACCTGATTTTATAAAATTCGCGATCCCCGCTGAGCATCGCTGATTAAAGAAACAACTCTATGACAACTACCACACCACACGAACTGAGCGTCCGTCTTGAGCGCGGCGAAAAACTCCACCTTCTTGATGTGCGCACGCCCGCAGAACATGCGGAGGTTCATGTCCCCGGCATACATCTCGCGCCACTCGACCGGCTCGATGCGGCCGAACTCGCCGACGCAATAGGTTTAACCAAAGACGAGGCTCTCTTCATTTTTTGCCGCTCCGGGAGTCGGGCCAAACAGGCTGCGGAGAAGCTGGAAAAGAGCGGCTACACGCAATGCAGTGTCGTCGAGGGCGGCACGATGGCCTGGGCCGAGGCTGGGCTGCCGGTGAATCGCGGCACGAGCAAAGTCATGTCGCTGGAGCGGCAGGTCCGCATCGCCGCCGGGGCGATCGGGCTGACCGGCGCGCTCCTCGCGCAATTCGTTGATCCCGCCTTCATCTGGCTCTCCGGGTTCGTCGGCGCAGGACTCATGTTCGCCGGTATAACGGACACATGCGCCATGGGGATGCTGATCTCGAAACTCCCCTGGAACCAGCACGGCGTCAGCGCCTGCCACACTAAGTAAACCGCCGCGTCTAAAACCATCTTCATCGGCGTCATCAAGCGGAAGACCAGCAAGACGTCAGCAGGTTCTTGAACGAAGTGTGTGTGCTTTGATTCGGAAGAATCAACTCGTCCTTATCAACAAAACCCCATTATAGCCACCCAAGTATGAGCGCCGAATACCATCCACCAGCCGATCCACCAGCCAACGAGAGTCGAGAACCCGATCACGATCATGGTTTTGCCCCGTCGTTTCTGCCACACTGGATGCAAGAACGTTGGACTTTTTTGACGGTTGCTGTGGCCGGCGTGACGCTCAGCGTCGGATTCTTTGGGGAGAAGTTCCTTGGCCTGCCCCCGTCCGTCGCTCTTGCGTTCTATATTCTGGCCTACGTGGCGGGTGGCTACGATGTCGCCCGCGCGGCCCTGCCTGCGCTCTTCCGTGGAAAGTTCGATATTGATCTACTGATGATCGCAGCGGCGGCGGGAGCAGCGGTGCTCGGGGAGTGGACGGAAGGTGCGTTTCTGTTGTTCCTCTTTTCGCTCGGTCATGCCGGGGAACATTACGCGCTGGACCGGGCGCGCAATGCCGTCGGTGTTCTTGGAAAACTCATGCCCCGCACGGCCTTCACGAAGCGTGGCGACCGGCTGGAAGAAGTGCCGGTCGAACAACTCGCCGTGGATGAAATCGTGGTCGTCAAACCTGGCGAACGCGTGCCCGTGGATGGCGTCATCACGTCAGGCGAGAGCAGCATCGATCAAAGCGCGATCACCGGTGAGAGCGTGCCGGTGAGTCGCCAGCCCGGCGACGAGGTGTTTGCAGGCACGATCAATCAAGACAACGCGCTCGACGTGCGCATGACCCGGCTGGCCCGCGACAACACGCTGGCCCGCGTGATGCAGCTCGTCGCCGAAGCGCAGGAACAAAAGAGCCCGACCCAACGGTTCACCGAAACCTTCGCGCGCCGCTTCGTTCCGGCAGTGCTCTTCGGCACGCTTGGCGTCATCGTGCTCCTAGCTCTCGTATTTGGGTGGACGTGGAGCGCGAGTTTTTACCGGGGTATGTTATTGCTCGTGGCTGCTTCGCCCTGCGCACTGGCCATCGGCACGCCAGCCGCCGTGCTCTCCGGTATCGCCCAGGCGGCCCGCCGGGGCGTGCTCATCAAAGGCGGTGTCCATTTGGAAAGCCTCGGACGCCTGAACACTGTGGCGCTCGACAAAACCGGCACGCTCACCACCGGCAAGTTCGCGGTCTCGCAAGTCATCGGTCTGGGTGGCACGCCCGAGGACGAAGTCCTACGCATCGCCGCCGCCGTCGAGGAGCAATCCAGCCATCCACTGGCCGCCGCCATCGTGAAGACAGCCCACGAGCGCAAGATCATTTTCCCCTCTGCCACTGACATTGAAAACCTGGCGGGTAAAGGCATTCAGGCACAGGTGGAGGACGCAGAAATTCTGATCGGAGCTATCCGCGCCTTTGCTGGAGATGCCGAGGCCGAGAAAGGGAAACCGCTGGCGGAAACCATCGCCAAGCTGGAAGCCGATGGGCAGACCACAGTGATCATTCGTCGCGCCGGAAAGTTCATCGGCATCATCGCCCTCGCCGATGAGCCGCGCCCCTTGGCCGGAGAAGTGATGAAACGCTTGCGGACACTGGGCATCGAACGCTTCGTGATGCTCACCGGAGACAACACCTCCGTGGCGCGCCGGGTCGCGGAAAAACTGGGAATCACCGATGTCCGCGCGGAGTTGCTGCCCGGACATAAGCTAACGATCGTTCATGAACTGGAACAGGATCATGGCGTCAGCGCGATGATCGGCGACGGCGTGAACGACGCGCCTGCCCTGGCTGCGGCCACAGTGGGTGTGGCGATGGGGGCCGGAGGCACCGCCGTCGCCTTGGAGACCGCCGATGTCGTGTTGATGGGCGACGATCTCGGCAAGCTCTCCTTCGCCATCGGTCTGAGCCGGGCCAGCGCGCGCATCATCCGTCAGAACCTCGTAATCGCCATCAGCGTGATCGCTCTGCTCCTGATCGCCTCGGGGTTTGGCGTCATCCCGCTGAGTGTGGCCGTGGTCCTTCATGAGGGGAGCACCATCGTCGTCGTATTAAACGCCCTGCGGCTCCTCGCCTGGCACGAACCCGTCACCGTCGCCTGATATTTTCCTCACCACTCCACCGCATTCCTCATGAAAATCCCGAACCTTCGCCGCGTCCTGCCTTGGCTCATCGTTATTGTCATTGCGGGTGTCGTGGTTTACCGGGTGAAATTTTCGCCCGTCGCCGTGGCTGCGCACCAGGTCGCGCGCGGCGCGATCGTCGGGGAAGTCATGGGTACGGGCACGCTGGAGGCACGCGTGCAAACGACCATCGGCGCGCGCATTCAGGAACGACTGGTCGAGGTGCTCGCGGATCAGGGTGACACGGTGAAAAAAGATCAGCTGCTCGCCCGGCTTGATGACGCGGAGATCACCCAACAGGTCGCCGTCGCCGAGGCCACGCTGACTGCGGCGCGCAGCACAGCCGAGCGCGTCACCGCAGATCTGGCCCGTTCCGAAGCGGTGCTTGCATTAGCTCGACTCGATCACGAGCGGACGGCTGAGCTGCTGGCGACCAAGGCCGTTTCAAAGTCCGAGACGGACAAAACCGCCGAGGGACTCCGTGTTGCCGAGGCCGACATCAAGCGCTCCACTGCCGCCATCGCCGAGGCGCAGGGCCAGGTGCTCATGGCTGAGAAAAATCTTCTCTACCGCAAAGAACAACGCGCTTTCACGGAAATCCACGCGCCTTACGACGGGCTCATCATACGCCGCGACCGCGATCCTGGCGACGTGCTCGTGCCGGGCGCGTCGCTCATGCAGATCATCTCCCTCGGCGAAATCTGGGTCAGCGCATGGGTGGATGAAACCGCCATGCCCGTACTCGCCACAGGCCAGTCCGCACGCATCGTTTTCCGCTCCGAGCCGGGTCGCAGCTATCCCGCCACCGTGTCGCGTCTCGGACGCGAGACCGACCGCGAGACGCGCGAATTTCTCGTCGATGTCCGTGTCGCGGAGATGCCGAAAAACTGGACCATTGGCCAGCGCGCCGAAGCCTTCATCGAGACGGGACGACAATCCGATGCGGTGTTGCTACCGTCTGTATTCCTTCTGCGCAAGCAAGGCCGCGCCGGAGTCTTTGTGAATCAAAACGGTCGCGCGCATTGGCAGGAGATCACGCTTGGCCTGACCGGCAGCGGACAGGTCGCCGTGACGAAAGGTCTGGACGCAGGAGCAACCGTGGTGCGTCCGCCAGACGGCCAGAAAACACCACTGGCGGAAGGTCAGCGCCTCGCCCTGCCGTGAATCTCGCCTACCGCGATGTCCGTCACAACGCAGGCCGCTTCACCTTCACCACCTTGGGCGTTGGCCTTTTGCTCATGATCGTTATGGGCATGGGCGGCATCTATCGCGGCCTCATTTACGAAGCTACGCTGCTCGTCGATCGCGTGGGCGCTGACCTCTGGGTTGTGCAGGGCAACACGCGCGGACCCTTCGCGGAAATTTCCCGCATTCCCGCCAATCTCGAAGACCGCGTTCTCGCCGTCCCGGGCGTGGAACGCGCCCGTCAATTCGTCTCGCACACCATCCAGCGCGAGCACCGCGGTCAGCCCTTGCGCATGGTCGTGCAAGGGCTCGCTTGGCCCGACGACAAAGGTGAATGGGTGCCAATCGTCGCCGGTCGTCCGCTGCGCCAGGCGCACTATGAAATGATCGCCGATCAATCGCTCCGCCTCCCGCTGGGCGAGAAAATCCAGCTCGGCAAGGATGTTTATGAAGTCGTCGGCCAGACACGCGGCCTGGTCGGCACGAGCGGCGACGGCCTCGCGTTCTTCACTGTCAGCGACGCCATGGCGATCCAGTTTGACGTGCCAGGCGAAGCCGTACGCCTGGAGCGCGCTGCCCGGCGCGCCCGCGTGGAAGCGATCGACCTCGGACGCCTTCAGCCCTTGCTCCTTGATCGTGCCGTCGGTCTCGCCAGCGGCATTCCCGCGTTCGCCAAGCCGCAGGTCAGCGCCGTGCTCGTCAGCCTCCAGCCAGGTGCGGATGAATCCACTGTCCGCGCCACGCTCGCTAATTGGCCGGACATCACCGTCTATTCCACGCAGGAGCAAAAAGACCTACTGCTCGCCGGCATGGTGGACAAAGCGCGCCGACAACTGGGCCTTTTCCGCGCCCTACTCATCGTCATCTCCACCATCATTATCGCGCTCATCATCTACACCCTCACGCTCGATAAGATCCGTGACATCGCGCTGCTCAAACTTATCGGCGCGCGCAATACCGTCATCGGCGGTCTCATCCTCCAGCAGGCGTTGCTCATGGGCGCGTGCGGCTTCGGACTGGCGTGGTGGATTGGCCTGTATCTCTTTCCCTACTTCCCCCGGCTCGTGCTCATCGAGAAAGCCGATCTCGTTTCGCTCGGCCTAATCGTCGTCGTCATCTCCACGCTCGCCAGCCTGCTCGGCATTTGGAAAGCGCTGCGCGTCGAGCCCAACACCGTGCTCGCCGCATGATCGCGCCCGCCACGCAAGCGCCTGCCATCGAGGTCACCAACCTCCGTAAAGTCTATGGTCGCGGACACACCGAAGTCGTCGCTATTCGCGATGCCACGCTGCAAGTCGCGCGCGGCGAAATCGTCGGCCTGCTCGGTCCCAGCGGCTCGGGCAAGTCCACGCTACTTACGGCAATGGCACTCATCAATCCGCCCACCTCGGGCCTCATCGTCATCAGCGGCCAGTCCGTCATGGACGGCCCCCGCGCCATGGTCGATGCTCGCGCATTCCGCCGACAGAACATCGGCTTCGTCTTTCAAAAGCCCAACCTCATCCCGTTTTTGACCGCGTTGGAAAACGTCCAAATCGCGCTGGAGATCAACGACACCGCTCCGCGCGAGGCTCGCAAACACGCACTCGAACTTCTCGACTATCTCGTCGTCGGCCCACGTGCCCACAACCTCCCCGATGCGCTCTCAGGCGGCGAACAGCAGCGCGTCGCCATCGCCCGCGCCTTGGCCAACGACCCCAGCCTCATCCTCGCCGACGAACCCACCGCTTCACTCGACAGCGCTCTTGGTCGTCAAGTCATGGAGCTGTTCCGCAAAGTCGCCCACGAACGCCACGCTGGCGTGCTCGTCGTCACGCACGACCCCCGTACCCTCGATGTCTTCGACCGCATCCTCGACGTGGAAGACGGCGCGATCCGCGTCCGCGACAAGACCGCAACCAAACCACGAAACTTCTGATCCCCGGCAAGCTCTCCTTTGCCATTGGCCTGAGGCGGGCCAGCGCGCGAAGCCGTAACAATTCAGAACTGATCCACGAAAGCCAGACACCAAAGGCACGAAATGGGTCCGCAGAATAAATGGAATGACACAGAAACCAAACAACAGAAATGATTAGCCTGAATCCGGTATTGGAATCCGCGAAATACGCCGAAAGAAAAACAATTATGAACGATGAGCAGCCATCCAACGGGTGGCCAGCGCTTTCTATAGGATGCTGAAAATCGGCCTTATACTTTGAAATTAGCGGGCCCATTCACGCTTTCAGGTTTATGCAATTGAGCCCCAACGCAGAGCACGGAAACTTGTGGGTAATGCCGAGCACCTTGTGATCGTATTCGGGCCCATAACCTCTGGCTATACCCTTGGCACGGGCGAAGTATTGGCCGAATTAGGGACGCGAGCCTAGACTCTGAGGAGATAGAGAGGATAGGAGGAAAACTCTCCGCTCTCACTAAACAAAAAAACCATATCTATATGGGAACCATCCTATTCATTGTGCTCGTTCTTCTGTTGCTCGGCGCTATTCCCACTTGGGCTCACAGTAAAAGCTGGGGCTACGGTCCGAGCGGAGGACTGGGCATAGTGTTGGTCATACTTATTATTCTGCTCTTGATGGGAAAAATTTGAGCACATGTCAGATCACCAGCTGCGCGGATACGGCGCGTGCCTGATTTTATGAAATCCTCAGCACCCTGCATCCTAACAATCAACGGCGGCTCTTCGAGCATCCGCTTCGCGATTTATGAGGCCGACAAAAAGCCGCGACTGCGGCTTGCGGGGAAAGTGGATCGCATCGGATTGAGCGGAACGAGCCTCGTAATCACTGAGCCGACTGGCGCGGAGTCTTTGGAAATAGCCACTCGCCAGGAGCCGGTGCAGTTCCTGTTGAACTGGCTCGCAACGCAGCCGATCTTCACCTTGATCAAAGCCGTTGGCCATCGCGTAGTGCATGGCATGAAGCACGCCGAGCCGGAACGGATCACGGCAAAGCTGCTCGCCGAACTGCGCCGGATCACGCCGTATGATCCCAATCATTTGCCGCGCGAAATCGAGTTGATCGAAGCTCTCAGTCAGCGACATCCCAAGCTTCCGCAGGTCGCCTGCTTTGATACCGCGTTTCATCGCACGATGCCGCGAGTTGCGAGGTTAGTGCCGATCCCTCGTCGCTATGAAGCCAAGGGGATTGAGCGCTACGGCTTTCACGGCTTGTCCTACGCCTATTTGATGGAGGAGCTTCGCAAAGTTGATCCCGCCGCCGCAAAGGGCCGGGTGATCCTTGCACATCTCGGCAACGGAGCCAGTCTCGCTGCCGTCCAGAATGGAAGGAGCATGGATACCAGTATGGGGTTTACTCCCGCTTCGGGGTTGATGATGAGCACGAGGTCTGGGGACTTGGATCCTGGGTTGGTCCGCTTTCTGACGGGAACTGAGAAAATGTCTGCGGTGCAATTTGACCACATGGCCAATCATGAATCCGGGCTGCTCGGCGTTTCGGAAACCAGCTCCGATCTCCGGGACTTGCTTGCGAGCGAAGCCAGGGATGTCCGCGCGGCGGAGGCCGTTGCGTTGTTCTGTTATCAGGTGAAAAAGTGGATCGGTTCCTTCGCCGCCGCGTTGGGTGGATTGGATACGTTGGTCTTCTCCGGAGGGATCGGCGAGAACGCATCGCTGATCCGGAAACGCATCTGCTCTGGGCTCGAATTTCTCGGAGTAAAAATTGATGCGAAGCGTAACGACGCACATGCGCCGCTGATCTCGTCAAAGGCCGCAAGCGTGAAGGTTCGCGTCATCCGCACGAATGAAGAACTCATGATCGCCCGATCGGTTTGCCGAATCCTGGGATCCAGCCTCGCCAGAAAATCCACTCGCGGCGGCAAACACGCGATAGGGGGACGAAAATGAAAGCATTCGCCGGGTTCGCCTCAGCACTGCTCTCATCAGCACATGATCCCGGGGCGATGCGGCCAAAGAGCGCCCGGAATGCGATATAAGTTCAACAATAGATTCAATCTTATGAAAACACCCCTAAAGGAACCAATAGCCGTGACCAAAGATCCCATTTGCGGAATGACCGTGGATACGACGACCGCGCTCCACGCCGAGCGCGATGGAGAGACGTTCTACTTTTGCTGTGACGGTTGTCGCCAAAAATTTCTAACCACGCCCAACGATACCAAACCGGAGGGTGCTTCTGGATGCTGCTGTGGGTAACTCCGGCATGGACATAAAGGATATACCGTAGACGAAGAGGGCACCGCACCGAAAGACTCATAATGATGAAATACGCTGACGGATATATGCGTGGATGGTCGGGCGGTGGGCTGTGGTTTTGCGGGCTGCTCGTCGTCGTGATTAGCAAGCGAACCGAAGCGGTATTCGGGCGATGACTGCCTCCCTTTGATCTTACGACCACTGAAACTGAAACGCCGAAAATTTATGAACACAAAATTTGCAAAACTCGTCATCGTGACAGACCTCGGTTTGCTCCGCGCCTATCGACAGACTCAGAGCGCGACAGACCGTCAACCGCACTTGAAATTGATCGCTGAACTGAAGCCCGCAGCGGCCCATGAAAAAATGTCGGATCAGGTAACCGACCAGGCCGGACGCTTTCCACGCGGCAGCGGCGCCGGTAGTATTCCTGGCGACCTGTCCGCCGGCGAACAGTTACAGCAGGAGACCGAACAGGACCATCGGCTGATCCAGAATTTGGCGGAGAAAATCAACGAGTTACTGGCGGACGCTGAAGTGACTCATTGCGCCCTTGCGGCCAGCGCGCCGATTCATAAACAACTGCTCGACGCGTTGGAGCCGAAGGCCCGTGACAAGATTCACCAGATCCTCGCCTCCAATCTCGCGAAAACCGATCCGAACGAGCTACTCGGACATTTTGAAAAAACGACCCATTTAATTTAATCACCAAAAAACTATGAAAGACCACGTCTACAAACTCATCGAACTCACCGGCACCTCCACCACGTCCATCGAAGACGCAATCAATAAAGCCATCAAACGCGCACACAAGACCGTCAGGAACCTGAGCTGGTTCCAGGTGGTCGAGACGCGTGGCAACATTGAAAAAGGGAAGGTCCAGCACTGGCAGGTGACCCTCAAAGTCGGCTTCTCGCTGGATGGCTGAAATCGACCGTGAAGCCCGGGTCAGTGCCGGTATTCCAACCACACCTTTTAAAGCATCATGTTGTTCCAATTGCACACCAACAAAAGAGTGACTGAGGTCGCCAAAGCCCTGCACATCGCCGTCGAAGCCAATCACTTTGGCGTCATGCAGGTTCACGACCTCAAACAAACTATGGAGAAGAAGGGTGTCGAGTTCCTTCGCGAGTGTCTAATTTTTGAAGTCTGTCAGCCGCAACAGGCCAAGAAAGTTCTCGATGAGAATATGAGCATTTCTACGGCACTACCCTGCCGCATTTCCATTTACCGTGAGGGCGGTAAGACCATTCTGGCGACATTGAAGCCCACCACGCTGCTCGCGCTGTTCAATACACCGGAGCTGAACGTTGTGGCGCAGGAGGTCGAGGACACGATTGTCAAAATCATGAAGGAAGCCGCGTCAGGCTGAGAAGCGGAAGCAGTTTCAGCACAGAACATACATTATAGGAATACATCATTGACCATCCACCCCGTGGTCAATGGCGCAATCTGTCCAGCACACGAAGCGACAACTCGCCGAAAATCGTTCAGACACCGGGTAACTTGAATGCCACACCATGCGTTGAAAGGAACGACGACATAAACTCCGTAATCCAACGATTAGGGTCACTACAAACAAGAAACAAACAACCCCATGAATGAAGCGAAATCCGTGACAAAAGACCCCATCTGCGGAATGACGGTGGACGAAACGACTGATCTGAAAGCCGAACGCGGCGGGAAGAATTTCTACTTTTGCAGCGAACATTGCCGAAAAGAGTTTCTTGCTCAGTCTGCCAGCGGCCCCACGAAAAGCTCCAGCGATTGTTGTGCTGGCAACAAAAACCCAGAGTCCCACAAGCATGGAGCGGTAAAGCCTTCGACATCCGCCAAGTATTATTGCCCCATGTGTCCCGGCGTGGAAGCGGACAAACCTGGGGATTGCCCAAAATGCGGCATGGCGTTGGAGCGCAATCCGGCATGGGTTGCACCCGCAGTGGGAGAAACGATTTACACCTGCCCAATGCATCCGGAAGTGCAGCAGGATCACCCGGGGGATTGCCCCAAGTGCGGCATGGCGCTGGAACCCAAGACTGCGAGTGCCAGCGACGGAGCGGAGGACGAGAATGGCGAACTCCGCGACATGACGCGGCGACTCTGGATCGGCGGCGCGCTCACGCTCCCCGTCTTCGCGCTGGCGATGTCGCACCTCATTCCCGCGATCGGCCATGATAGCTGGGTGATGAGCGATACTTCTCGCTGGATTCAATTTATCCTATCGACGCCCGTGGTTTTGTGGGCGGGCTGGCCGTTCTTCAAGCGCGGTTGGAGATCGCTGGTCACGTGGAATTTGAACATGTTCACGCTGATCGCCATCGGTGTGGGAACCGCTTTCGTCTACAGCGTCGTGGCCATGCTTGCGCCGGGGATTTTCCCGCCGGCTATGCGTCCCCACGGCTCTGTGGATATCTACTTTGAAGCGGCGGCGATGATCGTCGTGCTCGTGCTTTTGGGCCAGGTCCTTGAACTCCGCGCCCGCAGTCGCACTGGAAGCGCCATCAAGGCGTTGCTGCATCTTGCGCCACCGGTTGCCCAACGCGTGGGTGAGAGCGGCGATGAAGAAGTTCCGCTCGACCAAGTTCGCACGGGCGATCTGCTTCGCGTGCGTCCCGGCGACAAAGTGCCAGTGGACGGTGTCGTGACCGAAGGGCATTCCAGCGTCGAAGAATCCATGATTACCGGCGAACCATTACCGGTGGAAAAGAACGTCGGCGACAATGTAACGGGCGGCACGGTGAACGGCACGGGCGGTTTCGTCATGCAGGCCGAGCGGGTCGGCAGTGATACGCTGCTCGCGCAGATTGTGAATCTCGTCGCGGACGCACAGCGTAGTCGCGCGCCCATCCAGGGCCTGGTGGACAAAGTGGCCACTGTTTTCGTGCCGACGGTCGTTGGTGTCGCGGTGCTGACGTTTACGCTTTGGATGTTCTTCGGTCCCGAGCCGCGACTGGCCTATGCCATCGTCAACGCGGTCGCGGTGCTCATCATCGCCTGTCCCTGCGCGCTTGGGTTGGCGACACCGATGTCCATCATGGTCGGTGTCGGACGCGGCGCCCAGGAAGGTGTGCTCGTGAAGAATGCAGAAGCGCTCGAACGATTGGAGAAAATCACCACGCTAGTCGTGGACAAGACGGGGACGCTCACCGAAGGGAAACCGCGCCTCGTGGACGCAGAGACGGTGGAAGGCTTCGACCCGGATGAGCTGCTTCGCCTTGCGGCGGCGTTGGAACAAAGCAGCGAACATCCGCTGGCTGCTGCGATTGTCGCTGGCGCGAAAGAGAAGAGCCTCAGCTTGGAACCGGTGGCCGATTTTCGTTCCGTCACGGGCGGCGGGGTATTCGGTCGGGTCGCCAACAAAGCCGTGCTCGTGGGTAAACTGGATTTCCTGCACGATGAAGGTGTGACGGACCTTGGAACTTTGGAGTCCAAAGGCGAGCAACTCCAGCGCTCCGGAAACACCGTCATCTTCGTCGCTGTGGACAAAAAAGCCGCGGGCTTCCTCGCAGTCGCGGATCCGGTGAAGTCCACGACGCCGGATGCAATTAGGGAACTGCATGCACTTGGATTGGAAGTCGTCATGGTCACTGGCGACAATCGCCGCACTGCGGAAGCGGTCGCCAAAACCCTCGGCATTGACGCTGTGGAAGCGGAAGTCGAACCGCAGGCGAAAAGCGAGAAGATCCAAAAACTCCAGAAGCACGGAAAAATTGTTGCCATGGCTGGTGACGGCGTGAATGACGCGCCTGCGTTAGCGGCGGCGGATGTGGGGATCGCGATGGGCACCGGCACGGACGTGGCCATTCAAAGCGCGGGAGTCACGCTCGTCAAAGGCGACCTCCGTGCGATTGCAAAGGCGATTCATCTCAGTCGTGCGACGATGCGCAATATCCGCCAAAACCTCGTCTTCGCGTTTGGCTACAACGCGCTGGGAATTCCGATCGCGGCCGGACTGCTCTATCCGTTCTTTGGCGTACTGCTCAGTCCGATCATCGCCGGCGCAGCGATGAGCCTTAGTTCAGTCTCGGTCATCAGCAACGCCCTGCGACTGCGGAAGGTGAAACTGTAATTCCGCTCTATGAAAACAAATACTCTCACGCCGGGACTGCTCGGAAAAATCGATGCGTATTGGCGCGCGGCAAACTATCTCTCGGTCGGCCAGATTTATCTCTTCGATAATCCGCTCCTCAAACGCCCACTCGCGATTACCGATGTAAAACACATGTTGCTTGGACATTGGGGCACGACGCCGGGGCAGAACTTCATCTACGCGCACCTGAATCGAGTCATTCAAAAATATGACCTCGATATGATTTATGTCTCCGGGCCGGGACACGGCGGACCGGCGGTGGTCGGGAACACCTATCTCGAAGGAACCTACAGCGAAGTTTATCCTCACATCAGCCAGAATGAGGCCGGGCTGCAGAAGTTGTTTCTCCAGTTTTCGTTTCCCGGCGGCATTCCCAGTCACGCCTCGCCGGAGACGCCCGGTTCGATCCATGAAGGCGGCGAACTTGGCTATTCGCTGAGTCATTCTTTCGGTGCAGTTTTTGATAATCCCGATCTCATCGTCGCTTGCGTCGTGGGCGACGGCGAAGCGGAGACCGGCCCGTTGGCGACGGCGTGGCATTCCAATAAATTCCTCAACCCCGTGACGGATGGCGTGGTGCTGCCGATCCTCCATCTCAACGGCTACAAGATTGCCAACCCCACGGTGCTCGCACGCATCACCCGCGAGGAGTTGGAGCAGTTATTTCGCGGCTACGGCTGGGAACCTTACTTCGTCGAGGAGGAGGATAGTAACGCATCCATGCACGAAGCGATGGCTTCGACGCTTGATCGCGCGGTGGAGGAGATCAAACGCATCCAGCACGAAACCCGTGACTTTGGCAGTCTGATCCGCCCGCGCTGGCCGATGATCGTCCTCAACTCTGCAAAGGGTTGGACCGGACCAAAATGGGTGGATGGCTTGCAGGTGGAAGGCACGTTCCGGGCGCATCAAGTTCCCCTTTCCGATCCTCGCACACATCCCGAGCACCTGACGATGTTGGAAGATTGGTTGCGGAGTTATCACCCTGAGGAACTCTTTGATGAATCCGGTCGGTTGAAACCGGAATTGGCCGAACTCGCACCCAAGGGGGATCGGCGTATGGGTGCGAATCCGCATGCCAACGGCGGCAAGCTGCTGCGTGATCTGCGCATGCCGGATTTCCGCGAATTTGCTGCGGACGTGCCATCGCCGGGAGTGCTCGGCATCGGCGATACACGTGTGCTTGGGCCGTTCCTGAGAGACGTTGCGAAGCTTAATCAAGACCAGCGCAACTTTCGTGTCTTCGGTCCCGACGAGACCCTCTCGAACGGCCTCGAAGCGCTTTTCGAGACAACGAATCGCCAATGGGATGCAGCGACGGTGTTCAACGACCAATTCCTCGCACCCAGCGGACGCGTGCTGGACTCGATGCTCAGCGAGCATCAATGCGAAGGCTGGCTTGAAGGTTATTTGCTCACTGGTCGCCATGGACTCTTCAATTGCTACGAGGCGTTCATCCACATCATCGACTCGATGTTCAACCAGCACGCGAAGTGGCTGAAGGTCACCTCCGGTCTGCCGTGGCGGCGAGAAATCGCGTCGTTAAACTACCTGCTGGCTTCGCATGTCTGGCGGCAGGATCACAACGGCTTTACGCATCAGGACCCCGGCTTCGTCGATCTTGTCTTGAACAAGAAAGCATCAGTCGTGAGGGTTTACTTTCCACCAGATGCCAACTGTCTGCTGTCGGTGATGGATCATTGCCTGCGCAGCCGACAATACGTGAATGTCGTGATCGCCGGAAAACATCCCGCGCCCCAGTGGCTCACCATGGAAGCCGCAGTTCAACACTGCACGGAAGGCATCGGTATCTGGCAGTGGGCGAGCAACGATCAGGAATCCGAGCCTGACGTGGTCATGGCCTGCTGCGGCGACGTGCCGACGCTAGAAACGCTGGCCGCCGTCTCGATCATGCGCGAGCATTTACCCGAACTAAAAATTCGTGTGGTGAACGTGGTGGATCTCATGAAGCTGCAGCCGCAATCCGAACATCCGCACGGCTTGAGCGACACCAATTTCGACGCGCTGTTCACCAAGGACAAGCCGGTCATCTTCGCCTACCACGCCTATCCATGGCTGATCCACCGACTGACCTATCGCCGGACGAATCACCACAATATTCACGTCCGCGGCTACAAGGAGGAAGGCACCATCACCACGCCGTTCGACATGACCGTGCTGAACGATTTGGACCGCTTCCATCTCGTGATGGATACCATTGATCGCCTGCCGCAAACCGGCGACAAGAGCGTCCACCTCAAGCAACAGCTCAAGGACAAGCTGATCGAGCATCGGGAATACATTAATAAAAACGGCCAGGACCTGCCCGAAATCAGGAACTGGAAATGGAAGACACCAGAAGGAAAGGCCGTCCAGCCATGAGCGCGTATTACGATCATCAGCTCACCACGGACCATGGCGGCAGTCCACCCAGTTACCATCTGTATTGGAAGTGTGCGCATACCGATTGGTGCCTATGGGTGGCAGTGTTGCTGATGCTTCCAGCCATGATCGTTATCTGGCGATCGGAGAGTTGGTTTGGTGGCCTCGCGGACAACGCTCGCAACCAACACAAACCGTTCCCGGTGCACTTTAGATGAGCAACCGGGCACTTATAGAGACGGTGAGGGCGTTGGTTGCCGACGACAAAGGTCTGCTCGCGATGGATGAAAGCAATCCGACCTGCAACAAGCGCTTCATCGCGCTAGGTATTCCACAGAGCGAGGAAGCCAGGCGTTCGTGGCGGGAGTTGCTGATCACCGCGCCTGCGCTCGGCGAGACCATCAGTGGAGTGATTCTGTATGACGAGACGATCCACCAGCATCAGCGGGACGGAACATCCTTCGTCAAAACCATCAACGCTCAAAGCATCATCCCCGGCATCAAGGTGGACACCGGCGCAAAAGACATGGCAGGCCACCCCGGAGAGAAAATCACCGAAGGTCTGGATGGATTACGCGGGCGCCTCGACGAATACAAGGACATGGGCGCACGGTTCGCCAAATGGCGCGCGGTCATCACCATCGGTGACGGCATCCCGAGCCGCGGCTGCATCGAAGCAAACGCGCACGCCCTGGCTCGCTATGCGAGTCTGTGCCAGGAGGCAGGGCTGGTGCCCATCGTGGAGCCGGAGGTTCTGATGGACGGCGATCACACACTGAAGCGGTGTCGTGAGGTCACGGAGGAAGTCCTGCGCACGGCTTTTGTTCAGCTCGCCGCGCAGCGAGTCCTGTTCGAGGGGATGCTACTCAAGCCAAACATGGTGCTGCCGGGACTGAGTTGTCCAGATCAGGCAACAGCGGATGAAGTCGCGGACGCCACCGTGCAGTGTCTCTTGCAAACCGTTCCCGCCGCTGTTCCTGGAATCGCATTTCTTTCAGGCGGTCAATCCGCTGACTTGGCCTCCGCTCGTTTAAACGCCATGAATATGCGCTTCAAATCACGCACACCTTGGGCTCTGACGTTTTCGTATGCCCGCGCAATCCAGCAACCTGCGATGGAAATCTGGCGCGGCAAAGAAGCCAATGTGGCAGCGGCTCAGGTGGCACTGCTGCATCGCGCGAGTTGCAACAAGGCGGCGCGGCAAGGGAAATATATCGCCACGATGGAAACGGAGCCGGCATGACACGGTCTTCATCACTCGAAATGTGTTGTACGCTGGATACTTCGCATGTCGTTGGCATCGCCGCCGATCACGGCGGCTATGAGTTGAAGGAGTATCTAATCAAGATGCTCCGTGCAGCCGGAGCCGTGGTCGTTGATTTTGGCGACAGCCTGCTGGAACCGGATGATGATTACCCGGATTTTGTCGTGCCGCTGGCCCGTGCGGTCGTTTCCGGTCAGGTCAAACGCGGGGTCGCCATTTGCGGAAGCGGCGTCGGCGCGTGCATCGCTGCCAACAAGATTCCCGGCGTGCGTGCCTGTCTGATTCATGATCCCTTTTCTGCGCATCAGGGAGTTGAAGACGACGATCTGAACCTGATCTGCCTTGGCGGCCTCGTCGTCGGCCATGCTCTCGCGTGGGAACTGGTTAGAAGATTTCTTGTCTCGAAATTTTCCGGCAAAGAACGCCATCGCCGCCGTCTGGAAAAAGTCACGTATCTCGAACATCACCCATTCCTAAATGCCATCAGCGCCGCTGACACAGCTGATGCCCCTAACGAAACCGCGTCACTCAGGCTTCATCTCATCCGGCATGGCGAGACGGAATGGTCGCTCTCCGGCCAATACACCGGACGCACGGACCTCCCCTTGACCACGCATGGCGAAGCGGCGGCGCGAAAGGTCGGTGAGCGGCTCAAGAACGTTTCGTTCGCGCATGTCTTGATGAGTCCGCTGCAACGTGCCCAACAAACCTGTGCGCTTGCGGCGTTGAAACCCACACCTGAAATCGAACCTGACCTTACCGAATGGGATAACGGCGACTACGAGGGCCGCACGCCTGCTCAGATTCGCGAGGCGCAGCCGGAGTGGAACCTTTTCCGTGACGGCGCTCCAAATGGAGAAACGCCTGCTCAGATTTCCGGGCGCGTCGATCTCCTGATTGCTCATCTCCGCACCCTCACTGGAAACGTGGCGCTTTTTTCCCACGGGCATCTTTGCCGTGTCCTTGCCGCCCGTTGGATCGGCCTGTCCGTCGAGCAAGCGGAGCGTCTCCTGCTCAACACCGCTTCGATCAGTATTCTCTCCTACGCGCACGACTGCCCCGACGAACCGGCGATTGCGCTTTGGAATTCTGAAGCCAGTGAGGCGTTTAACCCGGCCCCGAGGCCAGCATCTGCCGCAACCAAAGGGACAAAATTATGAGCAACAGTATTGTCACAAAGAACTTTCGGTTGCAGCCCTTCCCTATAAAAGAGGAAGCCAACGCCGCGAGTCGTCCAAAAAAAAGTAATAAGGCTAACCACGCGGATTGCATTCCGCGTCAAAATGTTTAAACATGGAAACGCCTCAGTGGGGCAAGAAGGAGTCCAAATATCTTGAACGATTCAATTTTAATTACCGACGAAGTGGACCCCAGTGTCCCTAGCAAGGAGATCCTGCCTACGAAGCGCCAGTTTTTTCGGCTCCCAATGGAGCGCATCAATTGGGTCACCAGTTCCTTTCTCATCGGGACACTCACGCTCACTCTCACTGCTGTGCCAGTGTATCTTTGGTTCTTCGGCTTGGACTGGTTTCAAGTCGCGCTCTTCTTCACCATGCTGTTGGCCAGCGGGTTTAGCGTGACCCTCGGCTACCATCGGCTCTTCTCGCACATGACCTTCCAAGCGACTTGGCCGATCCGGCTCTTCACCCTCATCTTCGGTGCAGGAGCTTTTGAAAACTCTGCGCTGATGTGGGCGAGTGAGCATCGGCGACACCATAAGTATGTCGACCACGAGAAAGATCCATATTGCATCTCGAAGGGCTTCTTCTTTGCCCACATCGGATGGCTGCTGTTCAAGCTCAACAATGATGAGCCCTACGATAACGTGCCCGACCTACAGAAAGACAAGCTCGTCTGCTGGCAGGATCGTCATGTGCAGACAATCGCGGTCGTAGTCAGCTTCGTGTTCCCGGCGGTTCTTGGTTTTCTGTGGAATGGCTGGGTCGGCGCTCTCGGCGCATTTCTGCTCTCAGGCGTGGCGCGCATCGTCGTTCTGCAGCACTGCACCTTCCTCATCAACAGCGCGTGTCACACCATGGGACGTCAGCCCTACTCGACCAAATGCAGCGCGCGCGACTCGTTCCTGCTTGCGATTTTCACCTTCGGCGAAGGCTATCATAACTTTCACCACGAGTTTCAATACGACTACCGTAATGGCGTAAAGCCGTGGCAGATGGACCCGACCAAATGGATCATCTGGACGCTCTCCAAGATCGGCCTTGTGCGTGGTCTGCGCCGGGTCGCGGAACAGAAAATTCTCACCGCCGAGCAAGCCACCCGTGCGGCTCTCCGTACCACCCGCTAACCATGTCTCCCGAATCCTGTCCAACCTGCGGTTATGCGCTCTCGTCAGCCCCCCACTCTCCCCGGTTACTATTATCTCCCATTCCACGCCACACTGAGAAAGCAAATTCCTATCTGACAGACGAACGAGAGTAGATGGTAGGATTTCGCCCCATGGTGAACCGGTCATGACGGGCACAGTTTGCGTTGAGAAAATCTCGGCAGCCTGCTGTGCGACAGCACCGTCGAACATTTTGTCATTTATAGACAATCAAGAGCCCAGTCACTTGCGATAAGTATATGTATCAACGCGCAAACCGTGCCGAAGCGAAACCCAATCAACGAAAACAATTATGTTAAACAAAGCCACTACACTAAAGGGATACAAGCTGGACAGCCTCGATGGGGAATTCGGGGAGGTCAAAGAATTCTACTTCGATGACAATCATTGGACCATCCGCTATCTGGTCGCCAATACGGGAAACTGGCTCACGGGCCGGCAGGTTCTGATTTCCCCGTATGCGCTGGTTGCTGCGATTAAAGAGGAAGAGCACATCGCCGTTGACCTGACAAAAAAGCAGATTGAAGGCAGTCCTTCACTGAACAGCGACAAGCCCATCTCGCGACAATTCGAGGAGTCCTATTACGGGTATTATGGCTGGCCGATGTATTGGGGCGGCTCAGCCGCCTTGGGTGCTTTTCCCATCCCTATGCGTGATCAAAGTCTCTTGGGTGCGCCAGTCCAGGATCAAAAGGAAACCGGCGATTCACATTTGCGCAGCACCCAGGAAGTCACAGGCTATTACATCCATGCCAGCGACGGGGAAATCGGTCACGTTGAAGATTTCATCATTGATGACGAGACATGGGCAATCCGTTACCTGATCGTTGACACGCGAAATTGGTGGCTTGGCAAAAAGGTTCTGGTTTCACCACATTGGATCGAGCGCGTGAGCTGGAACGAATCGAAAGTTTTCGTCAATCTTTCCCGTGAAGCCATCAAACAGTCCCCCGAATACACGGAGGAATCTCTGCTGACTCGGGATTACGAGACGGGACTTCATCGGCATTACCAGCGCGAAGGTTATTGGAACGGTGAATTTGCCGAAAAATCACAGTAACCGGGTTTCTCCCGGAATAAGACCAATCCCGTTGAATGCACCACTCTTGAAAAACAAAATGAAAACAATCCGTTTATTAATGACCGTGACCACGGTCGCGCTACTGTGTTTGAGCTCCGGTATGATCGGCTGCAAACAGGAAACCCTCGTGCGAACCGACTCCGAACAACAGGTCGATGACGACTTAGCCCTCCAGGTAAAGACCGCCTTCGGACAATCACCCTCATTCAAGTTTCCCGATGTCCAGGTGGCCGCGTTCAGAGGAAAAATTCAACTCAGCGGTTTTGTGGTAAGCGAGGATCAAAAGCATTCGGCCGAAACCATTGCTAAAGGCGTTCCCGGTGTGGTCGCAGTGGAAAACAATATTTCGCTGAAGCATTAAACCCCGAACATCGTTGAGGCCAAACGAACACCTGTAAGCTCCTGGCGTAACCCCCAAAACCAAGCCATACTCGCTTGCCTCCTCGCACGATCGGGAGCCTCGCCCTCAATCTCCGCCGCGCTTCAGATTGTAGTGTACGGCGCCACCACGCAGACTCATCAGAGCCCACGTCGCGCAACCCAGAAAAAGGACATTCAAGAGGGCGTGACCGAACACGTGAAAAACACACTCCACTCGCTGGTCACTGAATACCACTGACCGCAACGGCAAGGGACGCTGATGAGTAGTCCATCTGGTTCCTCCTTTTCTCACCTCCGCGAAGGTGTTGAAACTCCACCCCGTTCATTCGACCCGCTGATGTTCTCGCGCGACGTAGTCAGCGATGGAAGGCGCTGTCCGAGTTTTGCGAAATCGCCTCAGCGGGCGACCTCATCTGCCGCCGCTTTCCGAATGGTCTGCTCCGGGTGTGATTTAAAAGTGGGTGCGGTTGACGCGCGAGCGGCGGCAAAGCCGCCCAATGGTGCGCATGCTTCCAGCTTGAGCCTACCCGCAATACTACGCCTAGCGTTGCAGGCGGGCATTCCACGGAAAT
>Ga0209181_10002923_pt1 | contig 27273 bp, 24 predicted proteins | sample MAT05_FD_187208 | JGI IMG/M metagenome (GOLD analysis project Ga0209181, IMG submission 187208) | Freshwater microbial communities from Lake Fryxell liftoff mats and glacier meltwater in Antarctica - MAT-05 (SPAdes) (version 2) | ecosystem: Environmental > Aquatic > Freshwater > Ice > Liftoff...
ACGATGGCTTGATTCTTCATCTTCGCCATGTGGTCGAACGTGATGATGTGATAGTTGCCGGTGGCCGTGACAAAAATGTCGGCCTTGTCTGCGGCGTAATCCATGGTGACCACGCGATAGCCTTCCATCGCCGCCTGCAGCGCGCAGATCGGGTCAACTTCGGTCACCCAAACTTGCGCCGACAAGGCGCGCAGCGCTTGGGCCGAACCTTTGCCAACGTCGCCATAACCGGCAACAACGGCGATCTTGCCGGCGATCATCACATCAGTCGCGCGCTTGATCGCGTCGACCAGCGACTCGCGGCAGCCATACAGGTTGTCGAACTTCGACTTGGTGACCGAATCGTTGACGTTGATCGCTGGAAAAGCGAGCGTGCCGTCCTTGGCCATTTGATAGAGGCGATGCACACCCGTCGTGGTTTCTTCGGTGACGCCTTTAATTTCCTTCAGGCGCACTGAGTACCACGTTGGGTCAACAGCGAGCTTGGCTTTGATCGACGCGAACAGAATGCGCTCTTCTTCGGAGCCCGGGTTGGCGATCACGGATGGATCGGTTTGCGCGCGGGTGCCGATGTGCAACAACAGCGTTGCATCGCCGCCGTCATCGAGAATCATGTTCGAGTGACCACCGTCCGCCCACTCAAAAATACGGTGGGTGTAATCCCAGTACTCTTCCAACGTTTCGCCCTTGACCGCAAACACGGGCGTACCGTTGGCGGCAATCGCCGCAGCGGCGTGGTCTTGCGTTGAGTAAATGTTGCACGACGCCCAGCGCACCTGCGCACCCAGCGCTTCGAGTGTCTGGATCAAGACAGCCGTTTGGATGGTCATATGCAGCGAGCCGGTGATACGCGCGCCTTTGAGCGGACGGGTCAGGGCAAATTCTTCGCGAATTGCCATCAGGCCCGGCATTTCGGTCTCGGCAATCTTGATTTCCTTGTTGCCAAAGTCTGCCAATTTCAGGTCGGCGACGACGTAATCGTTGTTGATGATGTTTTGCGGTTTGAGCATTGCGTTCATGGTGTTTCCTCGATCAGATGAATAATCTGCGGACGAAAAAAAGCGCCCGCACCTCATGGGATGCGAGCGCAGTTCCTTGAAATCTGACCCAAGCCTGGTTCGACGTGTATTGCCGTTCGAATCGCAGCGCCCCTCGGATGCCGATATTTTAGGCCAATGCGCAGCTTTTTGCCAGCCTGCCTGCGATCAGCCGAATCTATTGATTACCATATGATGTCGGTCCGGAAGGCGAATACTGAAACCCCAGCATTGACGGGCACCTCCGAACTAAAATGCCTTGAAGCGCCCGCCAGATGGCGACTTTACTTGGTAGACATCGGCCGCGCCGCTGCGCCGTTTAGTAGTAATAGCCGAAGATGATGCCCATCTCGTCGGCGCTCGTCAGCCCGAACATGACCATGAGGCTGGTGGTGTTGTTATAGGTAATCTCAGAGGTCAATCCCTGCCCGGCCGAAAGTACCAGCGGCTGGTCGAAGGTCACAATCTTGGGGCTTTCCCAGTCGGTATTTTCGTAGACGATCTGGCCGTCGCGCGGACCACCTCGAATTTTGATGACGAATTTTTCACCGAGCTTATGCATATGTGACGTCAACATCAAGATGCGCGTCGTCTCGTTGAACGTGAATGACTTGGTCGCGGTGGTACGTTGTCCAGGCGGCAGGTTCAGTGACGTATTGCCGAGATCGAGGGTTTTGGCGATGTACTGCACCTGCGAGGCGTCGACCGTATGCAAGTTTGCGTAAGCCTCACCGGTAATGTCCGCCGTGCCTGAGTTCACATAATGCACGTTGACATCGAGCGTTGCGTTGGCCGGCAGCTGCAGCGCGACCCCTACCGGGAACGTGTACCCGCCAATGGGCGTCATTGAGCCGGCAAAGAAGGTGTGATATCCCATCGGCAGAGAATTGAAGAAGTTCATCGAGCCGTCGGGATTACGAATGTCGCGCACGACGTCAAGCGGCGGGACGAGGGCACGCGGGATGCTCGAATTGAAGGTGTACAAAAGTTGATGGTGGCTATTCACGCGCATCTTGGTCTCGATCCGCGAGACGTAAATCGGCGCCGTGTTGCCGAGCGAACGATAGACAAATAGCTCCCGCTCAAACTTAGGCGCCACCGAGAATGGCCCCGCCTTCAGCTGGTATCCGCGATCCGGTGCGGCCAATGGCACAAAGGGTAGTGCGATGGGTACGGTTTGGTTGCTCAACAGTGCCGCGTCGACAGTGTCACCGGTTCTGGGCGCGCCGTCGTCGATCCAACGCTTGACGAATTCGATCTGTCCGAGACTCAACGAATTGCCTCCGAGCGGCATCGGTGAGCCGTAACGTGCGGCCGCAGCGTTGGTCCAAGCCTGCAGTTTTTGCCACAGCAAACTCTTGCCGCTGTTGCCAGGCACCACTTGCCGCAGGCCGTCGGCGATCGCGGCTGCGTTTTTTGGCGCGGCGTTGATCAGGTTGTCGTAGGCAGTCGCATCATCGAGGTATGGTGTCGATTGCACCGGATGCGGCTGTCCGACGACGTGCGCCGGCGGGTTCGCGGTATGGCAAACATTGCAGTTGCTCGCGAAAATCGACTGAATCCGCGAATAGCTCGAGACGATCGCGCCGACGCGATTGCTACCATTCTCAAACATCGCTGACATCGCCGACGGTGCCATCCCTGCGTTGTCGACCACCAGCGGGGCGGCTCCGTTGGACTTCATGCGCCACAACGTAAGCTGGCCGTTCGGCCGCTTCCAGGCGATGTCATCAATACCATCGCCGTCGAAGTCGCCCGCGCCGTAAAACTCCCAAGAGGGGTCGGCGCTCGGCAGCGGGATCGAGGTGTTGGTCGCACTCAGGGCGGTTGCGGTACACGAGGCATTGGGATCATTCGGGTTCGCCGTCGACGGCGGCATCGTCAGGCCGGCCGCGCTCAGGGCCATCAAGCCCATCTGCCCGCTCGACATGTTTCTCACCAACACATCGCCACGCCTGTTACCGGTGAAATCGCCAAACTTGATTGCGGTGTAACCGCTTGGCACCGTCCCCGCGGTCAGATTCGCACAGCTACGATTCGCCGTCGCCATCAGCACGCGCATGCGGCCTTGCGGGTCGATGTAGAGCATATCGGCAGCTCTATCGCCATTGATGTCCATCGCCCCCAACAGCGTCCACGTCAACGGTGCACCGCCGCGCTTTCGCACTTCTGCAACGTTGTCACGGCCCGAAAACCAAATGTACGAAACGCCCGTGTCGGGAGAGTCGGCGACAACATATCGCCACACCAAGTCGCCAAGGCCGTCGCCGTCAAGGTCGCCCACTGCCTGGACTTCCCAAACCGTTTTGACGGTACGCAGCACGCGCTCATTGGCTTGCGAAAAATCGTTCCAGAGCAGCACATCGCCCGCCGTTCCCTGAGTGGTGTTCTGAAAAACAAGATCGCTCTTGCCGCTGCCATCAAAATCGGTCGCGCCGACGAATCGAAACGGGGCACCCGGATCGGTCTGCGCGCTGAACTGAAACCGATCGCCGACCAAACGACCGACCTGCATCACGGGCTCGGCAGAACGGACGAGCAGCACGCGGCGACCGTTGCCGTCTACTTCAATGCCGCTGCGTTGCGCCAACGCCGGCGCGGCACCAAGCGTGACAGCCATACACAGCACGAGACCGAGCAGCTTGCACGTGGCATACCCGGCAATAGACAGGAGCGAGGAAGGGTTCATCGCCGTATTGTATTGGCAAACGGCGGCGCTGGTAGGCCATTCCAGCAAATGCGGTCTATCCAGCCTGAACGTCGATGCGGTAAGCAAAAAAACCACGGCTTGCCGTGGTTTTTTTGTCGGTTTCGTGTCGGTAACACTGGACTGTTACTTGACGCCGGCCGCCGCCTTCAGCGCTGCCGCCTTATCCGTCCGCTCCCACGAAAACTCCGGCTCTTCACGACCGAAGTGTCCGTACGCCGCCGTCTTTTGATAAATCGGCTTGAGCAGATCCAGCATCTTAACGATGCCTTTCGGACGCAAATCGAAGTGCGCTTCGACCAATTTGGCGATTTCCCCATCCGGAATCACGCCGGTACCTTCGGTATAGATGGTGATGTTCATCGGCTTGGCCACACCGATGGCATACGCGACCTGCACCTGACACTGCTTGGCGAGGCCGGCCGCGACGACGTTTTTCGCGACATAGCGCGCCGCGTAAGCGGCCGAGCGATCAACCTTGGATGGATCCTTGCCGGAGAACGCGCCGCCACCGTGCGGGCATGCGCCGCCGTAGGTGTCAACAATGATCTTGCGGCCGGTCAGACCGCAGTCGCCCTGCGGGCCGCCGATGACGAATTGACCGGTCGGGTTCACCAGATAGCGGGTGTTTTGCAGCCACTCTTTCGGCAGCACCGGCTTGATGATGGTTTCGATGACTTCTTCGATGGCCTGCGGCTTCATGCGCTTGTTTTCCGACATCGACGGATCGTGCTGGGTTGACAGCACCACCGTGTCGATCGAGTGCGGTTTGCCGTCCACGTAGCGCATCGTCACCTGCGACTTCGCATCCGGACGCAACCACGGCATGCGGCCATCGCGACGCAGTTCCGATTGGCGCTGCACCAAGCGGTGCGCGTAATAGATCGGCGCTGGCATCAACACCGAAGTCTCATCGCACGCGTAGCCAAACATCAGCCCTTGGTCCCCGGCCCCCTGGTCGAGTCCGTCGTCCTGGGCGTGATCGACACCCTGCGCGATGTCCGGGCTCTGCTTGTCATAGCAAACCATGACCGCACAACCTTTGTAGTCGATGCCGTAATCGGTGTTGTCGTAGCCGATACGTTTGATCGTATCGCGCGCCACACCGATGTAGTCGACGTTCGCATGGGTGGTGATTTCACCGGCCAGCACGACGAGCCCGGTGTTGCAGAGCGTCTCGGCGGCGACCCTCGACGTCGGGTCCTGGGCTAGAATCGCATCCAGAATCGCATCAGAAATCTGGTCGGCAACCTTATCCGGATGGCCTTCAGAAACCGACTCGGACGTAAACAAGAAGTCATTCAATTGGGTATCCCCTCAGTCTTGGTAATTACAACGAAGCAAACCCCGCAGTTTAACAAATCAGCCGGCCAATTCAAATCGCGGATAAGCATGGTTAATGTATCAGCGGTACCAGCGGCCTTGATATGGTGAGCCTGCTGTTCCGGTTGGCAGGCTGGCTACCGCTATGGCTAAACCACCTTATTGGCGGCCTGTTGGGTTGGCTCAGCGGGCTGGCGTCGGCTCGCCATCGGCGGGTAACGCTCGATAATCTGACGCTCTATGCGCGGTCCCGGGGGCAACCGCCAGCCGCCGGATTGCTGGCCGCCAGCCTTCGTGAGCAAGGCAAGGGCGTGACCGAATTGGCGAAGGTCTGGACGGCGCCCGTTGAAGCGCTGATCGAATTATTTGAGCCATGCCCATCCTGGCACCATGTCGAGGCAGCAAAGGCAGCCGGCTTGCCGATCATTTTTGTATCGCCCCACCTGGGTTGCTTTGATATTGCCGGGCGCTTTGTCGCCAACCGGCTGCCGATTACCGCCCTCTACCGCCCGCCTAAGCAAGCTTGGCTGCAGCCATTGATGGAGGCCGGTCGCGCGCGTGGCGGTGCCACCACCGTTCCGGCCGACAGCTCCGGCGTGCGGGCGTTGCTGAAAACGCTGAAAGCGGGCGGCAACATCATGATCCTGCCGGATCAGGTCCCGGCCGCCGACAAGGGCGGCGAAGGGGTGTGGGCAACATTTCTTGGCCAACCCGCTTACACGATGACGCTGCTGCCACGCCTTGCGCAGACCAGCGGGGCGGTCGTCATGTACTTTTTTGCCCAACGCCTGCCGGGCGGCAAGGGTTATCGTATGCACTTCATCCCGATGGTTGACACCTATGCGGGCGACAAACTCCTTGCCGCGACGCAAACCAATGAAATGGTCGAGCGGCTCATCGACATGGCACCGGCCCAGTATCTTTGGGGCTACAACCGCTTCAAGCGGCCGGCTGGCGCGCTAGCAGCACCTAACTCGCACCCAACCAACAGCAAAATGCATTAATGAGACCCGCTTTGATCCTTTTGTGGCTGATGCGCTGGCTGCCCGCTGCATGGGTGGGTGCGATCGGTCGCGGCCTTGGCAATCTGCTGTTTCATTGGGGACGCAAACGCGTCACGTTGATCAATCTGGCCAGATGCATGCCGGAAAAGACCGAGGCTGAGCGTGAGGTAATTGCCCGCGGCGTATTCCAGTCGCTCGGCCGATCAACGTTGGACCTTGGGCACCTGTGGTACGCACCGATTCCGGAGGCGATGTCGCGCGTGGCGGTCGTCGATCGCCACTTCGCAGACGAGTGGGCGGGAAAGGTGCCCGTCATTCTGCTGGCGCCGCACTTTGTCGGCCTCGACGCCGGTGGTGCGCGAGCCTCTTATGACTACCCGACCGTTTTCTCGATGTACTCAACGCAGAAAAACAAAGTGTTCGACCGGGCGTTGCGGCGCGCGCGCCAACGCTGGAACGGCGCCGAATTGGTGACCCGCCAGCAGGGCCTGCGGCCGGTGCTGCGCGCGCTCAAAGAAAAGAAACTGTTCTACTACCTGCCGGACATGGATTTCGGTGCCAAGGACGCGGTGTTCGCTGATTTCTTCGGCGTCAAGACCGCTACGGTCACCGCCCTCTCAAGGCTGTGCGCGATCACGGGCGCGAAGGTCATTCCACTCATCACGCGACAAACCGAGACGGGCTATGAGGCCCGCTACTACCCGGCTTGGGACAATTTTCCCTCGGGCGACGACGCAGCCGACGCCAACCGCATGAACGCCTTTATCGAAGCCCGCATACGCGAGATGCCCGAGCAGTACTTCTGGGTCCATAAGCGCTTCAAAACCCGGCCACCCGGGGAAAAGAGCTTTTACCACGAGCAGGTTGTTGAAATTCGTAATGCCAAATCCGCGTGAACTCTACGCTGCCGTTTCTGCCGTTTCTGCCGTTTCCGCCCTTTCCGCGCTTTGGAAAGAGCCTGTCCCGAGCCCGCCGAAGGAGGGACTAAGGGGTTTAGCGGTCGTCGTCGAGACGCCAACGCTCACAATCCCCCTCGATCCCCCTTCACAAAGAGGGAAGAGGGGCTTCGAAATCACCTGCCAAACCAAGATAGTAAATTTCAACAAACCGCTCAGGGTCAAAAAGTGCCGATTCACCCGCTAAACACGGGATATGGCATTTTCGGCAAATTAATTTAGAATCAGCTCATGGCCCTTTTTCACGTCCTCATTCACGGCGAAAATTTCCTGATTGATCAAGGGAACGGGCAATCGTGGATGGGCTTCTTCAAGAACGTCTACGTCGACGCCGGCACGGCGGATGAAGCCTCGTCAATTGCGATCTCCCGTATCGCCGCCGACCCGCAGTTTCGCGCCTCGGTGAAAAATCCGGCCGATAAACCACCGGAATTGTCGATCGAAGAAGCCAACGAAATTGAACCCGACGCGTCACTGGTCGATTCCGGTTTTACCTACTTCCCATCGCAGAACGCCTAACAGTTTGTTGAAATTCACCATCGTGGTTTGGCAGGTGATTTCGACGTCTCACTTCCCCCTTTGGAAAAGGGGGATCGAGGGGGATTTTTAGCGTTTGAGTTCCGACAACGTCCGCAAATCCCCCTTAGTCCCCCTTTTCCAAAGGGGGAAATGGTACGCGTAGAGTTCACTCGGATCTAACATTACGAATTTCAACAAACTGATAGGGTAATCGCGCTGCGGTTACCCGGTTAGTCGGTCGCCATGCGGCCACTTCTTTAGGATTTCGCTTTGCTGTCACCTTTGCGGCTACCTTTTCGTTTACCTTTCACCAAGATGCACGGTCAAGGCAATGACTTCGTCATGCTCAACGGCATCGCCCACCCGCAAGCGCGCACACTGACGCCCCCGCAGATTCGCGCCCTCGCCGACCGGCATTTCGGCATTGGCTGCGATCAGGTGCTGCTGGTTGAACCGCCAACATCCGCTGCCGCAGATTTTCGCTACCGGATCTTCAACAGCAGTGGCGAAGAGGTCGAGCATTGCGGCAATGGCGCGCGCTGTTTTCCGGTGTTTGTGCTGGCCGAAGGGCTGTCCCGCAAAACAGCGCTCACGGTCGAGACCATGAACGGCATCCTCCACCCGCGCATTGAAGCCGACGGCAGCGTCACGGTCGATATGGGCGCACCGATTTTTGCGCCACATGATGTGCCATTCCAAGCCGACGCCGCCGAATTGAAGTACCCATTCGAAGTCGGCACAAAAACCATCGAGTTTGGAATACTGTCCATGGGCAACCCGCACGCCGTCCAACTGGTCGCCGATGTCGCGTTCGCACCGGTGACAACTGAAGGCCCGGTGATCGAACACCACGCCCGTTTTCCGCGCAGAGTCAACGTCGGCTATATGCAGATTGTAGAGCGCAACCACATCCGGCTGCGCGTCTGGGAACGCGGCGCCGGCGAGACGCTCGCCTGCGGTAGCGGTGCCTGTGCCGCGGTTGTGACCGGCATTCGTTGGGGTCTGCTCGACCCCACGGTTCGCGTCACTACGCATGGCGGCGATCTTTCGGTAACATGGCAGGGACTGCGCGATGACTCTGCGCCTGTATTGCTGTCCGGTCAGGCCACGACGGTCTTTCGTGGCGAGATTGACTTGTAGCCCGATAACTTTTCACCGCCGAAATCACAAAATGTCCTCAGCCGAACTCTCCATCGAACAAGTCGCCGAATTCCTGCGTGAGTATCCCGACTTCTTCACCCGGCATCCAGACGTCCTCCTGAACATCGAAGTACCGCATCCGCACGGCGGACGGACGGTTTCGATCCCCGAGCGACAATTGATTGCCACCCGCGAGCGCGTGCGTTTGCTCGAGTCCAAACTCGCGGAGTTGCTCAAGTTTGGCGAAGAGAATGACGCGCTATCCGACAAGGTTCACGCCCTGACACGTAAGTTGATCGGCGCAAAGAATCGCGAGGCGACAATCAACACGCTCTATTTGGATTTGCTCGATACCTTCCAAATTCCACACGTTATCGTCAGACTGTGGAACATCAACGTCCCCGAAGGCAGCGTGGCACCGGAATTCACCGCTTCCGCGCCTGAGTTGGTGCAATTCGCGGAAGCGATGACCGCACCATATGTCGGCGCACATCCGGTGTACGAAACCAATCTGTGGTTTGGCGAGCACGCACCGCACTTGAAATCGTACGCCATGGTGCCGTTGAAAACGGACAAGCTGTTCGGCATCCTGTTGCTGGCCAGCGAGAACAATGAACGTTTCTACAGCGGCATGGGCACCATGTTCTTGTCACGCATCGGCGACGTCTTTGCGGCGGTGCTCGCGCGTGATCTCGACTTCACGCCCGACGCCTGATTGCCGCAGCGGCGGTTACCCGCACCCGCCGGCGACGCATGAACGCCGATAGCATCGACAACGCTTCTGCACCTTCTGCGCTGCCACCATTGCCGGCGCTGGCCGAGCGGTACCTCGCGTATCTGAGCTTCGAAAAGCGCCTCTCGCCTCGCACGATTGACAACTATCGCCGCGATCTTACCGATTTACTCCGCTTCGCCGCATCCGCCAACGACCCACGCCGCGCCGTGTTGGTTGACGCCCTCACCAGCAACGACGTGCGCCGTTTTCTGGCCATCGTGCACGGCAGGGGTATGTCGCCCAAAGCCATTGCGCGGATGCTGTCCGGCTGGCGCGGCTACTTTCGTTACGCACTCAAGCAAGGCAGCGGTCACCTTAATCCTTGCGACGGCGTTCGTGCACCGAAGTCTGAGAAGCGGCTTCCGCAAACCCTGTCGCCCGACGAGGCGATACGCCTCGTCACCTTCGAGGACGATTCAACGGCCGGCATCCGCGACCGCGCCGTCTTCGAGTTGCTGTATTCCTGCGGGCTGCGTATCGCCGAACTGGTTGGCCTCAACCTCGATAGCATTGACTACAACGCCCGCGAAGTGCGCGTGACCGGTAAGGGAAACAAGACGCGCATCATCCCGGTCGGCGAACCGGCGATCAACGCGGTCCAACGCTGGTTGGCCGTCCGGCCGCCGCCCAAACGCGCCGGCGACATTGCGCTATTCCTCGGCACCCAAGGTGCTCGCATCTCGGCTAGCGTACTGCAGGCGCGGATCAAGAAATGGGCGATTCAGCAAGGCATCGATGTCAATGTGCACCCGCACATGTTGCGGCACTCGTTCGCATCCCACCTGTTGCAGTCGTCGGGAAATCTGCGCGCGGTGCAGGAAATGATGGGCCACGCCAGCATCGCATCGACACAGATTTATACGCATCTTGACTTTCAACACTTGGCCAAGGTTTATGATTCGGCACATCCACGGGCAAAGAAAAAGGGCAACACATGAGTTTCAAGAGTCGCGACACCAAAGGCATCCGTGTCGTAAAAGTCATCAGCTTGGTGGTCGCCGCGATCGCGCTGCTGCTCGTCGTGATCGCCATCGCGCTCTACCTTGCGGTGCGCGCCAGCTTACCAACCCTCGACGGCACCAAGTTCATCGACAGTGTCACCGCGCCGATAAAAGTCACGCGCGATGCACAGGGAACGGTTGCCATTGAGGCCACGACCAAGCTGGATGCGATGCGCGCGTTGGGCTTCATCCACGCGCAGGAGCGCTTCTTTGAAATGGATCTGGCACGCCGCGCCGCAGCCGGTGAACTGTCCGCACTGTTGGGTAAAGCCACCGTAAAGATGGACGAGGCCAAACGCATCCATCGCTTTCGCGCGAGGCTTGGCGACACCGTGCTGCGCCTGCGTTACAGCGAACAACAGACGTTGCAGGCATACGCCGATGGCGTCAACGCGGGCTTAAACAATATGTCGGTAAGGCCGTGGCAGTACCTCGCGCTGCGCGCCGACCCGCAGGCGTGGGCACCGGTCGATTCGCTGCTGGTGATCGCCGAAATGTATTCGATGCTGCAGGGGCGCACCATGGAAACCGCCTTTAGCGATGCCTTGCTGCGCGAACAGCTTAATGAAAAGCTGTTTGATTGGCTGAAGCCTCGCGGCGGCAGCTGGGACGCGACACTTGACGGCAGCGTGATACCGACCGCACCAATACCGGGGCCCGCGTTGATTGATACGCGCGCTGCCAAGCCAGCCGCACCAGCAACGACCGCCCCCGCACCTGCGGCTAACGTCTCGGCAATCTCAATCGCCTATGCTGACGTACCGCTGTTAGGCAGCAACGCGTGGGCCGTCACCGGCGCGTTGACCAAACACGGCGGCGCGATGATCGCCAACGACATGCATCTCGGGCTGACGGTGCCCAACATTTGGTTCCGCGCGCAGCTACAGTTCATTGAAAACGGCGCACCGCGCAGGTTGGTCGGCGTCACCCTGCCCGGCGTGCCGGCCTTGGTCGCCGGTTCCAATGGCGATATCGCATGGGGCTTCACCAACGCCTACGGCAAGTGGCTCGACTGGGTGCCGGCGAAGGGCCTTGCTGCCGTGGAGTTCACCGAGGTGATTGCGGTCAAAGGTGGCGCGTCAGTCACGTTGAAGGGGCGGGAAACCAGCGTCGGCCCGATTGCCAAGACGCACGATGGACGTGACTTTGCGCTGGCGTGGATGGCACACCGGCCGGGTGGCATCAACCTGCGCATGAGCGCGGTCGCCGCGGCGACCGACGTGGCAAGCGCACTCGACATTGCGCACGGTGCCGGTACGCCGCACCAGAATTTTTTCGTGGTCGACAAACAAGGCAACGCGGCGTGGACCATCGCCGGCTTAATGCACGAGCGTACCAAGACCGGTGGTGCCGCGCTTGGCTTCGCGCAAGTGAGTGAGGTCGCCTACGAGGTACTGGCAGCCGACAAATATCCGACGATCAAGAATCCGGCCAATGGCCGCTTGTGGTCCGGCAACAATCGCAAGCTAGGCGGTGCGAGCGGTGCCAGTATCGGTGAAGGCGGCGGTGATCTCGGCGCGCGCGCGCAACAAATCCGCGATCGACTGCGTGAAAAGCAAAAATTCTCCGAAGCCGAACTCATCAGCATCCAGTACGACAATGAATCGCGCTTTCTGGCGCGCTGGCGCGAGCAGCTTCGTTTCTCGGCGGCCGAGGCCGGCAAACCCGGCAGCGCAGATTTACTTGACGCACTTAAAAAATGGAACGGCCGCGCAGACGTTGATCAAGTCGGTCATCGGCTGGTGCGCGCATTCCGCGCGCGCGTTCACGATCAGCTTTGGAAAGCGTGGATGACGACCCTAGCACCAACGCTCGGCAAGGCCGCCATCGTCGATGGTCGTTTCGAATACCCGGTGTGGCAGGCGATCACGGAGCGTCCAATGCATCTGCTGCCGCAGCCGTTCGCATCGTGGGATGAATTCTTGTCAGCGCAGGTCGCGTTCGTGCGCGATGACCTCATCAAAACCGAAGGCAACATCGCTAACGCAACCTGGGGCAATCGCAACAAGGCGGCAATCAAGCATCCGTTCTCGCGCATCATCCCGGCGCTGGCACCGTACCTCGATATGCCGCCGACGCCACTCGCCGGTGACAACCATATGCCCGCCGTCGCGCTCTCAAGTTTCGGCGCGTCGCAACACATGGTGATCGCGCCCGGTCGCGAAGCCGAAGGCATTCTCACCATGCCGGGCGGGCAGAGCGGGCATCCGCTGTCGCCGTTTTATGGCGCGGGCCACAAGGATTGGTTGGAGCACAAGCCCGCGCCCCTACTAGCGGGCCCGGCGACGCATACCCTGACGCTCAGGCCGCCGAGATACTAGCCGGCAAAGTCATTTATTGGCGGGCGTTTTCAGGCATTTTTGCTTGGAAATGCCCGCAGATACTGGCGTTTTGCTTTCGGGCACTTCTAAAAACCGCTGTCGTACCGGCGCTGCGACGGCCTCAGGATAGCCCGCACAGCTGCCCGGCCTGGTATCCAAGTTTTGTCATCCGTTGATGAATCAACGAAATTGGACCCCAGCCCAACGAAGCCTTGCGGTTGTTGACCGGGGAGACAAATTTCTCAGGTTTGTAGAAGCGCCCTAAACACGTTGCTCTGAAAACGCAATTGGCGGTTGCTGTTTTCTAACGCACGCGCTCCGATTGAACTGTCGGGCGGACTGAATCCTCCGCTTCGACCGGCGTTTGATCCGCGGGTTGGTTCAACCACTGCTGTCCACACCAGCATCTGCCATCAGCGTCGATGATGCAAACGCCGCTGCCACAGCATCGGGGTTCATCGGTCATTCGTTACTCCTTGCAGGCTTGTTGATGCGGACCCAATGCGGTCCCGTTTTCCGATTATCCACCCGGAGAAACGAACACGTTCGACCACAAGCATATGCGGCACGGTAAGGGCGGCCAAGCCGACGAACACAAGCTGTGCAATGCGCATGTCGAGCGGCTTCCCGTCTGACAGCCACCAAACAATGGCGACGCCGATCCCGGTGACCAGCATCGGCCACGCTGCGATGTTGAACAGGTGTCGAAACGTTCCCGCGTGGGAGTAGTCGCGTGTTCTCAAGACGTGTCGAGCGCTGTGCATGCAGCAAAAGAAGATGGTGAACCCGATAAGAGGCGGAGTGAAGCTCAGCAACGCTGCCATCGATACCAACTCAACGCTGCGCACCAAGTCCCGCTTCGCGCCAACGATCGCAACGATGCCAATCGCGGCAACCCAAGGCCACGCGGCCCACTGCAGTGCGGCCACAATCGCTTGCGCCGCCGGCGCGCCGGCCAGATACGCAAACAGCTCTGACACCTCGGCGGCGTGCAATGTGAGGGGACAGAAGATCACGGCACCGCCGTACAGCATGCGAAACAACGCCGGCGTCCTGCCCTCGGGATCGCCGGAAAAGTGAAGCGCGGAGATGAGCAAGAATGTCGCGAGGAAGACGCCCGGAGAAACCCACCACAACCCCACCACTAACGCAGCCGCCGCAAAGTAGGCGATGGTGAATATGATCCATCCGGCGGCTGATCTCACGCTCGTGAGTTGGCGCACAAAAACGAGGTCCAATGCGCCATGCGGAACGCCAAGCAGCAAGATGAGCGGCGACAACGCCACCAGCTGGACTTGCGCGTCAAGACGCGGCAGACCCAGACTGATCACGATGGACAGCCAAGCCAAGGCACTGAACGCGACGCCTTGAAACGTGAGATTCATGGGCGTGCCTTCGGACGGCGCAACGCGGTATCCGCCCGTGGTTCGGCCGGGCGAGGCCGCGAGCGGGCCTTCGGGCCGTGCCCTTCGGTGCAGGCCCTTGGGGCGGCCCCACGGGGTCATTGCGCTACCCTCGGGCTTCAGGCGTTGGCCTACACCCTCGGGGCGGCCGGGCGGGCTCATAGCGCGCGCTGGACTTCGCTGATGCGGCCACGGCGCCGGGTCAGGGCAAGCGCTGCTTTAACGAACGGCAGCACGGGCATCGCCGCCACCACTGCGAGGCTGTCCACCACACCTGCATTGCCGCTCAGGAAGCGAATCACCCGGGCGGTGTCGGCGCGGCTAAACAGCGAGAAAAATATGGCGCCGCCGCGACTCGGGTCGGCGCGCAACACGTCAAGAAAAATCTGGTCCATCAAACGTAGCGGCAATGCGTCCGGCTGATGCCCGACCGGATGGCCGCGGCTCACGAGCGCACTGGCACATTCGCCTGCCCAGCGTTGAATACGCTGAAAAGCGTACCCCGTGCTCGGTCGGGCGCCACCGGCCATCACACCAACGTTGACGAAACTACTGTGCGCCGACCTTGGCGTCTCGTTAAGGCCCATCGGCAGGATGCCATGTTCCCGACGCAGCGTCTTGAAGGACGCGCCGCGGACAAGCTGCGCGACCGCTGCGTCGAGCCGTGCGGCGAGTTCACGCGGTGCGAGAGGCTCCGCGCCGAACACCGTGACCTCAACGAGCGCGCGCGTTGCGGTCACCGGCAACACGTAGACAAACGCAACGTCAAGCGCGTCCGGCGCGAGGAAGTTCATCAAGTCGATCGACGACGGGTCAAAGATCGCGGTGCCACACTCAATCTCCCAGCCGTAGAACGATTGCCAGAGCGTCGCTCCGTCACGGCGTGGCAACCGGGGCGGCCGGGTATCGACAACCGAGCGGGCCGTCACGTTTCCCGAACTGGTGCGGATGTTCCACACGCCACCGCTATAAGTAGGCTCGCCGATGACCGAGGTGCCCAGCCACAATGCCATGTCCGGTTGTTGATCGATCAAGGACCTGGCGGCCGCGTAGAAGTCTTGCGCCTCCACCATCTGGTAGGGCGTCATTCCACAGCCAAGCGATACGCTTTGGCCGCCATGTGCGACCCGCATCGTCCGCCAGCGCCGCCTAACCCGGTAGGGCACGAGCGCAGACGGATTACTCCAGCAGCACCACGTGCGGTCGTTGGTGTACTCGGTGCGCGACTCGACGATCAACGTGCGCGGGCAGCGCTGTCCCTCTGCGGCACTCTCTGCGGCACTCTCTGCGCGCCCCTCTGCGGTAAGCGCCATCGACAGGCTGAGCCCGGCGCACCCACCGCCGAGGATAACCAGGTCGAACGCTTCAGACATGCCGGCTTTTGCGCGATCCATCGGTGCCGCCGAACGCAGACAAGGCGCTATGCAGCGCGGTGTCGTGTTGCCGTGCGGGCACCCAAAAACGGGGCAGCAAGGGGGTCGACAACAGCGCCCGCAAGGTCACCAAATTTTTGGTTCGCTGCGGCACGACCGTGCGACCAAGCCAGTATGCGTTGCCGTTCGCGCGGAGTCGCGTGCCGATGGCCCGATACACGCGTGCCGCGACGAGGATGCTGCAACGGGCACCGAATGGAAGGTGGGCCAGACCCGCTTCGCCACTGCGGTAGTAGCGATCGGCCGTGTCGAGTAATTTGTCGATGCAGGCCCGCAGCCGGGGCTGCAGATTCAGCGCGGGGTCGACCAACTCTTGCGGCGTCAGGTCACCGATCATCGATGCCGGCAGGTAGCGCCGGCCGGCAGCTGCGTCGGCGCCGACATCGCGACAAATGTTGGTGAGCTGCATGGCAATTCCCAGATCAACCGCGTGGCGCAGCGCAGCCGGGTCGTCGCAACCCAGCACTCTGCACATCATTGAACCAACGGTCCCGGCGGCCTGATAGCAGTAGACCAGCAGTGCGTCTTCGTCGGCCACACGCACGGTACCCAGGTCAGATGTGATCCCGTCGATGAAGGTGAGGGTCAGCGGGGGCGGGATGTTGCACTCGCGCATCAGGGCAAGCGCGTCGGCCACGATCGGGTTCTGCGAGACGCCGCTGGTGATCTGCTCTGCAATCAGCGCCAGCGCCGCGCGCGGCTCAACGCCGGCACTGGCTTCGTCGGCAAGGTCGTCAACGTAACGGCAAAACCCATACAACCGCGTCGCGCGCGCCGCGTGGGCGGGTGCCATCCAGCGGCGCGCCCAGTGGAAGCTCTTGCCTTTGCGAGACAGCACGAGGTCGGCGCGTTGCAGTGCAGGCAGTAGGTGGCGATTATCGGATTGCTGCGCGGTGGCATGCCGGGAAGTCCGCGCCCGGGGCACGAGTGCGTCCATCACCTTGGCCGAGCACAGTACCCCGGGCAATCCGGCACCGGGGTGCGTGCCTGCGCCAACCAGGTAAAGGTTGCGGATACCCTCGGCTCGGTTGTGAAAGCGGAACCAAGCCGACTGACGGAACAACGGCGACACCGAGAAACCTGCACCGTGGGCACTCAGGTAGTCGCTGCGGAAATTTTCGGGCGTCATGTAGAAGTCGCTGGTGATGCACTCACTGAGCCCCGGCAGCATCGTCTTCTCAAGTGCCGCAACAATGCGGGCTTGCAGCCGCGGCCCCTGCACCGCCCAGTTGATCTCGCCCTTCAGGTTGGGCACTGGACACAGCACGTAAAAGCTGTCGCAGCCCGGTGGCGCGAAGCTGGCATCGGTAGCCGTCGGGCGGTGAAGGTAGAGCGAAAAATCTTCCGCCAGCACCTTGTGTTGGAAGATGTCAGCCAGCAGTTCGCGGTAGCGCTCGCCCAGCCAGATGGTGTGGTGCGCGACGTCCGGATACTGACGGGTGGTGCCGAAGTACAAGACAAACAGGCCCATTGAAAACTCGGCGGTGGCAAGTTTCAATCTTGCCGAGGGTGCCTGGTCTTCGGGCCGGATCATGGCACCATACAAATGCGCCGGATCGGCGTTGGACACAACGACATCTGCACCGATCGAGGATCCGTCCGCCAGCGTGACGCCGGAGGCAACGCCGTCGTGAATATCGATGCCGCGTACGGTTGTGTTGAGCTGCACGTCGATGCCGTGCCTGACCATCAACGCGCCAAGCGCCGAGGTGATGGCGGCGGTGCCGCCCATTGCAAAATGCACGCCGTAGGCACGTTCGAGGTAGTGGATCAAGCCATAGATACTGGTGGTGTCGAACGGGTTGCCGCCCACCAGCAAGGGTTGAATTGAAAAAGCTTGTCGAAGCTTGGGATTCTTTAAGTAGCGGCAGACGAGCTGCCAAACGGTATCTTGGCTGCGCAACCGCAGCAGCGCCGGGATCTGCCTGACCATCACACTGAAGCGATGGAACGCCACCGCTGACAGCTGCACGAAGCCGACGTTGAATATCTTCTCTGAATGCGCCAGCAGGCGGCGGTAGCCGTCGCAATCACTTGGCTCGATGCGCGCGATCTCGGCCAGCGTCTCGTCGAGCGTGCCGCCGTAATCGAATTGGGTGTTGTCTGAAAAGTGAAAGCGGTACCAAGGTGTCAAGGGCACCAGCTTCACGTGGTCTGCAAATTTTTCGCCGAACAAGGCGAACAGTTCTTCAAATAAGAAGGGCGCGGTGATGACCGTCGGCCCGGCGTCGTGTTTGAAGCCATTACGCTCAAAAACTTGGGCGCGTCCACCAAGACCTACACAGCGGTCGATGAGCAAAACTTCATAGCCCTTTGCGCGTAGCCGTAGTGCTGCCGCAATGCCGCCGAATCCGGCACCGATGACGATTGCTTTCATTTTTCGCATCCAAACGGCGGGGCTTGGTCTTTCGACCCGGCCCCGCCTGTGGGACTAAGCCTTTCCCAACTTCTCGGACTCAGACTGACTGACAGCAACCGCCCAGATGATCAGACCGAAAGCGATCTTGTTCAAAAAGTCTGCCAGGTTGTAGATGATGTTCAATGCATTGGCACTTTCTGCAGGACCAGCGCCGGTGAGGTAGCCGAAGAAGTAGCCGAGTGGATAAATCGCCCAGCCGAACGTGACGATCAAGCGCATCCAACTAAAGGCCGACTGAACTGCAGGCGGCGCGCTCGCGGCGTTGATTTTTCCAGCTTCGCCCAGAAAGATCTCGTACAGGATATAAGCCCAGCCTGCCATGCCGACGATAAACGCTGGCCAGACGGGCATGTAACCAGCTTCACCCAGGTAGCCACCCACCAACATGACCAGCGTGCCAGCCATCAGGCGCCAGAAGACACCGACGGGCACCTTGGTGATCGCCGACAAGATCAGATAGAACTCGATCATTAGCAATGGCACCGTGATGAGCCAGTCGATGTAGCGGAACACGGTCGGCGATGAGCCGGTGCCCACCCACACATCGCGCATGTAGAAGTAATGCACCGCGGCGATGAGCGTGACCAGCCCTGAAACGGTGAGGGAAGTCTTCCACTTCGCTGATACTCTGTCGCGTTCAAGAAAAAAGAATACCGTCGAGGCGATCAGCGCCATCGAGATGATCCAGAAGGAAATCCCGACGAAATCGTTTTGATTCAGTACTGCGCTTGTGGCTGCGCCGGCGGCGTCCGCCGAGTTTGAAACCAGGCCAAAGGCGGCTCCGATAAGCGGGAGTGACATTGCCGCCAAACGCGTCTTGGTCCAGAAACGGTCTGCACGCGTCGTTGTGTTGTTCATTGTCTTCCTTTCAGTGCTTGAGCATGAGCGCTCGGTTAAATCGCCGCGCGACAGTCGCGCGGCCGATGTTTGCGTTTGGGCAATGCGCGCCGCATTTAATTGGCGCGGCCAAATCTCTTGATTGATGGAGGTTGTTGCCACGACATCGCCGGACAGGTTTAGCGCGTGTGCCGGGATCACTTGGGGATCAACACCGTGTCGATGGCGTGAATCACGCCGTTGTCAGCAAGCACGTCGGCCTTGATGACCTTCGCGGTGTTGACGGTGACACCACCCGTTGTGGCGATCGTCAGCTCAGTGCCCTGCACCGTCTTGACCTTGCCAGACTTGATGTCCTTTGACATAACCTTGCCCGCCACGACGTGATACGTCAGGACTGCAGTCAGCTTCGCTTTGTCTTTCAGCAGCGCCTCCAAGTCGGCTTTCGGAATCTTGGCAAACGCGTCGTCGGTCGGCGCGAAGACCGTGAACGGACCCTTGCCCTTAAGCGTGTCGATAAGACCCGCGGCTTGCAACGCAGTAGCAAGCGTTTTAAAACTGCCGCCGGCGACCGCGGTGTCGACGATATCTGCGGCGCTGGCAGACATCGTTGTCAGCGCGATGGCGGCGGCGATGATGAACTTCTTCATGTTGTCTACTTTCAAAAATGCCTGGCGGCGATTACCGCTACCGCCAGGACTTGGATCGAGACTCGGATGCGCTTCAGCGCTGACCTGATTAGGCTGGCAGCAGTACGGAATCGATCACGTGGATAACGCCGTTGGTACAGGCGATGTCGGTCGTCACGACGGTGGTGGTGCCGTTGAGCTTGACGCCGTCTTTGGTGCTGATGGCGAGCGTGGCGCCGTTGACCGTCTTGGCCGCTTGGCCGTCCATCGTCATCACGTCGGCAGCCATCACCTTGCCAGCCACGACGTGGTAAGTCAGGATCGCGGTGAGCTTCGGGACGTCTTTCAGGAGGCTGTCTACCGTGCCGGCGGGCAACTTGGCGAACGCCTCATCAGTTGGCGCGAACACGGTGAACGGTCCGGCGCCCTTGAGCGTATCGACGAGGTTTGCTGCAGTGAGCGCTGCGGCGAGGGTCTTGAAACTTCCGGCGGCGACGGCGGTGTCGATGATGTCATGCATGGTTTGCGTCTTTCCAATGTAATGAGAACGCGCTCGGCGGTTGCTAAGCGCGCTGCGATGCGCGATTTTTGGTCACGCAGCGGCGGACTGGTTGGCGACACCACAGACTGGTGGAACCAACTGACAAAACGCTGGATAAATGCGGTGCGGCGGAGCCACGGCAGCGCAGGACGGGCGGCTTCGTTTGCGCCAGTGTCGTCGGCGCCGAGGCGCCGGCACCAGGCACGGAACATAGATTCGGTTGAGCGAAGCGGCACTGCTCTGGACGCAACCACGCGTGCGTGCAATCTGGCGCTGAAAAGTGCATGCTGGAGTCGCGTAAGCGGGCGGGAACGGCGCCGTCGCAGCAGGCGGGTAGCCAGGCGGGTAACACTTCGCCGCCGCGCTTCGCCGCAGGAAAGTTTTCGAAAGTCGTATCCGGTTGCATGGCGCGAAGTTTAGTCCAGAAAAACGCAATCGAAACGCTTATGAATGGCTAATTACTGCTTTTGACGCTATATTTACGTTGCAATAACGTTTCATATGAAGAGTTATCCCACAATGTTGTTACCTCACCACCCCGACTAGAGACCAACCATGCCCACCCCAGCAGTCACCAACCAACCCGCCGCCAAGACGCTGTTGCGCAGCGGCACCGCCGCGCGCCTCGCGGGCCTGTCGCCTTCGACGCTGCGCATCTGGGAACACCGCTACGGGGTCGTCACGCCGCCCAAGTCAGCCTCGGGCCAGCGTAACTACTCGATGAAGGACATCGAGCGTTTGCGACTGATCAAGCGGCTCACGCTTGAAGGGCACGCGATTGGCACGGTGGCCCACCTCGATGTCGACGCGCTGGCCGCGCTGTTATCAGGCCACCAGGGAGCGTCGGCGTCGGCGCAGCGTGTTCTCGTGGTCGGCCAAGCCGCTGCAAGCAAGCTCGAAGGCAGGCTGCGACCGGCCCCAGCGCAGGTCTTCGACGATCTGGGTCATGCTGAGCGCGAAATCTCCCGTGCGGGCGGGGCCGATATGCTCGTCATTCACGTAGCCTCGCTACACGCGTCGATCACCAAGCAGATCATGGCACTCAGCAACAACTTGCCGGCGCGAAGTGTCATGGTGGTCTATTCGTTCGGCACAGAGGCGGTTGCCGACGCGCTTCGCGCGAACGGCGTCAAGGTGTACCGCGAGCCCATCTCCGGCAAGGAATTGGCGCGCCTGATCGTTGCTTCGCGCCCCGCCGGGGCAGTAGTCGTGGGCGAAATTCAAGCAAGCCCAAGGCGCTTCACCGATGCCGAGCTGGTCGCACTAACCGAGATGCCCTCGATGGTTGCCTGCGAATGCCCGCGACATCTGGGCGAAATCGTGACGCTACTGGTGGGCTTCGAGAAGTACAGCACCGAGTGCGCGACGCGAAATCAAAACGATGCGGCGTTGCATCACCGCTTGCACGAGGTAACGGGCGCGGCCAGAACCATGCTCGAGAACGCCCTCGCACTAGTGTTGGTCGACGAGGGGCTGGTGCTCTAGCCTATCGCTTCATACTCGGCGAAACGCGGTGACAGCACGGATGCCCGGCGGGTGTTTGCCATGTTTGCGACATATTGGGATGCGGCATGCGGCTTGTCCGACCCACCCAACTGAGCGATCACGAGCGCGGCCAGCTGTCCGCCCATGCGCATTTCGGGGCAGGTGAGTTCATCTGATGTGTCGCGCAGGTGATTCGTTGCGCGCTTGTTGCGCGCGCACGACGACGGGAAACGAACTTGGACGCCCTACCGTCGTACTTTTGATGAGTCCGAAATGCCTATCGAACTCTGGGCGGTCCACACGACCTCACTTGGCCACCGGGTCCGCATGCATGCGCACTTCTCCGGTGTTGCCCATATCGGTCGGCGGCGTGCCGGTTACAGCGGCTTTGACCATGGTGTAGAGCTGCACAAACTTGGATGACTCAATATCCCAGAAATGAGCGTGAGAGATTTTCACCCGCACCAGCGCCAGATCGGCATCTTCCACACCGCCGGGAAACCATGCCTTGGCGAACAAAGTCCATAGTTCCTTTTTCTTGGACATGTCTTCCACCAGCGAGGCCTCGCCCGACACCGAGACGTAGGTGTCCTCACTGGCGTCGGCATACACCACATTGACCTGCGGAGAAGCCAGCAAATCGGCTACCGGATCGCCTTTGCGCGACATAAAAAACCACAGCAAATCGTGTTCGTCGATCGCGTGGTTCTGCGTTGTCATCGGTCGCGCGTGCAGATGCCCGTTGCTGTGTTTCGTGGTGAACATACCGAACTTGATGTCCTTGATAAGACGCCAAAGTGTGTTGCGCTGTGCATCGTTGGAATGGTCCATGTTGGCCTTTTCGATTAATGAAAGTCATTTACTAGCGGTCTATTTGAAGCAAAAATGCTTTAAATAGGTCGTGGATGCTTGTGTTTCGAGTAGAGACAACTTTAAAGAAAGTCCTGTCATACCGGGCCTTCGACGGACTCAGAATAGACGAGGCAGTTGCCCGGGCCGGTATCCAAGTGTTCATGGATCATTGATGTGCAACCCGACTTGGATCCCGTCCTACGCCGGGATGACAAAGTGAAGGTGATGGTAAGTGCTGTCATGTCCTCGCCGCTATCGACTGAAAAACGTTTAAGGTGGCGGAATGGATTGCCAGATCAATAAATTCTGACGCCCAAACGCGCCAACCGCTAAGCCGCCGCATCTATCGAAATAGTGCGTACCAGCTTCTTATTGACGAACTCTTGGATGCCAAGACTCGACAACTCGCGCCCATAGCCCGAGTTCATCACACCGCCAAACGGAAGATCCGGGGCCGTCCAGGTTGGGTGATTGACGAACACCATGCCGGTGTTGATCTGGCTTGCGACACGTTTGCCGCGATGAACATCCGACGTAAACACCGAACCACCCAAGCCAAAGTCGGAGTCGTTCGCGAGTTTGATTGCGGCAGCTTCGTCCTTGACACGAAAAAACAACACGACCGGCCCAAAGAACTCATCACGGTAGGCCGGATTGTCCGGCGCAATGTCGGTGAGGATGGTGGGCTGCATAAAGGCACCCGGGCGATCCATGCGCCGGCCACCCATGAGTAACGTGGCACCTTTATCCACCGCCAGCTTGATTTGGTCGAGCAGCTTAAGGAGTGCAGCCTCGGTCGAAAGCGGGCCGATGGTGGTCGCGCCATGCATCGGGTCACCGGGCTTGAGCGCCTCCAGCGCCGCTTGAAACTTCGCCAGGAATGCGTCGGCAGCCGACTCCACAACAATGTAGCGCTTACCCGCAATGCAGCACTGACCGTTGTTGTTCATCTTGGCCCATAGCGCCCACTTCACCGTTTTATCGATGTCGGCGTCATCAAGAACAATAAACGCATCGCTGCCGCCCAGCTCCATCGTTGATTTCTTCAGATTCTTACCGGCGCGCTCCGCAACCAAGCGACCGGCTTCTACGCTACCAGTCAACGCGACGCCCTTGATGCGCACGTCATCAATGGTCTGGTTGACTTGCTCGTGCGAGATAAGCAGGTTGGTGTAAGCCCCTTTTGGCGCGCCGGCATCGATCCACAGCTGCTCGAAGGCGATCGCACACATCGGCACATTCGCCGCGTGCTTGACCATCACGACATTGCCGGCCATTAAGTTGGGTGCGGCGAACCGCGCCAGCTGATAGTACGGAAAGTTCCAGGGCTGAACCCCCAGCAGAACACCTACCGGCGCGCTTTCAATCATCGCCTCCCCTTCGAGGGGATCGAGCGTGACGGGCGCCAGAAAGCGTTCGGCGTTGCGCGCGTAGTAGTCAAGAATGTTGGCGCTGAGGGTGACTTCGCCCTTCGCCTCTGCATAAAGCTTGCCCATTTCCAAGGTCATCGGCCGGGCGAAATCGTCAATCCCCGCACGCATAATTGCGGCGGCTTTCGCAACGATGGCCGCGCGCGCCGCAAAGCTCATGCTGCTCCACTCACCATAGCAGTGATGGGCTGTGGCAATGGCGGCCTCGAGTTCGGTATCGCTGGTTTGGACAAAACTCTTTATCGTGCTGCCGTCGTAGGGGTTAACGCTGACATAGGACATGAGATCGCTTTCGATTGAACAACAGTGAGAAAAGAAGATCACTAAATGCAAGAAACTGCGTGGCTAAACGAAAGCGAAAGCGAAAGCGTTGTGCCGGGTCCAGTGGATTAGAACTTAGCGTCTGGGATTCGTCCGCCCTTGCGCGCACCACCGCGCGTGTGCCATTGGTCCTATCGCTTAATGACCGCGAACGGTCGTGGCCCCGCGCGACCTGACATGAAAAGGTTAGCGACAAACCTGCGTCGACACCGTGTGCCAGCGAACATTGAGGCCACAAATGAGCGCGACTTCGATGCCGCTACCCGCGAAGATTGCAAACCGCAGTTTCTGACATCGAGCCCATCAAACAATTAATCAGGCTCTGAAACATGTCGTATGCGCAACCGCCCGCACGCGTCGTTTTACCGCGGCGAGGCGAGGACTGGTTGGAGCAAAAGCGCTGGCCACGCTTGGCAGATCCAGCAATGCCTACCCCGGCGCTCAGGCGGAACGCCACTGGCGGGCAAAAGTCGTTTATTGGCGATCGTTTTCAGGCATTTCTGCTTCAAGGTGCCCGCCGATGCTGGTGTTTGACTTTCGATCAACTTCATCGCTTTTCACTACTGAGTTGCAATAAGCCACCCAAGCGACAATGCCGCTCCCGCGACAATCGTCGTCGCCCATGAAATCAAACACCACGGCCGCCGTAACGCCCGCCTATCTCGCGCGCTTCCCCGACGCAAAAACGGCTGGCCTGGCTGGAATGAAATGCAATCCGGGTCGGGCGTCAATTGCTAGCCACACCGCCACTGATGCACTCCGCTGCGCCTCTTACCGGCAGCATCAGCGCTCTCTCCTTACCCGAGTACACAACCACCCTCTCCCGCACGCGAGCGTACCTGAAAACAGCCTTCTTACAGACTGAAATCAACATATGTATACTGCTACTGTTTAGATCAACATTTAGAGCTAATTATCATGGCACTGCAAATCGCAAATCCTGGCGTCGTACGAAAAGTTGAACAACTTGCCAAGGCGAGTGGACTGACCAAAACTGCCGCGGTCGAGCGTGCCGTCGATCAAATGCTGCGCGATATGCCCAACGCAAAACGCGCGAACAAGAACTCCAGCCTCATGGCGCTGCTGGCGCAGCTTGATCAGATTCCAGATCGGGCAGACGCCTTTGATCCGCTCGAATGGGACAAAGATGGTCTGCCCAAATGATTGCTGTCGATACCTCCGCCATTATTGCGATCACGTTTGCTGAACCCGAACGTGAGCGATTCGTTGAAATCATTCAACAGGCAAGCAAAGTGCTCATCAGCACCGTCTCCGTCGTTGAGGCGCGCATGGTGGTGCATGGCCGGCGCGGCCAGCGTGCGGTGGTGCTGGTCGATGATCTACTGAGACTGCCCATGTTTGAGGTCGTCGCTCCAACCGAAGCCGAGATGAACGCCGCATACGCTGCGTTTGTGGCCTTCGGTAGGGGTAGCGGACACCCGGCCAACTTGAATTTTGGTGACGTGTTTAGCTACGCACTGGCAAAGGTTCGTGCGCTGCCGTTGCTTTTTAAGGGCGATGATTTTTCCCGGACGGATATTGCATCGGCCTCATTGCCGTAAATAAATAACCCCTTTAACTCCAATCGCATATCGCCTTTTGCTCGTCGCGCGGCCGATCAAAACAATTCGACACTGACCCTCATGTCCGCACATTGGAGCATCCGATCATGGCGATCAGCCAAGACGAACGTGAATTTTTTGCAGCACTGGGTAGCCGTATTGCCCAGCAGCGCAAAGACCAGAACATCACTCAGGTACAACTCGCCGAAACACTCGGCATCTCGCAGCCGACAATGAATGCCTATGAATCCGGATACCGGCGCATGCCGGTCTCGACGCTGCCCGTGCTCGCCAGGGTGCTAGGTGTGAGCCTGGAGGATTTGCTCGGCGAAACGAATGCGGCCACGAAGAAACGCGGGCCAGCGCCGAAACTCGCGCAGCACATGGAGCGCATCAGCCAGCTGCCGAAACCTAAGCAGCGCTTCGTGATGCAGGTGATCGAAAGCGTACTGGCCCAGCAGGGACGCTGAGCGTCAGTCGTCGCGCAATGCGACGACGGTAAAAACAGCAACGCCCGCGACAGCGGGCGTTGGGGGTGGCTTTTTTATTACTACTAAAGACGTGCAGCGCAAATCAATTCGACGCTGAACCTTTGATTCAAATCTGCTGTTATTGAGTCTAGAAGCATTCGCACTTCATTGGCCCTTTGCCACGCATACCGAGGGTTCGAACTTCCGGGGTAACCGGGACGTATCTCCCAATCTTTGACTTTCGTTCGCATGCAAGCCTGCACGCTTCTTCAGGTGTATCAATGTTGGGGGTAACAAACTGGACAAAAAGTACCAATGCCAGTAAGCATCCTCCAAAGGCCAGCGAGACAACCGCGCCGGGAGTAAGTTTGATTACGGTGCGCATGGTCTGACCCAATCGCAGTTGATAGCGTAAGTCGGCACAAAGTATTCCTCAAAGTGCTCGCATTCGAGGACCGCATTCCACTCTGCACGGTCCATCGTCACCGGGTGTACACATGCCCGGGCTCTTCTTAGGACAAACTAAGAAACAGCCCTCCGGAATGATCGGAAGCGTCCAAGGAATATTGATTCCAGGGTACACACCCGGAGTTCTGTCATTTTCGAGAGGCCTGTCAGCCAACCGATTGAACATGTCCCGCGAGGCCGGGTTGGGAACTAGGTAAGGAGGAGCGGGTGGTTCCTGAGGCCCTCGTTGTATCTCTCGCGTCGATGGTAATTGCGGCGGACGGCCATGAGGGTTTTGATATTGTCGCTGCGGCTGCGTTCGCCGTAGTCCGTCTTCATCCACCCAACTAAGCGGATCGTTAAGCACATATAGGTACAAATTCAACCCACCCGCTAGTCCAATCGGATCACTCTGCACATACCGTCCTGTGCTTGGATCGTAATCCCTGAAGTAGTTGTAATACGTAACCGTCTCCTGATCAAAGTACTGCCCCGGAAACCGCAAATGGTACTTGAACGGCGGCACATTCGCACTGGCCGGGTTTTCATCGGGGGGGTTGTTGCCAAACGCATCGTCGTTCTTCCACTCCCATACCTTGGTGTTGTCGATCGCGTTGGTGATGGTGCGCGGCGTGCCCAAATGATCGGCATGAATGAAATA
>Ga0209181_10002925_pt1 | contig 27246 bp, 23 predicted proteins | sample MAT05_FD_187208 | JGI IMG/M metagenome (GOLD analysis project Ga0209181, IMG submission 187208) | Freshwater microbial communities from Lake Fryxell liftoff mats and glacier meltwater in Antarctica - MAT-05 (SPAdes) (version 2) | ecosystem: Environmental > Aquatic > Freshwater > Ice > Liftoff...
GGTGCTGCCGCTGTGGTTGGCCAGCACCGCACTGAAGGCCGCGGAGCGCTGGATAGTGTCGAAGTTCTCTGCGGGGCCGCCGACGAAGACGCAGTAATTCGGCGGCGCGTACTCAAGAAGGTGGTTGGTTGCTTCGGCGGTGCCGACGGTGTTGTCCACTTCTACCGCGTCGACGTTGAGTTCCTTGGGGTCGGCGTCCAGCAGAACGATGGGAACACCTGAGGCTCGCGCGTGCGTGACGAGTTTCTCACTCGGTTCGGTGATCATCATGGCCAGCCCGTCGAGCAGGCCAAGAGGCATGTACTGGTCCTCCGCGTGATGGCCGCGAGTCTCGGTGCTGACCAGCAGGTGATACCCGGCGGCGCGAGCTCGCGCGTCGGCGGCGCGGAGGATGGCGGAATAGAACTCGCCATGAAGGTCGGGGACGGAGAGCCCGATCACGCGGCTCTGGCGGGTCATGAGTCCGCGGGCGAAGAGGTTGGGACGAAAGCCGAGCGCGGCGATGGCGTCGCGGACTCGCTGGGTCGTGTCGGCGGATACGAGGCCCGGGGTGTTGAGAACCCGGCTGACGGTGGCGATAGAAACGTCGGCGGCCTTGGCCACGTCGCTGATGGACGCAGAGCGGTGTTCCGCTGAGGAGCCTCTCGCGGGAATGTCGGCGTCCCGGCTGGCATCCCCTCTGGCGTGCTTGTTGTTGCGGCCGATCGCGGACATTTGGCACGATGCTACCATGCCCGAGCGTGGATCAACGTGAAATCCACTCCCGAATCGGCACAAACCCGCCCCGGGGCGAGGTTTTACGCCCAGCCCGATGAACACAACGGAACTTTGGACATGCCGACGAAACTTTCACGACCCATAAATGTAAGCGGTTTCACGCGGGTGACGCGGCGCGGCGCGTGCGGCCACGCCCGGTCGATGACGGCGATCGCGATCGCGATCGGGGTCGGGGTCGGTGTCGGTGTCGGTGTCGGAGTCGCGGCGTGCTCGGGCTCCAAGGAGCGCGCCAAGGACGAAAGAAATCCTGAATCGCAGGTGTCGAGTTCGCCGACGCGGGTCGCGAGACCCGAAGTGGTCATCGAAGGTTCGAAGGACCGCAAGCGGCCGCCCTTTGATTTCAGCCCTGATGATGAAAAGTTCCTCAACGATGTTCAGCACGGCGCGTTCAATTTTTTCTGGTCGGGCGCGAACGCCAAGACGGGCATGGTGCCCGATCGCAGCAGCGTCACGCTGGTGAGCGTTGCGGGTGTCGGGTTTCAACTTTCGGCCCTGCCGATCGGGGTCGAGCGCGGGTGGGTGACCAAGGCCCAAGCGAATGAGCGAGCGAGGCTGATCCTTACAAGCCTGATAAGTGAGCCCACCAACCGCAAGCGCGGGCTGTTCTATCACTACCTCGACGGCGCGACCGCGGCCCCGTCCAACGACGGGTACGAAAAGGTCGTCAGCACGATCGATTCGGCGTTGCTCTTCGCGGGCGTCATCACGGCCTCCTCGTACTTCGGCGGCGAGGTCGCTGTGATGGGCGATCGCTTGATCGACGAGGCGGACTGGGCGTTCTACAGCGTGAAGGACACCAAAGAGCCGTGGTTTCAGGGCATGATCACGCTCGCGTGGAAACCGGACAACCGCGATGACCCGACGGGCGATGGCAAGTTTGTGCCGTACTACTGGGCGGACTGCGGCGACGAACAGAAACTCGTGACGTTCCTCGCGGCGTCGGCGCCGGTCGAATCACGGCGCGGGAGCCCGGATCTCTATTACCGGCTTCGGCGTCAGCTCGGTGAATGGAACGGCGAGACGCAGGCGTGGTTCCCCTGGTCGGGTGCTCTGTTCACGTCGTTCTTCGCGCACTGCTGGATCGACTACGCGGGCATGGGGCCCGACAGTCCGGCGGCTCATGGGATTTTGCATCGGGCGCGCGTGGACTGGTGGGAGAACAGCCGGCGGGTGGTGAACATGCACCGCGACAAGGCGAAGCTGAACTCGGGCAGAGTGCCGACGCTGGGCGAGAACGCCTGGGGTCTTACCGCGAGCGACGCTGCGCAGGGGTATGCCGTGCCGGGGTTGTTCCCGCGACCGATGAAGATGGCGGGCGCGCGAGCCGAGTACGACTACGCGGTGGCGGACCCGAAAGACGACTTTGGTGACGGGACGATTGCACCCTACGCCGCTGGGTGCTCGATCCTGTTCGAGCCAGCGGCTTCAATCGCCGCGATGCGGTTCTATGCGTCGCTCAAGCGAGCGGACGGGACGCCGCTGGTGTGGCGTGACCCTTCGACGGGAGGCCGAGGGTTTCTAGATTCGTTCAACCTAGGGAACGGGTCCACTGCCGCATGGGCGGCGGCGGACGACGTGGCGATCGATCAGGGGCCACTAATTCTCGCCATCGAGAATGCTCGCACCGGGCTGGTCTGGAAGCTCTTTCACACGCATCCGACGGTGCGGGCGGGGATGGAACGGCTGGGTTTGAATCGGACCCGGTAACGAGTCCGAACAGGGCTGGATCGAGAAAAAATCCAAGAATCGGGTGAGTTCACGGGCGAAACGGGCTTGACACGGAGCCGACAAGCGGTCAAGATGTAAGCGCTTTCACTTTGTTCCGACGATTTCCGCGTCGGGTGAGGCAGCGTGTTTCCAGTTTCGGTTCAACCTGTTTTCGGAGGAGTAAGACCATGGCGCAGAAAATGTTTTCAAAGGCGATCCCGGCGGCTCTTATGTTGCTCGCGGCGGCCGGCTCGGCCCAGGCCGCGATCAACGGCGTGTTCTACAAAGACCGTCTGTTCAACGACTACCCCGACAGCAATCTCACGGTCGTTCGGAACTTCCCGACCCAGATCAAGTACACCGAAACCAACTTCGGCAGCGGCGGGTTCGCCAACCGGCACAGCGCGTACTTCTCCGAAGACGGCGGCACATCGCCCAAGGACTTCAACTACGGCGACGCCTTCGACGTCTGCACGACGCTCGACCTTGACGCGACCCCGGCTGGCGGCCGCGAGGGCGGGTTCCACATCGATCAGTTCGGGCTCGGTATCTTCGGCGTTCTGCCCAACGGCGAGATTGCGAATTTCGGTTCGGTCCTGCCGTTCTACAGCGCGGGCATTGTTTGGACTCCGGGCGCTCCGGTGTCGCTGAGGATGACCTATCGCCCGGGTAACGGCGACGGCGTCAACCCCTCCACGATCCCCTCGACGATCGAGTACCAGTACGACGTCGGGGCTGGCTTCGTTTCCAGCGGCCAGATCGCGTTCTCCAACCTCGAAGGCGGCATCGTTTCCAGCTTCGACTTCTTCCTCGGTCTGGGCGTTCAGAACGCTGGCGCCCCGGGCGGCACGTCGATCGCCGACTTCACGAACATCAAGATCCCCGCCCCGGCCGGTATGGCGGTGCTGGGCCTCGCGGGTATGTTCGCCAGCCGTCGTCGCCGTGCGTGATCGTGCACTGAGCTAACCGGCTGATTCTCGACGAGCGAGGGCCGTTCAGCAGTAATCGAAAGATCGGTTCCGGGAGGCGGGAACGTCTTCCGGAATCTTCCGGAGCTTTGTTTGTGCGTTCAAACCGAAGACGCGGTTGAAGTAGCCACGAGTGACACGCCTGCGCCACGAAGTGGCGCCGGTTTCCAAAGTTGCCTCTTTCGTTGATGTCGCACCCCCCTTCGTTGTACTTCCCTCTCGGTTCTCACCGAGATTTTCAGTTCCAGCCCATAGCGGCTCAGGACGAACGCTGACATGCTCGCCAACAAGTACGGACACTTTTCCGCCGACGGTAAGGCTTTCACCATCACCGACCCCGCGACGCCCACGCCGTGGACCAACGTAGTGTGCAACGGCCGTTTCGGGTTCGTCGTCAGCCAGAACGGCGGCGGCTTTTCCTGGTTCGACAACAGCCAGCTTAACGTGCTGACACGCTGGGACATGGACCTCGTGCGCGATCAGTGCGGCAAGTTCCTCTACCTCGCGGATCTCGACGCGGACGGTGACGCACGCCGAGTCTGGTCACTCTCGCCAACCCCCTGCCGTCCCAAGTACGACTCGTACACCTGCGAGCACGGCATCGGGTTCACGACCTTCAGCACCGTCTTTCACGGCATCAAGGCGGTCTGGACCATGACGGTCGCCGCCGACGATCAGGCCGAACTCTGGCACGTCGAGCTCACAAACCTGGAAACGCGGTCACGTAAACTCCGCATCTCGTCGTACTTCGACTGGTGCTGCGGCGTCGCGCCAGACGCCAAGCGCGAGTTTCACCGCTTGTTCTTCACCACGAGCCACGAACCAGGCCCGGCTGGCAATACAGGCGACGGCTCTCGCGACGCGATCTTCGCGATCAAGAACATGTGGGACGTGCCGCCGCGCTCCGAGGCCGAGCACTGGAACAGGCCCTGGCCGTACGTCGCGGCTCACTCCGTCGCCGGGCTGAAGTTCGACGCTCCGATCGCGCTGGCGGACAAGACCGCGTTCCTCGGTCGTTACGCCGATCCGGCGCGTCCCGTGGCCATGACAGGAAGCACGCCGGGCGCTGGGATCTTCGGTCGCTTCGGCGATGCCGCAGCCGCGCTCGGCGGAGATTTCACGATCCCCGCCAAGGGCACCGTCACGCTGCACTACGTGTTGGCGATCGGCGACTTTAAGGCCCAGACCGAGGCCATCATCGAAAAGTTCACTCCTAAGGAAGCGGTTTCCAAAGAGATCGCGGCCGCGAAGACCGTCTGGGAAACCCGCCTCTCCCCCACCGCTGTAAAGACCGCGCTGCCCGACTTTGATGTCATGAACAATACCTGGCTGCCCTACCAGGCGATCAGCGCCCGGCTGTGGGGCCGCACCGGCTATTACCAGCAGTCCGGCGCGTTCGGGTTTCGCGACCAATTGCAGGATAGCCAGGTCTGGCTCACGCTCGACCCGATCAAGTGCCGCGAGCAAATCCGACTTCACGCACGCCACCAGTTCGTGGACGGCAGCGTCTATCACTGGTGGCACCCGCTGGCCGAGTTCGGCAACCACACCGCGTGCAGCGACGACTATCTCTGGCTGCCGTACATCATCTCGCAGTACATCAAGGAAACCGGCGACACCGCGATCCTGAACTTTCGCGAGCCCTTCGTCGATTCCAAGAACGAGACCACCCTGCTCGACCATTGCGAGCGCTCCATCAACCGCGCGTTCAACCGCATGAGCCCGCGCGGGTTGCCGTTGATCGGGTCGTGCGATTGGAACGACGGGCTCTCGGCCATGGGCGTCGAGGGCAAAGGCGAATCGGTGTGGCTGGCAATGTTCCTGTGCTCGATCCTCGAAGACTTCTCGGTGATCTACGCCCGGCTTGACGGCACGCACGGGCACACGCACCAGATCGCGGACTTCAAGGCCAAGCGGCAGAAACTGGCCGAGGCGGTGAACGCGCTGGCGTGGGACGGCAAGCACTTCCGCTACGGCACACGCGACGACGGGCAGTGGGTCGGCTCATCGACCAACACCGAGGGCAAGATTCACCTCAACGCGCAGACCTGGGCGATCCTCACAGATTGCACCACCGCAGACCGCGCCGCGACAGCCTGGAAGTCGGTCAAGGAGAACCTTCTGACGAACTTCGGGCCGCTGCTGCTGGCGCCGGGGTACACGGTGCCAGACCTGAAGATCGGCTACATCACGCGCTACGCGCCGGGGACCCGAGAGAACGGCGGGGTGTACATGCACGCCGCGACGTGGTGCCTGGCGGCCGCGGCCAAGATAGGCGACGTCGAGTCAGTCAAGCAAATCTGGAAATCTGTCTCACCGCCGACGCGCGGGGCCGACGCGGACGCCTATCGCGCCGAGCCGTACGTGATGCCAGGAAACGTTGACGGGCCGCTGTCGGACCTGCCGGGGCGCGCGGGCTGGACGTGGTACACGGGCTCGGCCCAGTGGCTGCGGAAGGTCAGCATGGACTGGGTGCTGGGCGTCCGCGCAACTTTCGCCGGGCTGCTGATCGAACCGTGTACGCCAGCCGAGTTCGGCGCGGTGGAAGTCACGCGGCTCTATCGCGGGTGCTCGTTGCGAGTGAAGTTCGACGCCGCGGCGTGCCAGCCCGGCGTGAAACCGCGGTTGACGCTCGACGGCGTGGTGTTGGAATCGAACGTAATCGATCCAAAACTGCTCGCGGGGAAAGCGACCGCGGTCGTGGACGTTTCGTGGGCGGAGATCGGTGGAACGGGCAGCGGTGACCATGCGAATGAGAGTGTGACCGGGGCTGCGACCGGGGCTGTGACCGGGAGCGTGGCCGCAGGAATGAGCGGCGTGGAGCCGAAGGTCGGGATTCGAGAGTTTGGAAAAAGTGTTGCGAGTTCGGCGGGGAACCCAACGGGGAGGACCGGTCGATGATGAAAACGAAGAACGGCGGGGCGTTGCACGAGTCACGAAGTCGCGTTCGCGCAGGGCTTGGGTTCACGCTGATCGAACTACTGGTTGTGATTTCGATCATCGCGGTGCTGATCAGCATTCTGCTGCCCTCGCTAGGGAACGCCAGGAAAACGGCCTGGGGTGTGATCTGCCAGAGCAACTTGAGACAGGTCGGCACCGCAATCCAGCTCTATCTCGACAACCAGAAAGACGCGCAGTTTCTGGACTTTGAAACATCGCCCAATCCAAAGACGGACATCGCCGGGCAGTACTTTGTGAACGCGGTGGTCCAGCTTCAGGATTACCTCGGCGGTGCGGGGAACAAGCCCTTCGAGTGCCCGACCGCTAAGGGTCGCCTGAGCGTTCGATCACGCGAGAACATCGAGTATCTTCGTGGCGGCGGGCGTATTCACACCTATCCAACGAACGAGTTCAACGGGCCTTGGCAGTACTACACCGAGTACTGGTTCAACAACTCATCGATAACCAAGGGAGACGCGACCAACTTCCCCTCAGGGGTTTCGCAGCAGAGGATTCGCCTGATGAGGCACCCGGAAGAAGTTGTGTGGTCGATGGACGCTCTCGACGAATTCCCTCGTCATAGTGCAACTCGCGGAGATCGCGAGCGTGACAACGCCAAGAGCAAACTCGGTAGCCCGCGTGGAAGCAATCACATGCTCTTCGGCGACCTTCGCGTGAAAGCCGTGCCCATCGACACATACACCTTCGGCGCGGACAAGTACGATTCCTACACCTACTTCTACAACTGGGGTCATTTTTACAAGCGAAACCCTTGAGAACTCTGATTCTCAGTGCCCGACGCCTTCTGTTGAACTGACATTGTTTCTTCGCGATGATCTCGTCGCCGGAGCAGGACAACCGATGAATCGAATCCGTGATTTCATAAGTCGTTCACCATGGCTTGGATGGGTCTTCGCGGCACTGATGCTCGGCGTCAGCGTGACGATCTACCTCAAGATGAGCGGCTCCAATGACACCTACAGCCCCGAACGCATGACCGAGGACGTCACCATCCGCTTCAGCGACACCGGCGACGAGATCACCATGCCGCGCGGGCGGTTTGAAAAAGAACTTCGGATGCGCGGCGGGGCGATCGACCCGTCCAAGGGGATCCTCAACCCCAAGACCAACGAGCCCACAGGCTTCCTTTTCAACAAGGCCGAGTGGGACGAGACAGTGGCACGGCTGAACACCGAACGCGAGAGTGTTGCGGGCTCGAAGCCCTCGGCCTCCAACCCCAAGAAAACAGCCGAACAGGCCGAGCTCGCGAAGAAGGCGGCCGAGCGGGCGGCGGGTGGGAAGAAGTAGATCAGGTCGTACACAGGTCAAAGAACCTGTGCTACCACGCTCTTGTAGGAAGAAGCAGAACCATCCGCAAAGGTTTGGATCTACTCCCCTGCATTAGTTGACGAACCCCCTGCCCCTCTCCCTCAGGAAGGTTCATAAGCCAGCGTTTTCTCGGGCGATGGTCCGCGATCAAGCCGGGGCCTTTCTTGGTCGATATTTCCAGCATGGTCAAGGCTTCTCACAACACGCCCCAAACACCGCTCCTTGTCTCGCCGCAAACCACGCGGCGCTGGGGCTGGCGAAGCTACGCCAAGTTCGCGCTGAGCTGGGTGCTCGTCATCTCGGTCGGCCGGTTCGTGATACCCACCTCCTCGAACGCCTCGCCCGCGGCCAAGGGTGCTGGCGACTCTCCCGACCTTGGCCCCAAGATCGGCACGATCGTCGGGCCCGGCTATCGCGTTCAGATCAACGCTGGCATCGCGGACCCTCTGTACACCGTGCTCTCGGCCGACGGCGCGACAACACTCGGGCGTGGCCTGAACGCAGTCCAGCTCGCGCAGAAGTTCCCCTCTTTGGATCCAGCCCGGCTCAACGCCACGCCCGTGGACGCCAGCGTCGATCCGATGAGCCACGCAGGCGGGCCGGAGTAGTTCTGACGGTTCGCGACGAAGCGAGCGTGCTCATCAAGCCTGGCGTCCGAACGCACGTGCGAGGCACCTACAGCCCCGCATCGCTGCGGCGTTCGTCGCCGACGAGTGAACGCTCGGGAGGAACGACAGTCGCCCGGAGCCGCTCGTTTACGAAGCTTTGGGGCGCTTCACTCGCGACACGGGGTCGCGGGCGGTGCTCACCAGCGCGGCCAGTCCTGACGTGGCGTTCTGAAACTTGACCCCCACCTGGCTCTTGCCGTTCACGTTCTTCTTCCAACGCGGCTCGATCCCCACGTCGGCCGAGTTCCCCTCGCTTCGCAGACGGATCCTGGCGCTTTTCCCAGGTTCGGTGCCGGTTTCGAACTCCAGCAGCGCCCCGACGCTCGAGATGTCCACGACCGAGCCCCGGCTGGAGGTCGCGCCCCGGGCTTCCTGCCGCTGCGTGATGCTGGTGCGGCGTTCGATCATGACCTTCTCGACGAGCTGATGAAGGATCTCGGACTTCTGGGAGAGCTGCCGCGTCGCCTCGGAGGTTTCGCTGGTGCTGCTGCTGAACTGGTCGGTGATGCGAGCGATGTCGCTGACGGCGCTCGAGATCTCGTTAGTCGCCTTAGCCTGCTCGTCGGCCGTCGCCGCGATCGTGCGCACCATCGTCGCCACCTCGCGCGAACTGGTCACGATTTTACCCCAGCGTTTCGCCCGCTTTTCTCGCCTGTTCCACGCTCCCCTTGACGCGCTCGCTCCCCGACTTCATGCGCGACACGGCCGAGGACGTCTCGGTCTGGGTCGTCTTGATCGACTGCGAGATCTCACCGGTCGCGTGCTGCGTGCGCTCCGCGAGCTTGCGCACTTCATCGGCGACCACCGCGAACCCGCGCCCGTGCTCGCCCGCGCGGGCCGCCTCGATCGCGGCGTTGAGCGCGAGAAGGTTGGTCTGCTCGGCGATGTTCCTCCACACGGCGATAATCTTGCCGTCGGCGTCGTGCACAGGGGCGGCGAACCCGAGGGCAAGACCGTCGGTCCCGTAGACATCCTTAAGTTCGGTGCTGAGGTGAACATCCTCGATGACCGTCCCGGTCAGCGGCGAGCCCTCGCTCTTAAAGAACCTGCCTCCACCGCGTCCTTGAACCACGCCGCGTCCGAGTACGACTTCTCGCAAAGTGTGGTCGTGTTGATGGTCTTGCGCGAAGGGTCGCGGGTGTTGATCGCCACAACTTTCCCGTCCAGGCCGACCAGCATCGTGATCGAATAAATCCCGTAGCCAGCCGCATACTCGTTCATGGTCGCGACGAGCGGGTTGTCCTCCCCGAACTTTCCCCAATTCGCTTTGTCCTGAGCGACGCGATTGAGCGTAAAAGCCTGCACGTCGCCGTAACGCTCGTAAATCGTGCGCGAGATCCGGTCGGCGACTTGGGTGGCGGCTTTGGACAGAGTCTTACCGCTCTGCTCGCTCGAGCTCCGAGCCGACTTGAGCGTGCTCAAGGCCATGACCGAGAGGCTGGCCAGAAGCAACACGGCGAGCGTGGTTAGGATCTTGACTCTGATGGAAAATCGAAACTTCTGCATGAAAGACGCCCCTTTTTGCGCGGTGGTCCTAGTAAGCGTTTTGTCATCGAGGATAAATCTGTCCGGTCTGCGTCGGACTGCGATATCTAGGCCCTATTCAGGTGGGTCTGTGTCACTCCCTCTGCTCAGGGAGCCCGGCGGGCGCTCAGGCGAGCCACGATCCACCTTGAACCTGGGGTTTCCCGCTGCCAGCGGTGAAATTGCGCGGAAGATCCGTTCTTGGCCGAGAGCACCTCTAATAGTCAGAATCTGGAGTGATTCTGCGTCGAATCGGCTCGGATCGGAATTTACGAAATCGGTTGGCGCGGCCGAACGGCACACGCCTTGAGCTCTTCGGTCACGTTATGATGCCGCGGCAGGCACGGCCAAGCTCGTACCAAGAAAGGACTTTCATGCGAATCGATGTCATCGGGCGGAACCTCGAGATCACCCCCGCTATACGGGCTCACGCCGAGAGCAAGATCATCAAGCTCCCCAAGTATTTCGACGGCGTTCAGCTCATGACCCTCACCGTCTCCAAAGACGACCACAAGGTGCACGGCGAGTTCGGCGCGGAACTCATCATCGACGTCGAGAAGCACCAAGACTTCGTGAGCCACGCGCACGGGGACGACTTGTACCTGCTCATCGATCAGGTCGTCCAGAAGGGCAGCCGGCAGCTCACGGACTTCAAGGAAATCCTCAAGCAAGGCAAGCGCTGAGCGCGTACCGTCTCTCCTGCGCCGGGCCACGGTTGCCGCAGTTCGATTCGGAACAGCTCGAGCGTGGCTGGGGCGTGGGGGGGCTTAATCGGGGCGTGGGTGAGGCGTGGACGAGACAACGCGCTGAGGTTCCTTCGAGCTCGACAAGTTTGGCGAGTCGAGATGTCGCGTGTTTGGCGGGGAGTATCGACGTTGATCAAGTTGACGGAAATTGTGGCCAAGGGGGCGGTCATCCCCAACGTGAAGTCCTCCGACCGCGATGAGGTCATCACCGAGCTGATCGACGCTCTCATCGCCAGCGGGGCGGCCTCGCACACCATCCGTGATGAGCTTATCGGGCGGGTGCTGGAGCGAGAAAAAAAGGGCTCCACCGGGTTCGGACGCGGGGTGGCGGTGCCGCACGTGAAGCACAAGAGCGTGGCCAAGATCGCCGCGGCGGTCGGTCTGTCGGCTCACGGCATCGACTTCAACGCGCTCGACAAGCTGCCGGTCTACTCCGTCTTCCTGCTGCTCTCCCCCGAGGATCGACCCGAGGACCATTTGCAGGCGATGGAAGCGATCTTTAAGAATCTCTCGAAATCAACCTTCCGGAGCTTCCTCCGACAGTCCACCACTCCTGAAGACATCCTCGGATTGCTCGAAGAGGCCGACGGGCACGGGTTCGCAGGGTGAGGAGCGCGAATGAGGGTTGAAGTTCTCGCTCTTTTCGATCCGCTCCCGGCTTTCAACTTTGACAGGGAACGCTCGTTGTGTCGCTGAAGCATTCGGTCACGGTCACCATCGTCAACAGGCTCGGGCTTCACGCTAGACCGGCGATGTCGTTCGTGGACCTGGCGACAACCTTCAAGTCGGCCGTAACGGTTTCCAAGCCAGACTGCTCGGTCGATGGCAAATCCATCATGCAGATGATGATGCTGGCAGCCAGCGAGGGTACGGCTCTAGAGATCGCGGCCGAGGGCGAGGATGCGGTGCAGGCTTGCAAGGCGCTCAAGGAACTCGTTGATGGCGGGTTCGACGAAGAGTGACCGTCACGGCATTGATCGCGCACCCAAGTTCACAAGAATCGCGCCTTTATCCCATCGGGCTTTGCAGCGTGCCGCCGAAGACGTTGGTGAGGGCGCGGATCGAAACATTGGCGATCGTTGCGGTGGCGTCCCAGATCTTGCTGCCGCCCACGGAAAACAGCAGCGCAAAGCAGACCAGACCGATCAAGCCGCCGCGTTCGCTGTTCATCAGGCGGTCGTAGGCGGGAACGAAGTTGGCGACGATCTTGGAACCGTCCAAGGGCGGGATGGGGACGAGGTTGAAGAGAAAACCCATGACGTTGATCATCGCGCCGGTCCAGAGGAACGTGTGGATGTTGGTGGCGACATGGCTGGGCATCGCGAGCCCGAAGCTACCGACCGCGTTGCGGCCGTAGCTCAGCCAGAGAGCGTCGGCCAGAATGCACACCGCGGCCAGGATCAGGTTCACCATCGGACCGGCGGCGGCTACGAGCGAATCCGCGTAGCGGCCTCGAAAACGGCTTGGGTTCACGGGCATCGCGCCCCACGTGAACCCGAACAGCGCGAACATCAGCAGACTCATGTAGCCCATGTGGACGATGGGGTTGATGGTCATGTGCCCGGTCTCGATGGGCGTGCGGTCGCCGACGCGGATGGCAGCCAACCCATGGCCGAGCTCATGGAGCACGATCGAAGTGATCACCCAGATCACCCATGAACCGAGGAGAACGGGGCTGATCTGGTATGTCTGAGATACCCACCAAGTGCTCATGATCGGCCTCCGAGATGGTCGAGCGGTTCGCTTGAATGCCGACTGGTTTGAAACGCACGAACTGATTTGTAACGCAAGACTGGTTTCGGCTGAAGCGTAGGGTTCGAGAGAACGAACCCCACGCGGGCGCGCGAGATTTTCCGTCGCCGTCTAACGGTTCACGCGTCGGGTTCGCTCGGTCGCCGCTGCGATGGCACTGGAGTTGAACTCGAAGGTCTCGAAGAGATAGAAGTAGAGCGGTGCAAGATGGAAAAAGAAAAACCCGGCCTGCGGAGGCCGGGTCTCTGGAGCGTTGCGGTTGGATCAGATCGTTTGAAGATCCGAGCCGGAGTTAAGCGGCGGCCTTGGCCGGGGTCGCCAAGCTGACCTTCACGGCGGTTTTGACCAGTGAGTCGAAGACCATGGGGTCGTTGATGGCGATCTGGCTGAGCATTTTGCGGTTGAGCAGGATGCCCGCTTGTTTGAGCCCGTTGATGAAGAGGCTGTAGCGGGTGCCACGCATGCGGCACGCGGCCGTGATACGGATGATCCACAGCTTGCGGTAGTCACGCTTCCGGTTGCGACGGTCGCGGAAGGCATAGCAGCCAGCGCGGATGATGGCGTTGACGGCCTGGTACTTGTGGAGGTGCTTGACGCCGTAGTAACCACGGGCCTTGCGAAGGACTCTTTTACGAGCTTGAGCGCGAGCTGCGCCTTTACGAACGCGAGGCATGAGAACTCTCCGAACTTGGCTCGTGCGGGGCGGTGACAGTGGTCAACCGACTTGAACCCGACGGGCGATGAAAGGCGGGGACGAGAAATTCAGGACTGAGGACTGCGAGGCGTGCGGTGCTACGCACCAGCCTTGACTGTTTTCTTGGCCTTGGGAGCTGCTTTGGCGGTCTTGGCGGTCTTGGTGATCTTGGCGGTCTTGGTGGTCTTGACGCGAGGGTCGGGAATCGACTTCCCGCCCGGGCCGGTGCCCAAGGCCTTCTTCTTCAGTGCGGCGTTAAGAACCTTACGCTCGGCGCTCTGAGCCGGGCTGGGGCTGCTGCGAAGTGCTGCGCGAGACTGGTCGCGGCCGCGGAGGCGACGAAAGAGCAGCTTTTCGAGCCGCTTGGCGTCGGCGTTAGACATCATCGAGTCCTTGCGGAGCTGACGAAGCCGCTTGCCGCCCTTGCCCGACCGCAAGTGCTTGTGGTTGGCGGAGCGGTGCTTGACCTTGCCGGTCTTGGTGACGCGAACCCGCTTGAGCAGGCCTTTGTGGCTTTTATTCTTCGGCATGAGACTCGCTCCGGAGGCCTGGGACGCTCGGAATCGGGAGAGGAATCTGACGAGATTCCGACCCGACCGCGGCGTCGGCCACAGTACTGAACGCGGTTCTGACCACTGACAAAGCCATCCCGTTCCGAGATGGGCGGAGACTATAGCGCCCCACCTCGCGGACAGCAAACGGTGAATTTTCTGCGATCGCGCGCTCGTGAGTCCGAAGGCCGGGTCTTTCTCAGCGGTCGAGCAGGGGACGAGCTCAAGCTCGGGCGAGCGAGGAGCCGAACGCCGTGCGCCGAAAAAAAGACCACCGAAAACCGATCGGCCTGTTTTCCAACGATCAAATGTCGCGTCCAGACTCGACACCTCGGCGAACCCGTGGCGATGATCGTTTCTCGTCTGCCACCTGGACGAACGCTCACGGTATACACTCCGCCCGATCAATGCTGGGGTTGAAAAGAGACCGAAGAAATTCAAGCACAATCAGGATCCCAGACCGAATCTCCGCTCGGAACACCCGGCTCAAATTCAGGTTCCAGTTCAAGATCACATTCTGGTTCAAATTCGGGTTCAAATCCCGGTTATCGATGTTCTGACCGTCTCTCCACTGACCAAGACCTCTGAAAGGAATCGGCATGACGCTCGCGATCCGTAAGACTCTGTTCCTGGCGGGGACCGCCCTCGTGGCGCTCCCGGCGTTCGCTCTCGCGGAGCCCCCGGCGGCCCTAGATCGCGTCCCCACCGATGTGGTGATGGCGGTCGGCGTGCGCAGCATCGAGACCTTCGACGCTCGCCTAGGCAAGCTCTTCGATGACCTGAAGCTCGGGCAGGACGGCGAGATGGCCGAGGCCCGGAAGCTGATGAAGACGCCCGGGCTGAATCCCAAGGGTTCGGTCGCGATCGCGATCTTTGCCGATCCTAAAGACGGCATCAAGGCCGCGGCCAAGGACGCCAAGGGCAAGGCCGCAAAGGGCAAGGCCGCGGAGGAGCAGGACGAGGACATGATGGACGAGGAGGGCAACGAGCCCCCGATGGTCATCATCGTCCCGGTCACGGACTACAACGTGTTCGTGAAGCACTTTGGGGCGGCCGAAGGTGCCAAGGGCGTGGTCGAGCTGACCCCGCCCGCAGACGCCGAGGCATTTCAGGGCGAGATGTACGCCAAGGACATCGGCGGCGGGTACGCGGCCCTGAGCCCTAAGAAGGACATCGTTGAGAAGTTCGAGGGCAAGGGTGGGAACATGGCCGAGCACGCCAAGGCGCTCGGAAAGATCGGCAACCGGATCTCGGACAGCGCCGAGACCATTATCGTTGCCAACATCGCGACGCTGGCCCCCAAGATCCGCGAGAGCGTCAAGAAGGCCAAGGACCAGATGAGCCAGATGGCCGGGATGGGCGGGCAAGCGGGCAACATCGAGGGCGCTCAGAGGCTGATGGAAGTCGTCAGCGAGGGCTTCCTCAAGGACGCACAGATCGGCATCGTTGGGCTCGGGCTCGACGAGGGCGGCGTGTGGATCGACATCGGCGCACAGTTCAAGGACGGATCGGAAGTCGGCAACTTCTTCAAGGGCAACGGCAACGCGCCCTCGCTTGTCGCCAAGCTCCCTGACCAGCCCTTCCTCCTCGCGCTCGGGTACGACACCAGCGACGCGGGCATCAAAAAGCTTGTCAAAAACGCTTGGGAACTGATGAAGCCCAAGGAAGACGACGCCAACGACGCGCTGGGCATGATGGCCAGCATGGTCACCCAGATCGACAAGCTCGGCGGGATGTCCATGGTCATCGGCCAATCGCCCGGCGGGATCACTGGCGGATTGCTGTCCAACTCGTCGATGTTCATTTCTAGCTCCGACCCCGCTTCGTACGTCGCGATGACGAAGGGAATGCTCACGAGCATGAACGGCAAGACGATCGCTGGCTCTACTTACCAGAGCACCTACGAGGTCGGCGTGTTGGACATCGGCGGGACCAAGGTCGACAAATACTCGACCATCGCGACGATCGATCCCAACGCCGAGAACGCGATGCAACTCCAGCAGGCCCAGATGATGATGTTCGGCCCGGCCGGGGGCGCGAGCGGGTACTCGGCGATTGTGGACAAAGGCATCGTCACCACGATGTCGCCCAGCAAGACCCTCATGACCGCAGCACTCGAAAGCGCCAAGGGGAACAAAGCCTTGGGCGTGAACAAGGATCTTCAGGCTGTGGCCGCGAGACTGCCCGCGAATCGCAGCTTCGAGACCTATATCGGGATCAAGTCGATCCTCGAGATGGCGGCCCCGTTCCTGGGCGGCGGCAAGCCCATGCCCGCGACGCTGCCCCCCATCGGGCTCGGCGCCACCACCAATGACAGCGGCACGCACTTGCGGATCTTTGTGCCGACCGCGGTCATCGCCACCATGAAGGACACCTTCGGCGGCCAGGACGAAGAGCCCGAAGCGGCCCCGGCGGAGAAGTCCGACAAGCCGCCGCGATTCTAATCTCGGCGTGTGAATCCTGTCCACAAAAGTTCAACAGAAACGCACGGCCAACTGGCCGTGTGTTTTTTTCTGCGCGAATCGAACTCGCTCATCGCGAGAAGGCCTTCGCGAGAACGACTTTGAGAGAACCATGGTTCACCTCGGATCCGCCTCGGGTTCGCCTTGGCTTTGGGTGCCTCGCTCCGGCTCGTTACAGATCGGTCTGAAAAACCGGACCGACTGATTTCGATCGTTCATCGGCGGTGACGCCAGACGAGAGGCGAAGGCGATTGAGATCGAACCGCGTGTCGGCCGGGCCCCGGCCCGGGTAGGCTCCGTCGGTCGACTCGCGGATCTTGGCTCGCAGTTCCATCCTCATCGCGTCGATCTCACGCTCCAGCCGCCGCATCGCCTCGTCCATGCCGTCCTTCACGAGTTCTTCGTAAGGGATCGGGTGCCCGAACATCACGGCCACCGGGCAGCTCCACGGTGTCGGCGACTTACGGTGCCGCGGCCAAGCGTCAAAGCAGCCTTCGACAGCCGCCGGCACGACCGGGCACCTGCCTCGCTTCACGAGCAAAGCGACGCCACGCTTAAAACCGCGCATGGCACCATCAGGGGTTCGGTTCCCTTCCGGGAAAATAAGCACCGCGTGCCCCGTGGAGAGCCGGCTGAGCACCTGCTTTATCGCGCCCATGTCGCCAGACTGTTCCTTAATGGCGATGCAGTTCAAGGCCTTGAGAAGCAGCCCGAACGGGCCGAACCTGAAGAGCCCCGAGCGCGCGATGTAGTCGGTGTGCCTAGGCCTGACCGAGGAGCCGACAAGCGGCGGGTCAAGGAATGACTGGTGGTTGGCCGCGATGAGCACCGCGCCTCGTTGCGGCACGCGGTCGGCGTGGTACGCTCGAGCCCGGAACGTCACGAGGTTGACGAGCGCGATCGCGGCTCGCGCGAGTTCATAGAACAGAATCCAACCCAAGCCTGTGCCGGGGTTGCGTTGGCGGATCGATTCCCACATCGGGCGGGAGAATAGCGTGCGCGGGTCGTCCGTGCTCGACTGGGCGAGCTGCGAGCGTCCTGACTTGATTCTGTTCCTCACGCCTCCTTTCATTCTCTCCCACGTTGCTCCCGGAACTTCCCGGGTCACAACCGGATCACACCTAGCCGGACCGCAGTCGCGGGACCCCGGCGCTGATCGCTGCGAGTTTGATCGCAGCACCTGGGATGGCTGATCGCTCGCGAACGTTCGCGAGCCGATCCCGACCCAGTGACGGAGATTTGTCTCATGGCCCGTTACACCGGACCCAAGCTCAAGCTGTCGCGCCGCGTCGGAGTTCCGATCGCGGACATCCCCAAGCACACGTCCAAGCGTCAGCTGACGTACCCCGGCATGCACGGGTACCGCGGGCGTCGCCTGCGTGACTACGGCATCCGCCTCAACGAGAAGCAGAAGCTCAAGTACCACTACAGCGTGCTCGAGAAGCAGTTCCGCCGCTATATCGCGGACGCGGGGCGCATGCCCGGCAACACCGGCGAGATGCTGCTGCAGATCTTGGAGCGTCGTCTTGATAACGTCGTGCGTCGTTCCGGGCTCTCGCGCACCGTCTGGGGCGCTCGCCAGCTCGTGGCGCACGGGCACGTCCTTGTCAACGGTAAGAAAGTTGACCGCCCCAGCTACATGCTCAAGATCGGCGACGTCATCACCGTCAAGGAAAAGCTGCACAAGCTGGCCCGCGAGGCGATGGAGTCGCTGGCTGGTCACGAGATCGCGGGCTGGATCGAGTTCAACCCGGCCGAGCTCTCGATCAAGGTCGTCGCTCTGCCAGCCACGGACCAGATTCCGTTTGACGTCAACACGAACCTGATCGTCGAATTCTACCGTTAAAAAGCGGTGGGTCGGCTCTGATGGAAGTGGCTCTGAGGTAGGTCGGCTCTCCGAGCCGAGCAGTTCTTGTTGCTTTCCTTCCGAAAAGAAAGAGTCGGCACGAAGTGCCGACCTACCCAAGCACTGGACCGCACGCCATGGTCAAACTTCTCCGCAAGTACAACAAGTACATCCTCGTCGTCGGCGGTTCGCTGCTGATGATCGCGTTCATCATGCCCCAGGCGGTCAACGAGCTCTTCGGCGACCAAAGCAAGCGAGCCTACGCTCATCTGGGCGACACGAAGCTGACTTACGCCGAGTTCGCGTCTTACGACCACGACTATCAGGCGGTCGACAAGTTTGTACCCTATTTGACCAGGGGCGTGCTGGGCGTTGAGAACGTGAACCACTGGATGCTGCTTGTCAAGCAGGCCGAGGCTGGCGGGTTCATCGGCGACGCGGGCGACGGGATCGATTGGCCTTTGCTTCCCGCCGTCTTCGCGCGAGCGATGGCTCAGCAGCAGTACGGCCAGTACGCCAACTTCGCGCTCCAGCAGCCGCAGATCGCTCAGCAGCTCATGCAACAGGCCCAGGAGAACCTCCCGCGCATGCGCGAGCAGTCCTTCCGCGGCAGCGGGCTCACCGAGGCGCAGTTCGACGCCGCGATCGCCAAGGCTCGCGGTATCAAGCGGATGATGGACACCTTCGAGACCGCAGCACGGCTCTCGGATATCCGCGCCATCGCCGCGACCAAATCGCAGTACGACCACACCATCGGCGACGCTCTGGTAATCCCCGCCGACCGCCTCGTCTCGACAATCCTCGAGCCGACGGAAGTCGAGATCCAGGAGCACTTCGGCAAGTACCGCGAGGCCGCCCCCGCCGCCGCCGAGTTCGGCATCGGGTACCGCCTCCCGCCGCGCGTGAAACTCGAATGGCTGGCCCTGGATCGCACGGCCATTGCGGCCGCGATCGACGTGGACCCTATCGACGCCAACAAGCGTTGGCGGTCCGCCCGCGCCAAGTACCCGGGCGAGTTCGCCGCCGAGCAGACCAATGTCGAGGCTGACATCAAGAACGAGAAGGTCGATCAGGTCGTGGGCGAGGCCGACAAACTTATCCGAAATGAGCTGAAGAAGGCCGTCGCTCGCCTGGAATCTGACAAGGGCTATCGCAAGCTGCCCGACGGCTGGGCCAACTCTCGCCCCAAGCTCGAGGACATCGCCGCGCTGGTTTCCAAGGCTGTCCGCGAGTCCACCGGCATCGCGATGCCCCTGCCAGCCGTCACTGTCAAGGCCGCGAAGTGGCTGACCCAGAGCGACCTGAGCCAGCTCGAGAAGATCGGTCAGAGCACGTACCGCGTCGGCACGAAATCGGTGCCGTTCACGCAGGTCGTGTTCGAGAGCAAGGAGCTGCGCACGCCCGAGTCCATCGCGGCTGGCCAAGACTCGGGATCCGGCGTGCAGAACCTCGTGACCAGCGGCGAGGTCGTACTCATCGATTCTCAGAACGATCGCTTCTACTTCACGATCCTAGATTCACGCGTGGAATCACCGGCCGACTCGATCGAGGACGTCCGCGACGTGGTGGTGGCGAACGTGAAGAAGATCAAGGCCTACGAGATTCTTAAGGGCGAGATCGAGCGGTATCGCGGCGTCGCCGCGGCCGAGGGCATGGACAAGCTCGCGGCCCTGATCGATACCGAGCACCCCGCCGTTGTTCCCCCGACACCGACTGAAGGCTCGAACGCGGGCAAGGCTCCCGAGGCGCCCAAGCTCACCGTGCAACGCCGCATGGAGTTCTACCCGACCCAATCGCGCAACGGCGGGCCCGCGCTCGACTACGCACCGCTGCTGGCAGAGGTCGCCAAGGTCGGCGCAACCCTGGACCCGCTCAAACCAGCCGATCAGTTCCCGCCGGAGACGCGCACGATCGCGATGGGGGTTCCTGCGGCCCTCAGCCTCTCCGTCGTGCAGATCACGGCCCGCCGCCCGGTGACCTCCGAAGAAATGCGCAACGGCGGCGAGGGCGCGATCCAGCAGGTCCGCGGGGCGGAGATCCGCAAAGCCCTCGAAACAGAGAAGGACGCCAACCCCTTCGCGTTCAAACCTCTCGCCCTGCGGATGCAGTTCAAGCCTGAGAAAAACGACGAAGACAGTGGCCTGCCCGAGTCGCCCGCCCCGGTCGAGAAGGCCGGAGCCTGATCTCGGTTCTCGTCGCAAAGGCAGCGGTTCGAGAGAAGCCGTCTAGTTCTCGCCTTGAAGCCGCGTGACCAACTCCAACGCCCCGGGCTGACCGAGGTCTAGCGCGCGAAGCGCGTACCCCAGCGCCAGCTCGTTCTGCTTGTCTTTCTCGAACCACTCGGCCGCCTGCATCGCTAGGGCCGCGTCGGCGAGATTTGAATCAGACGCCTTCCCGAAGATTACCGCCGCGTCGCCCGGCCTGGACATCAGCCCGTAGCACTCGCCGATCTGCCGCAGCACCGGCGTCTGGAACCGCAACGAATCTTCGAGCGTGATGAGAAGTTCAACGCCCTTGCCCGGCTCGCCGGAACGAGCCAGCGCTCGGCACTCGATCAACCGCCACGCAACCGAGGTTGGTTCGAGCTTGCGAGCCTTGGCGATGTGCTGCAAGGCGACGCTGAGGTTGTTCTGCCGCATCGCGACATCGGCGAGGCTGCCCCAGGCTGTGGCTAAATTGGGATCGAGGCGAGCCGCTCGCATCAGGCTTGCTTTTCCGGCCTCGATCTCGCCGGTTTTCAGCTGGATCTGACCAAGGAATAGCGGGTACTCGGCGTTGGTCGGCTCGGCGGTCTGGGCGGCCTGGTAGTGCTCAAGAGCGCGATCGTTCTTGCCTGCCAGGCTGGCGATCGTGCCAGCCATGCCCTCGATCTTGGCCGTGCGCGGCCCGATGGCCAAGGCCGCGATGTACTGGTCGTACGCCTCGGAGAGCTTTTTCTGGGTCAGCAGCGCGTCGGCGTAGGCCAGCCTCAATGGCTGCTCGTCGGCGTACTGAGACACTGCTTCAGAGAGCACCTTCTCGGCCTTGGCGTTTTCGCCCTGCTGAAGGTATGCCCTCGCGGACGCGACGATCGCCTCGAGTGCGGACGGGGCCGCGCGCCGGGTCGGATTCGCGGACAGCGCGGTCGCGCTCGGCACGCTCTTCCCCGCAGAGTTCACCTCGCCCGAGGTGTTCGTTGATGACACCGCACTTCCCGTGTTCTTCGACGCAAGCGCGGCTGGCAGCGTCGCGTTCCCCGCGCTCGACCAGGCGCTCTTGAACGCGAAAATCCCGGCCGCGCCGAGCAACGCCAACGCCGTGACGCTCACCAGCGCCCGCGTGCCCGAGCTCCCGCGACGCTGGCATCGCCCGCATTTTTCAAGGCTCATTCTCATCCGCGACTCACCCCGGTACAGGGAACCTCGTGTACGATCGTTCACCATGTCGTCCGCCCCAGACAAATCGTCAAGCCCCGAATCGTTGACCCCAAATGCGCCGAGCCCAAACGCGCCGAGCACAGACAAGCCCCAGCCCAGCCCGGAGATCGCTCCGGGGGCCAACGCCGAGCCCGCCAAGCAGTATCGGCCCGCCGACCACGAATCGCGCATCTGGAACCGCTGGGAAGCGTCAAAAGCCTTCCACGCCGACCCGAAGCGGGTTCTGTCCGGTGAGGCCAAGCCCTACAGCGTCGTCATCCCGCCGCCCAACGTGACGGCCGCGTTGCACCTCGGGCACGCCCTCAACAACTCGATCCAGGACATCCTCGTGCGAGCCCACCGCATGAAAGGCTACGAGACGCTCTGGATGCCCGGCACAGATCACGCGGGGATCGCCACCCAGGCCGTGGTCGAAAAGCGGGTGCAGAAGGACGAGAAGAAACGCCGCACTGATTTTACGCGTGAGGAGTTCGTCGCGAAGATCCAGGCGTTCAAGGACGAATACGAGGCGACGATCACCGACCAGCTCAAGAAGATGGGTTGCTCGTGCGATTGGGACCGGCAGCGGTTCACCATGGACGAGATCTGTGCCAAGGCCGTGCGCGAGGCGTTCTTCAGGCTCTTCCGCGACGGTTTGATCTACCGCGGCAAGCGGCTGGTGAACTGGGACCCTGCGCTGCAGACGGCCGTGGCGGACGATGAATGTTACGACGAAGAGATTGACGCGAAGTTTTATTATCTTCGCTACCCACTCGTACACCCGCACGGCGCGACGACGCAGAAGGAACGCACACACGGGCAGTTGCCACCCAGCGACGCCGTGCCTGTGAGCTGGTCGGAGCTGCAATCTCGCGGCTATCCGGGCGCGGAGCAGCACGCCGACGAGCAGGAGGCGTGGGTGACGGTCGCGACAACCAGGCCTGAAACGTACCTCGCGGACACGGCCGTGGCGGTGAACCCGCGCGACCCGCGAGCCAAGGCCCTGCGCGGACTCTGCGTAGAACTACCGCTGGTGGGGCGTGTGATCCCGATCGTGGAAGATGATTATGTTGTCCTGCCCAAGACGATGGCACGCACGGAAGAAGAAGCCAACGACGCCAAGGCCGAGTTCGCTACGGGGTTCCTCAAAGTCACCCCTGCCCACGACGCCAATGATTACGATCTCTACCAGCGTCACAAAGAAAGAATGGACACTTTCGCTGGCGGTCAGGACAAAGCTCTTATTAATATGATGTCCCCCGACGGCCGGGTCAGCGACAAGCACGGCTGGACCGATTTGGGCGGCGCGCACATCCTCGTCGGCAAGAAGATGGCCGAGGCCCGCAAGCTCGTTATCGAAGAGTTCCAAGCCCGCTCCGTCGGCAACGAAACACTCTTCGAAGAGGCCAAGCCCTACCGCCACAGCGTCAAGCACAGCGATCGCAGCAAGGCGATCATCGAGCCGTACCTGAGCGATCAGTGGTACGTTAAGGTAACGGACCCGAGAATGGCGGCCGCGGCGAACGAGGCGCTGGTGGATGAGCAGCGGACTTCTGCGGGTTCGTCTTCTCTTCCTACCGCATCTCGTGGGGCAGGCGTCCCGCCTGCCTCTCCGGCCTCCTCTACTTCCTTCTCTTCTCCTTCCCCCTCCCCCATCACCTCAACTCTCCAAACCCAAGAACGCCGTCTCCCCCACTGGCAACGTGGCGGAGAAACATATTTCGTCACCTTCAAATCGCAAGGCGGCACACTCTCGCTTGAGGAACAACAGTCCGTCCTCAACGCCTGTCGCCATTGGGACGGCGAACGCCTCGAGCTTCACGCGGTGGTGGTCATGCCCGACCACGCTCATCTCGTGCTCTCACCCTTCGAAAAAAGCCCCGGTGAGTGGTACTCACTCTCTGAAATCACGCAAAGCATCAAGTCCTTCACGTCGCACGCGATGAACAAGTCTCGCGGCGCAAAGGGCCAGATCTGGCAGGATGAGTCCTTCGATCGCATCCTCCGAATGAGTGAGTTTCAAGACACCATCAACTATGTGCTGAGCAACCCAGTCAACGCGAAGCTCGCTGAGAGGTGGGGGGAGTACAAGTTCACATGGGTGCCGGATGAAACTCTGCGCGGCCAGATGCGGTTCGCGGATCGCTGGCGTGGCGATGGAAAGAGAAAGACTCAAGAAGAAGAAGGAACGGAAGAACGAGGAGAAGGCAGGCGGGACGTCCGCCCCACACAGGAGCAGGATTCGAAGCTTCGCTTTTTCCCTGCGCGGTATGCCAAGACCTACGAGCTTTGGCATGACAACATCCGGGATTGGTGCATTAGCCGGCAGCTCTGGTGGGGGCATCGGATTCCGGTTTGGTACTCAGCCAAAAACATGCCAGAAGATCTTGCCGATATCTATTACAAACAAGTGTCTGTTTGGGAGCGACAGGAAAGAGTTCGGATTGGTAGCCAAAACAACCGCTTCGAGAAAGACACTTCATGGACTGTTTGCATCCGTGACATCGATGATGTTGAGATATCAGAATTCTTGATTAAATTCGGCGCGGTCCAAGACCCCGACGTCCTCGACACTTGGTTCTCCTCCTCCCTCTGGCCAATCTCCACCATGGGCTGGCCCGAGCCCGATGCGCAGTCCTCAACCAAGAACCTTCTTAAGGCCTTCAACCCCACCAGCGCGCTCTGCACCGCTCGCGAGATTATTACATTGTGGGTCTCGCGCATGGTCATGATGAACCGCTACTTCATGGGCGAGGATCTCGGTTTGGGTCGGGGCCACGGCCCGGTGCCGTTCCGTGACGTATTCATCCACGCCATGATCCAGGACGGCGAAGGCCGCAAGATGTCCAAATCGCTGGGCAACGGCGTGGACCCGCTCGATATCATCGCTAGCCACGGCGCGGATGCGATGCGCTTCACGCTCTGCCAGATGACTACGCAGACGCAGGACGTGCGCATGCCGGTGGTCAAGGACGGCATCAGCGGCCGCAACACCTCGCCCAAGTTCGACCTGGGCCGAAACTTCGCTAACAAACTCTGGAACGCAGCCAGGTTCACCAGCGGGATTCTCAGCGGCTCCGCGTTCTCAACTATTTCATCATCTTCATCTCCACTTCCTAGCGGGACAGGTTTTCAAACTGTCTCTACCCTCCCTACCTCTTCGCCTTCTTCCTTCTCCCTCGCCGATCGCTGGATGCTCTCGCGTCTCGCCTCCGCCGTCACCGAGGCCGACAAGGCCCTGCGCGAATATCAATTTAGCAATTATGCTCAGGTCTGCTACGACCTCCTGTGGCGCGATTTCTGCGATTGGTACCTCGAAGCGATCAAGCCGACCGTGGCCAGCGACCCGCAGCAGCGGGCCGTGTTGCGAGCCGCGATGGACACGATCCTGCGCCTGCTGCACCCCATCATGCCGTTCGTCACCGAAGCGATCTTTGAGCATTTCTCGGCCTTGAATGCCGAACCCGTCGCGAGCCTCACGCTCACGCCGCCGCGCAAGGCCGGGCTTCTCTGCACGGCCGGGTGGCCCGAGGCAAGCTCATCGCTCATCGACCTCGCCGCCGAAACGCAGTTTGAACGCCTCCGCCTGCTTATTACATCCATCCGTGAAGTTCGCGCGCAGCACAAAGTGCTCTCGAAGCGGCGCGTGACGCTCCACGCGACGCCCGATATCGAGGCCGCCGTGCAACCTCACAGCGCGTTCGTGCTCGCGATGGCTGGGATGGAACGTGTCACCACCGAAGCCCCACCTGCGACCAACGTCAAGTTCCGATTCGAATCCGGCGAACTTATATTAAGCAACCTTGCCGACGCGGTGGACGAGGGCGCGGAAAAGACTCGCCTTCAGAGGCAGATCGCCGAGCTCGAAAAATCTGTTGCCACACTTACCGGCCGACTTGCCAACCCGGGGTATGCCGACCGCGCGCCACCCGCGATGGTCCAGCAGTCACACGACCAGCTCGCCAAGGCCAAAGCTGATCTTGCGGCGACTCAGGCGGCGCTCAACGCGCTGGGCGGCGGGGAGTGATCGTCCGGGCACGAACGTGGCACACGCCGACACCTGCTCTCACGCCAGCTCTCTTAATGGCTCTAGCAGTTGCTTTCGCGACGGCGCTCACGGTTCTTCTCTCCGCCTGCTCGAGCGCGCCGTCTGCCCTCCCGCCAGCGGTCCCGGCTGGCGCCGACCGCGCGAACGCCTCTGTCGTCGGCGGCGTTCCAAACCTCGCCGTACCCATCCTCAGCATCGAGCCCTGGACCGCTGTCTCCCCCACCGGCCGCGTGATTCGCACGCCCGCGTTCCGCCTTTTCACCACCATGCCGCCCGGCGTCACGCTCGCCCGCCTCCCGCTTTTCATGGAGTCCGCGCTCAGCGCGTACCGCTCGACCTACGCCACACTCCTCGCCCCGCCGCTCGCGCTCGACACCTTCCTGCTGGCCAGTCGCCCGCAGTGGATGAAACTCACCGCGCAAATGTTCCCCGACGAGGCGGAAGGATTTCTCAACATCTCACGCGGCGGCTTCACGCTTAACGCTCGAGCACTTCTCTACGACCTCGGCACGCGCGACACGCTCGCGCTCATCGGCCACGAGGGCTGGCACCAGTTCACGCAGCAAACGTTCATCGACCCGCTGCCGATCTGGCTCGAAGAGGGGATCGCCACGCACATGGAGGGCTACCGCTGGGACACAGCGAATCCCACGCGGCCCGTGTTCACGCCGTGGACCAACCTCGAGCGGTTCGATCAGCTCCGCCGGGCCTTGGAGCTAGGCCGGCTGTTTTCGCTGCTCGATCTACTCGCGTCCTCGCCGCAGGATCTCATCCTGCGGAACTCGAGTAGCACAACCGGGACCGCGATCACCAGCGAGGCCGCACGCGATCCGCAGGCGGCGCTCACGTATTACGCGCAGGTCTGGGCGCTCGCACATTTTCTCAACGAGGGTCAGAACGGCCAATACCGTGACAAGCTCGCCGCCCTCATTTATGACGCCGCCCAGGGGCGATTGGTCGATTCCATCCGCCGAACATCGGGCGAGCGAGCAGCCACCGCGTATGCCACGAACCGGCGCGGGGCGGCTCTCTTTGGGATGTATTTCAACGCCAACCTCGACGCGGCTCAGCGGCAGTACACCGCGTTCATCGAGCGGATCACACGCCTGGGCGGCCGCGACCTGATCGTCGCGGGACGCTCGCCGGTGTGAGCGCGACCGAGCGGAGTATGGCGAGCGGGCTATGGCGAGCGGGCTACGGCCTCGGGAGCGGGTTGTCGTAGAGATCGAACCCGCCAGCCCAGACGTCGCCAGTGTTGTAGTCGTAGATCCACCCATAGTTCATCTGGTAGGCCGTGTCAGCCAAAGCACCAATCACAATTTCCTTACTCTTGGAACCAGGCACCCAAAAGTTTGCGGGAGTCTCACGCATGTAGTTTCCGATTAGCGGTCCCCAGGTTCCGTTGCCCGCGGCGACTGGCGGCCAAGCACTGTTCACCGCATAGTAATAGGTAACCGCACGACGTACCTTGCCGAGTTGGTCGAAAGTCGCTGTCTCGCTGCTGTCTGATACTGCCTTCGAGAATTGCGGGACGACAATCGAGGCAAGGATCCCGAGGATCACCACCACGATCAGGATCTCGACGAGCGTGAACGCATGTCGCAGAGAACGCATGATTGCTCCTTGCTTGGCACTGACCAACTTCCACCTTGATCGCTGTCGTCCGACCCAAGCATTCTGGCGGTCCTGGAAATCGGCCGATCTCCGCGAAGAGATCGGCCGGTGATTACTCGAAATTACACTTACATTTGCTTACGGAACGGCGGGGGTGAGAACGCCGTTGACTTCATCGAAGTACGAAGCGCCGAACACGCCAAGATTTTGGTCGTAAGCCCAACC
>Ga0209181_10002926_pt1 | contig 27244 bp, 14 predicted proteins | sample MAT05_FD_187208 | JGI IMG/M metagenome (GOLD analysis project Ga0209181, IMG submission 187208) | Freshwater microbial communities from Lake Fryxell liftoff mats and glacier meltwater in Antarctica - MAT-05 (SPAdes) (version 2) | ecosystem: Environmental > Aquatic > Freshwater > Ice > Liftoff...
GCAGTCGTGTCGAACCCGCCAAACCCGCCAAATATGTTTTCTAGTTGGGGCAGTGCAGACTGTAGCAGATCGGCTGGCTCACCGAACAGATTGGGTGCCATCACTTCAGCGTTATCAATGATTGGAATGCTAATGCCAGTAATATCGGGAGCAGTAATACTAGGAGCACTAATGCTAGGAACACTAACGCTGGAAGCACTAACGCTGAGAATATAAGCGTTTGAAACATCTAGGATTGGTTTATCAACCCTGACACCAGACGCTAGCGCCAGCAGAGTTTCAGAAGCGTTTAAGCCTTGAGTTCGATCGCCTGCTAAAACAGCCTGACGACTGCGTTCTAAGTCAATTAACGTGAGCTGCGTAATCTCAATCGCCCAGTCGGGATGAGCATTGAGCGCCTGTTGAGCAGTTTCGGCAATCGTTTTAAATTCTGGCAGGTTGAGTAACTCGGCAAACCCGATGAAAACTTCGATCTGAGCCCGCAGTTCTCCAGCCACTTCATAGTCTTGAGGGTGAGCCAACATGGTCGCAAGTCGTTCTAGCCCTTGCACCACATCCACTTCAAAAATAGACGTGATCATATCAATGCCAAGCTCGGCAGAACTAGGCAGATAGGTCTCGGTTTGCCGCAGCGCGTCACCACAGCGGATCTCAATTTGAGTGAAGATGGGATCGGCGATCGCCAACGCGTCTGGGTCAAAATGCCCGGTCGTAATTTGCTCCATCAATGGCAGCTTTAAACAGTCATAGGCGCGCAGCAAATCGTTTTCCAGAGCTGTATCCACCTCTAGCGAATCGCTGTAAAGCGCCTTGAGGATGTTTTCGAGCCGATGCGCTAGGGTGGCAATCGTCTCTAACCCAACGCTAGCGGCTCCACCTTTTAGCGAGTGCGCGGCTCGCATCAAATTGTGTACCTTGGCAGTACTGCGTTGATCTAGAGTCAGTAAACCTGATTCTAAAATTTGCAGCAGTTCGGGAGCCTCTTCTGTGAAAAATTGATAGGCGTGGTCACGAATATCGGAATTGATTGCCATTGTTTAGGTCCCACTGGTTGGTCTGGCGCTGCTGAAGACAGGGGTTAGGGCGAAGGTGGCAAAAGACTCAAGCGCGAAAATCATCCTTCTATTCAGCACCGCTTTTATCTAACTTCAAAATCACGTTCCATATCCTGGATGGTTTGTGGCGATCGCCGATGCAGATTGGACGATAACAGCGCCCCAATCGCTAAATACACCAAAAACCCGTAAGGGAGAAGGTTGTAAGGAAAGGGTGGAATCGGAAAGAAACTTGCCACCACAGGAGTCATCATAAACAAAACGGCTGGAGCAGCGATCGCCAGATCCCGTTGACGCAGCCGATTTTGACTGCGCAGCTCAAGCGGAACCGCAATTGAAATCAGCACATAGACCAACAAAAAGCCGTAGGTTGCCAGCGTGCCTAAATAGCCATAGATATCTAGGGCAGAAATCCCCAGCAGTGATAAAGAGACAGGCACTAGAAACAAAAACAGCACAGACAGGAAGATGGCAGCGTGGGGTGTCTGGTTCTGGGGATGGGCGGCACCTAAAAAACTGGGCAGAATCTGCTGACGACCCAGCGAGTACAGAATCCGTGAACCAGCTGTGATGCTGGCAAGGCCACAGCAGAGGAAACTGAACATGACCCCCACAGCAATTGCCAGTCCTAATAGCTCAACGCCTGCAAGATTGGCCAAAACACTGAGTGGAACATCCGTTTTATCTAACGGTGTTTCATAACCGCGAAACCCTAATACTTCCACATAGGAGGCAAAAATATAGAACAAGCCAGATAAGATCACACTCCACAGAACTGCTCGCGGAATGGTCTGGAAGGGACGCTTTACCTCATCGCCTAACGTGGTTGAGCTTTCAAATCCAACGTAGCTAAAAATAGCCAGGACTAGTCCCAGCCGCAAACCTTCGGGTGACACATCCTCAAGTAGAACCTGTGGGGTATCGATCGCGAACCCATGTCCAACTAACACAATTACCAACAGCAGCAGAATTAAAGAGATCGCTACTACATTGAGCAGCAACATGAGCACAGCCGAGAGCTGAATATCGGTAAAGGCGTAAAACCAAACGATGAGGGTGTAGACGACGTAGAGCAAAACGGGGGAAGCCTGGACACCAAATTCGCCCAGCAACACATTGGCGTAGATAGCAAAGCCTGACATTACAGCCATCGCCGTGAACAGGTAGGCTGAAATTAGCGCCCAACCAGAGACAATACCAGTAGTGGGACCCAAATTTTTAGCAATGGCCCCGTAGAGAGTCCCTGGCAGCGAAAGGCGGCGGGAAAAGTGGTTAATGTTGTAGCTAACCAGGACTAGCCCGACCGTAGCGATTAGAAACGCCAACCAAGCGCCATTTCCGGCACTGGCAAAGACAAACGCGAGATTGATAGACGGCGTGGCAGCCGGGGCAATGTTGCCAACAGACTGGGCTAGAGTCTCAGGAAATGAAAGGCAATTTGCCCGCAAACCAGACGCTTGTTGTTTTGAATAAGTTGTCACAGTTGAAACCTTTCTATGTGTGTTTTTGGTTGGTTCGCCATACCCCTGATCCTCACCTTGAGCAGATGGGTTTGAGCGGTTACTCGGCAAGTTAACGGATGCCTGACGCAGTGGCTAAAACTCAGCGCTAAAACTCAGCACTAAAAACTCAGCACTAAAAACTCAGCGCTAATTTTACACCTTGAACTGACCCACTTCTGATTGCAGCGTTTGTGCCACTTTTTGCAGTTCTTCAAACGAGATCGATACCTGCCCCGCCTCTGTAGAAGTTCTGTTGGCGATCGCTGCCACATCTTTCATCGTTTGGGTCACTTCTTCCGAAGCTTGCGACTGCACCACCGTGGCCTGGGCAATGGCTTCAACCAACGCTCCAATTTGGGCACTCACTGCCGTAATTTTGTTCAAACTTTGGCGCGCCTCATCCACCAATTGTGTCCCAATCACCACTTGCTCAGTTCCCGATTCCATGGCAGAGACCACTTCATTGGTCTCTGCCTGAATGCTAACCACCAGCTTTCTAATCTCTTCGGTTGCTTCTGCCGATTGCCGTGCCAGCGTTCGCACCTCATCGGCCACCACCGCAAAGCCTCGGCCTTCTTCTCCAGCCCGGGATGCCTCAATGGCCGCATTCAGCGCTAGCATATTGGTCTGAGCCGCAAAGCCACCAATTAGATCAACCACAGTAGAAATCTTTTGGGACGATTCTCCGAGGTGTTTTACTTTTTTGGCCGTGTCGGCAACCGTAGCGCGAATGGCCATAATACCGTCAACTGTGCGGTTCATGGCGGCATCCCCTTCTTCCACATTTTGGGCAGCTTGCTGCACGGCAATTTCGGCTCGTTCTGTGTTTTCAGCGACCTGACGCACAATAATCGCCGTGTTTTCTGCAACTTTCAGTGCAACCATAATCGCATCTGATTGCTTCAGGGCTTCCTCTGACAGCGATCGAACCGAAATCTGACTGGAGCTAGTGGTCGTCGCCACTTGGTTAGCAGCTTTCTGCACCTGCAACACAATTTTGCGCAAGCTCTCTACGGTGGCATTGTAAGAGTCAGCAATCGTGCCAATTTCATCTGCCGTCACCTTGGCTTGGGTGGTCAGATCTCCCTTACTAATCGGGTCTACTTCCATCAGCAGCTCTAAGGCTCGCCGCTGCAAACCTTCTTTAAGCTGGCGCTGTTCTGTAGCTAGGTTGGTGGTTTGCTCTAGCAGTTCTACCCGGTAAATGCACAGGCCCAGCTCAGTCCCTAACCGCTGCAAAAAGCTGATTTCAAAGTCTTGCCAGCTGTAGGTAGTGGCGCAAGAGTGGGCGATGAGTAGGCCATACAGCTGATCGGCACCCACAATTGGCACCACCAAATTGGCCTTGATTTGCAGCCGCTTCAGCAAATTTTGATGGGCTGGGTGTAGCTGTGCAGTCGAAACATCATTTGTGGCAACAACCCGGCCAGCCCGGTAGGCGGCAAGCAACTCGTCTGGAATGCAGAAATCGCTGACACTTTCATCGCGAGCAGTCGGCCATTTACGATCAACCGATTCGGCAATAATGGCAGAATCAGCATCTGTCCGAAAGCGGTAAATGACGACTCGATCAAAGTTAAACAGCTGGCGTGCCCCTTCAACAGCCTGATCAAAGACCGTTTGCAGCTCGGCTGCCTGCACCACATTTGATCCTTTTGCCGCCGTAACAAGACGCTCTTGTGCAGCATCAAACTGTTGCAGATCCAGCGACTGCTGCAATTGAGCTGCCATGCTGTTGATGTTTAAACCTAGGGATGCCATTTCGTCCTCCCCTTCTACCACCACACGGGTTGCTAGATCGCCCTGTCCAATTTTTTCTACGGCCTCGGCGGCGTCTAACACAGGCCGCGTGGCGCGAGTTGCAAGCCCCGTGGCGATCGCCGCCACCAGCAAGGCAATGCCCCCCGTTCCTAGCAGAGTTGTTAATAGCAGCTGCCGCTGAAGCACAAAGGCGATCGCCACAGGACGGGCAACCAGCACCCCCCACTTGAGGTTATAGGATGCAGCCAGTTCCTGGTTGGGTAGATAGGCAAGCACCTCTCGGTTTTGGCCTGCGGCACGAGCTGCGATCGCCGTCTGTTTTTGATCCGCTTTGAAGCGGGTAGAAAATTCATCTGCTAACGTCTTTGGCTTCAGCGTTGAGTCCGATGCGGCGACTAACTGACCGAAAGTAGGATCCGTCGCGGCCATAATTTGGCCGTTTTCATCTGCTAAGAAAAATTCTTCCTCTGCTAAAGTACCGGATCCAAACACTTGTGCAAGGACATTTACAGGGATGCGCGCTCGAATAATGGCAACTGTTTTACCGGTCTCAGTATCTTTAATCGGAGCAATAGCAATAATACTAAATCTGCCGTTGCTTTTAGTAACTTGTGGAAAACCAATGAGCGGTTGGTTAGCTTTTAGAGCGGCTTGAAAGTAATTTCGGTCAGCCAGACTTTTTGGCTGAGGATTGCTGGGATCCTCTGTTGTTTTAGCCAGCACGTTGCCCTTCAAGTCGCTCACCATGATGCTGTCGTAGATTCGGACCTCCCCATTTTTTTTAGAAAGTACATATTGGTCAAGCAGTTTTTGCTTGTCTGCCAAGGAAACTGTATTTCTCAGCTGAGGGTCTGCGAAAACGTTAAGCTGAGCAAATGACTGAATATCGCCGTAGCGTTCATCCATAAAGTTATTTAACTTACGCTCTAAGTTAGAGGCACTGTTCTCTTGCGATGCAAACACCTGTTGCCGAATACTCTGATTCGTCACCAGGTAGGTGGTAGTTCCCACCAGCAAGATCGGAGACGTGCCAATCACCATGCCCAGAAAGACGGCCTTGGTTCTGACGCTTAATCGCTGCCACCAAACACTTGATCCCCTGGGTGACTGCCGTAACGGGTCTAGTCCGGGCTGAATTTTCATCCGGGTGGGGGAGCCACCGATTGGCGGTTCAACAGCATCTGGCTGCCACGGGGATGGCGAGGCAAAGCTATCGGTGCTGCTGGGTGCTGCTTGAACCGGATCAAACGGCTGATCAGCCCGCCTGCTTTGAGAAGATGAATTGGAGGACGTATGAGTCATGAGTAAGCCCTTTAGAGCTGAATACGTGGGAACTGAGCAATAGATCAGGAGTTGAGTTATAGCCCTTCTCACTTCGGTGCAGTACAGGCAAGGGGCTTAAGCCCCTTGTTTTGGAGCCTGTGGTGTACTTCATTCATCTGAAAACTGCTATGAAGCAATACTGCAATTGCTTGCAGTTCAAAGCTTCGAGATTTTGTCAATAATGGCTTTTGCTTCTAAAACCGCTAGCATGGTTTCGTCAGTTTTCCACCAGTACCCGCGCAAAAGTGGTGCCATTTCAGATGTCATCGTGGTAGATGTCAACGCCTGGATCACGCTAGGATCGCACCATTCAACGTCTTCTACTCGATCGACTACTAGCCCCAATGTCTGGTTTTTCTGAGTAGATGCCTGATCTTGAACCTGTAGCACAACAGCTGTATGAGCAATCCGAATCGTCTGTTGATAGTACGGAATTAATCCACCCAAATGTCCTAAATCGACCATCCAAAGCACTTCACCGCGCCAGTTGTATACCCCCATCACACAGGCAGGCATGTGGGGAATAGGCACAATCTGGTTAGCCGGAATCGTCAGCACCTCAGCGACCTGCTGAATCGGGAGGAAAACGTTCGTCTCTGGGACAAGATGCAGTCGGAGAAATTGTTCTTCGGTATCTTGGGCTGAAACCGAATCCTGGTCTTCAACGCGGTTCGCTAAGGCAGGAGCAGCTGGCAGTGATAAAGCATCAGACATTGTCATGATTCCAGACTTAATAGTTAAGATCCCAGTCTTAATGGGTAATCAATTGCTTGACCGTGCGGACAAGTTCTTCTTGATCAATCGGCTTGGCAATGTAAGCATTAGCCCCCTGTTTCATCCCCCAAAAGCGATCCATTTCACCGCTTTTTGTAGAGCACATCACAATCGGAATATCTTTCGTGGCTATCTCAGCTTTGAGCTGTCGGCAAACTTCAAAGCCACTACACCCCGGCAAAACCACATCTAAGATGATCACATCAGGCTTCTGTTGCTTTAAAGTGGCGATCGCTTCTTCTCCACTTTGCGCAATCAAAACATTAATCCCCGCTTGCTGCAAACAACCGATCAAAATTTGCATTTCGGTCAACGAATCTTCAACCACTAACACCGTTCCCATAGATTTTACCCACTAATAAATAACAACAATTGATCAGCGCGTTGACGTTGAGACATTAGATGCACTTCGTTCTAGATGCTTGCGAATTTCACTTAGCACTGCTTCAGCATTCAACGGTTTAGCCAAGAAACCGGATGCTTTTGCAAAATTAGCTCGAAGCCGATTTGCATAGCCATCGCTTCCAGTCAAGATGACGATCGGCGTGTCGCGAAAACAAGAAAGTTTGCGCAATTGTTCGCATAATTCATACCCATTTGCACCCGGCATCACCAAGTCTAAAAAGATAAAATCTGGCTTACGTGCCAACAACACGCTAATCGCTCGCAGTGGACTTTCCACACCGACAAATTGGTAGCCAGCTGCCGTTAGCAGCGTTTCCATGGTATTGCGAACCAAAACACTATCATCGACGCAGGCAATCAAAGCCTTTGATGGCACTGCTGAAGTAGCAGCTGGCGGTGGTTTAGCTTGGCTCAGACTGCGGGGATAGATCAGGGCAGGCAAATCTGCAACGGTAATTAGTTCGATCCACTCCAACTGAATAAACGGTAATAGCGAGGCAGTCACCTCTACCACATCTCGCTGCATTTGTACGGCCAGATCATATAGCGTTTGCTGACCATTGAGCCGTTGCACCAACATTTGATAGACCTGGGCTGAGCAGTGTTCTCGTAATTGTTTTGCCTGCCGAATGACAGGTGCTTTGTGTGGTGAGTAGGCCGTGAGTTTAGCATCTTGCCATGATTGCCAACGCCGCTCAGCTTTAGCAATAATATTATCTGTCTGAACTAAATTAACCTGTGATACGGATAGATGATCATGCTGAATTTGGCTAGTTACAGTTGCCGCTTGCTGGACATCAAACAACACTTCAACCAACGTTGCCAGCACTACATCCGTTGCTTGTTCAGGAGTAATCTTTTGCTTTGCTACCCAGAGCTTTAACAACGTATAGTCCCAGCTAATGGAAAAAGCATCCGCATCAGCATTCGCTAACGCCGCCTGCCATCCTAATCGATGAGTCGGTAGGCGAGGGCAGTATATGGCTAAGTTCCTGCGCCAGCGTCGCATTGGGTGAGTCCCACCAGTGGCATACATGCTGTCGCCTTGGAATAGATGGCATACCCACTGCGACTCCATTGTGGAGATCCATGAAAGCTGGCCAGTAAATTTTAGCTGCTTTAGACCGCTAAAAAATTGAAAATGTTCCACCTGATCAGCCCTTGTAATATTGATCGATATTCAATTATGTCGATTGCCCTACTACGACATGCTCCAGCAAAAGTCAGTAACTGACCTATGCTAGAAAATCTCGCCTTAAAAAATATGAAATTCACTTTTTATGTCTGTTTGGGGTAATCGCTATACCTCTACAGCTTCCACAGCAAATGGAGCCAGATAGATGCAACATGCGCAATGTAAAAGGTTCAAGAACATAAGCAATGAGTAAGCTTTATGCGATCGCCATTACTTAACTTCTACCGTCTCGCGCTTTCATGTATTACTGAATAATGATCTTGCTCTACAACCATATTAGTTAAATAAAATACTCTCTAGCAAGCAAAAGTTCCCGCATTTCACTAAATCTTTAAAGGAAACGGACTATTAAAAAAGATTTATAATTAAGATTTACAACTAACGACCGATAAATAAATTGATTAATATCCAAGTTTACGGTCAGGCTTGGTTAGCCTAAGAGGATGTTTGAAAAGTTCAATTGCTGGTATCAAAACGACCTAGATCCCCCTAAATCCCCCTTAAAAAGGAGGACTTTGAGTCCGGTTCCCCCCTTTTTAAGGGGGGTTAGGGGGGATCTCTCGGTGACTAAAGGTACAGCCGACCACTTTTAAAACATCCTCTAAGGGGCAAATCAGAGTTCACTCCTTCTGACGGCTCTCGCAACACTGTCGCTGAAAGTTGCGCTTATACACAAGCGGCTAAGGTTATCCGCTGGACTCCGGCAGATAGGATGAGAGTCTGCACAGAGCTAGGGGGGGGTACTGCCACCCCCCAGCGAAGAAGCAGCCGTTAGACTTTCTTGATCGCTAGTCCCTTCAAGTAGGCATCGGGGTCGGCTGGATCAAACGTGACACCGTCAAAGAAGGTCTCTACTCCGCGAGAGGTGCCCTTAGGAATCGCGGCTTCCTGGCCAATGGCCTTGGCGGCGTCGCGCCAAATGTCTTCCCGGTTGACGGTATCGATCAACGCTTGCTTGTCCAACTCGGCGGGGAGGTAACCCCAGCGCGTGTCTTCGGTAAGAAACCACAAGTCATGACTCTTGAATGGGTAAGACGCAGCGTCATTCCAGAACTTCATCAGCAGCGGGCTGTTTTCTAGCTTACGTACACCCAGGTCAAAATTACCCTCAGCTCGTTCCACAATGTCTAATGCTGGCACTTTAAACCATTGCCGCGCCGAGATAATATTGCACATTTCGGCTTTGTTAGCTGGGTCGTCGCACCAAATCTGGGCTTCTTGCACGGCCATCACGATCGCCTTCGTTGCCTTAGGATATTGATCAACCCAGTCTGCCCGCATCGACAGTGCCTTTTCCGGATGGTCTTTCCATAGTTCACCTGTGGTGACCGCGTTGTAGCCAATGTTTTGGTTCACAGTTTGCGCATTCCACGGTTCACCCACACAGCAGGCTTCCATCTTATTAGTCTTGATATTAGTCACCATCTGAGGCGGCGGTACCACAATGATCGAGACGTCTGTTTGAGGGTCAATTCCACCCGCTGCTAGCCAGTAGCGCATCCACAAGTCGTGAGTTCCACCGGGGAAGGTAACGGCACATTTGATTTCACCTTTGGCCGCTTTAGCTTTTGTGAATGCTGCCTTTAAAGGAGTACTGTCCACGCCGATCTGGAGATCTTTGTAGCTGTTAGCTACTAAAATGCCTTGTCCATTCACGTTGAGGCGAGACAAGATGTACATCGGTATTTTTTGATTGCCTTTGGTAATCTTGCCAGTCGCCATCAGGTAAGGCATGGGGCTGAGGATATGTGCCCCGTCAATGCCACCGTTTACAGAACCCAGTTCTAGGTTGTCTCGGGTCACACCCCAAGAGGCTTGCTTGACTACTCCTACGTCGAGCATCCCATACTTGGCAAATAAGCCTTTTTCCTTGGCAATAATCAGCGGAGCCGAATCGGTCAGGGCAATGAAGCCTAGCTTGGCTGTTGTCACTTCGGGAATATCGGTGGCGTTGACGGGAGATGGAGCGACTGGAGAGGCTGTTTTGCTACTAGTAGAGTTACTAGAATTGCTGCATCCATTGGCTAGTAAAGTGGTTGCTGTGGTGGCCCCAGCGGTGAAGAGGAATTGGCGACGTGACAAATTAGACATGATGAATATTTCTCAATAGATGTGAGTGTGTATGAGGACAGTTGAGAAAGCTGTTTAGCGTAGCTGAGACCACTAGTTTGATTGCTATTTGTGGCAGATGCTTTAGTCGGGGCGTAGCCTGCTATGCCCCGACCAGCGTTAATCGTCTCACAATCTGTTTAAACCGATATGAGCTATAAAACAGGTTCGACCCTTCTAAATCCCCGCGCTAGCGCAGCGGCTATGTCCCACTTGAGCGGCCAGATGACAGGGCATGTTGCGGCTGCAACAATTGTGCTAAATTCAGCAGAAAAATCGGGCGGCTGTCGGGCTGAAGGACAATTAATCCGGCTAGGCAGCGGATGCTGCCAGTATTTTGGTAGGTGGTGGATATTGGCTTGAAGGCAGATTCTGGCACGCGCCTGAGGGCAGGTGGGCTATCTAGCGGCAGCCCAATTAGCTCTCCATACATGTCATACACCAGCAGCAGAAAGCGAGCCACAATTTGCTCTGAGCTAGAAGCTAGAGCGGGGCGATCGCCTTCTACACCAGACGGGTTGCCTAGGCTACCCTTCGAGCTGCCAAATATCCGTTGGTGAATTGCAATCACCGGAATATCCTGGTTTTGAGCAAATGCCAGCGCCGTTTCAGAACCGCCCACCTGGGCATAGAGATGATCGATCGCCATTACCTTTACAACCAGTGCCAAAGGTAGGGCAAACTGCTCTTGTTGTAAAGAAAAAATGATTACCTGCTGAGTGACTGCAATCGACTTAGAGCGAAACATTCGCAGGGAGTGGGGAGGTGCCATGAATGTGGTGCGCCAGATTGGCGAGGAGTGCTTGTTCGTTGTAGGGCTTGGAGAAGTAGGCGATCGCCCCCAAGCTGAGCGCTAGCTGGCGGTGCTTCGTACTAGTCCGTGAGGTCAACATCGTCACCGGTAAATGCTCAAATTGGGGGTGAGATTTAATTTTTGCCAAAAAGCCATAGCCATCTAAACGCGGCATTTCGATATCACACACCACCGCATTCACCTGCAACCCGGCCTGTAGTTTTTCGACCGCTTCTTGGCCATCTTTGGCTTGTTCAACCTGATACCCAGCTTTTTCTAGCGTTAGCGCTAGAAACCGTCGGACATTGATTGAGTCATCGACCACCAGAATATTCGCCTTTTGAGACGGCTGCGCTAGATCAGACGAGGGCAAGCTAGGCAACAGATTCGGGTAAGGTTCGGCAGGAGTACTTGAAGCTGCCTCCGACACTTCTGAACTGGCAATCCAATGCAGTAGTTCTGTCACATTCACCAGCGGCACCACCCGACCATCTCCCAAAATGGTGCAATTACTAAAACCGGGCGGCAGCGGAATCGTGCCATCGACTCGGCGTACCGCTGTTTCTTGTTCGCCCCAGCAACAGTCTACCTGAATGCCAACCACCTGACTGTTTTGCTGCACTAACAGCACCGTTGGCGTATTGACACTAGGCGGTGTTTCTAAACGATAGGGATAGCGCAAGCTATGAAACTTTAACCAGCGCGAGAGGGCAATTAATTGAATAACGGTGCCCTGAATATTGAGCATCTCGCTACCTGCTGTTTGCAAGATGGCCTCAGGATCAAGCGCCAGCATTTCGCTAATAGAATCAATAGGGAAAGCCAGCAGCATGCCGTTGCTTTCTACTAACAGCACCCGCACCACCGACAGGGTAAAGGGTACAGACAGCGTAAAGGTCGTGCCTTTGCCAGCTTGAGTATCTACTTTAATCTCGCCTCGGGCTTGCTTTAAGCTAGCGCGCACTACATCCATGCCCACACCTCGCCCCGAAAGCGATGTGACCTGATCAGTTGTGCTAAAACCGGGTTCAAAGATGAGAGAAACTAATTCCTCGTCACTGGCCGCCTTTAACAATACTGGATCAAGCCCCATCATCTTGGCCTTATCACGGATTTTTTCAATTGGGATTCCGTTGCCGTCATCTTGCAGCGTAATAATAGTCCGACTGCCTCGATGGAATGCCTGAATTTTAATAACTCCTTCTTCTGGTTTTCCTTGCTCTACACGACGCTGAGCAGCTTCAATTCCGTGATCAAATGCATTGCGAAACAGATGCATCAGCGGATCATTAAGGGTTTCTAAAATATTGCGATCAATTAGCGTATTGGCTCCCGATACTTCTAAGCGCACCTTTTTGCCATGCTGCAAACATAGCTCTCGCAGTGCTCTAGGAAAGCGATCCACAATGTCGGCTAGAGGGCGCATCCGCACCTGGGTCAGCCGAGTCTGCAACTGATTGGCCGTTTTGTTCAGAGTCCGCGCAGTTTGCTCGACATCTTCCAAACTGAGATCGATATCGACGGTAACTTCTTGCACCTGAACGATCGTTTCTACCACCTGTTGAGACAGGAGGTGCAGGTCATCGTAGCGATCCATTTCCAGGGCATCAAATCCCTCAGTTTGGCTGACGGCAAGATCGGAGGAGAGCGGCCATCCATTAGGTGACTCAAAATTGTCTTGCGGCATCCCGTTACGGTCTGAGCGATCGCCTAAATCATGCCACTCGCCCGCCGGTAGCAGCTTCTGAGTCAGGCGTCCATTGCGATGCCGCTTGCCGCCTCTGGCAAGGCGATCGTAGGCAGTCTGTAGCTCTGAGTTAGATTTTTCTAACACATGGACACGATGGCCTAGCAGTTGCGATAGGTTACGGAGGCGCTTCAAGTACAGATCAAGGGCGTTGCGATCAATGGTCAACTCTCCAAACAAATCATTCAGCTGATTGAGTTGTTTAACCGATACGCGTACCGTAGCATCTAGATCTGGCTCCATTGAGTCGGCATCGGGCTGTTGCCGGGTGGCTTTTCTGGCCTCTCTGACCACGGGCTGATAGACGGGGGGCGGTGCCTGTGCCGCCTGCGGTACAGGTATAGCAACCGATTCAGACGGCAGCTCAATCGGTTCAAACTGCGCATCATAGATAGCCTCATTGAACGCCATCTGGCTGGTGTCATCCCAGGAGGCAGCAGCCATAGAATCGAGGATGAGATTGAGCGGCGCTTGAACCTGATCGGCACTGTCTAGATCGAATGAATCAAACAGATTTATGTCTGGTAAAGCCTCTGGTAAAGCATCTGGTAAAGCATCTGGTAACACGAAACCTGGAATGGCGATCGCCCTGGGTAATAACTCCAGTTGGTAGGTTAGCACCAGCGCCTGCGATCGCCGCCATGCCTGCAACGCTTCGCGGGAAACCTGGTTGACCAGCTCTGAACCCACCGCTGCCACATAGTCTGCCACAGATGTACAGAGTTGGCTAAATGCCTCCAGTTGCAGCATTTCACCCAACCCGCCCAACTCTTGCGCTAGCAGAAATACTTCGTCGCGCAAGTTAGATTGCTCTGGATCATTGAGGGCGGCTTCTAAGCGTTGCAGACAGATTTCTACCTCAGATTCAAACAGCAGCGGCAGGAGATCTTGACCCTTATCAGCCGACAATACAGAGTTAGCATCTTCGTCTGGAGGATCGCCTAGGCGTTGATGCAACTGTTCAAACACAGACTGAGCTGTACCCGTTAGCCAATCGGGCTGAAGCAGCGTGCCTTGGCGATCGCAGCTAATGACATGCCGCATACAGTCAATGCCTCTCAGCAATAGCTGCACGAGGTCAGAGTCAACCTCCAGTGACTGCTTTTGTAGCTTTAGCACCTTGAAGGAATCTTCCAAATAGTGCGACAAATCGGTTAGGGCTTGATAGCCCATCATGCCCGCTCCACCCTTAATCGAGTGAGCCGCTCGCAGTGCCCCATTAATTTTCTGAGCATCAATTCGCTGATAAGAAAGTCCAAGGACTACATCTTCAAGAGTTTGCAGATAGTCTTCTGCTTCATCGAGAAACTGTCGCCGAATTTCTAGTTCCTTGTCCTGTGACATGGGTTTATTGCCAGTGATGAATAGTGTAAGTCGCTCGCACCTTGATGGTGAATTGCAGTCTCAGCCCTGAAGCAAAGAGATTAGCCGTCAGAATCGACTTTGAATGTCTCCACCGATTCCTGCAACTCTTGAGCGACAGCCACGGTTTTCCGCAGCGATGATGACACTTGACGCGAGGAATCTGAGGTGCGCTCAGACACTTGAGCAATCTGTTTCATCAGTCGAGAGACTGACTCAGACGTTTCAACCTGGGAGACGGTTGCATCTGAAATTGACTGCACTAATTCGTCAATCTGGTGGGATACGTTGAGAATTTGGTGGAGGCTTTGCTTGGCATCGTCTACCAGATGCGTTCCTTCCACCACTTGTACGGTGCTTTGTTCCATCGCTTCTACCACTTGGCTAGTTTCGCGTTGAATGTTTTCGACAATTTTCTCAATTTCTTGCGTGGCGGCTGCCGACCGTGCCGCCAGTTCACCCACTTCCTCCGCTACCACAGCAAATCCTTGCCCTTCTTCACCGGCTCGAGCCGCCTCAATGCCCGCGTTAATCGCCAGGAGATTAGTCTGCATGGCTATTTGGTTAATCAGCGACACCACTTTAGAAATCTGCTGAGACGATTCACCCAGCCGCTTCACCTTTTTCGTCGTTTCACCCACCGTTTCCCGCAGGCTGAGAATATTTTGGACTGTGCGGGCGATCGCATCCTCACCCACTTGGGCAGTCGTAGAAGCCTGGCGGGCAACTATAGCCGCCTGCTGCGCACTAACCGCCACCGCTTGAATCGAGCGCGTCATTTGCTCCACCGAGGCCAGGGTATGAGTCGTTTCTTCGGCTTGCTGTAGCGCTTCCTCGGCTAAATGCCGCATGGCTCCTTCATTCTCACCCAGCGATAGGTTCACCTGCTTAGCAGACAGCTTCACCTGGGTCACAATATCGCGCAAGCTTTCCACAATCGAGTTAAAGAAGTCGGCAACAGTCCCAATGTCGCCCGCCGTCACATCTGCACGCACCGTCAAATCACCGTGGGCCACCCCTTCCACATCGCTCAGCAAATCAATTAACTGCATTTGCAGCGCTTCTCGCTGGCGGCTTTGCTCTTGAGAAATCAGTTCCGCTTGCTGTTGGGCTTGCTCTCTGCCTTCAAACAATTCTGCTTGCTCTAGAGCGAACGTGAGCTGAATTGCCAGTTGAGAGACCAGGTTAATTTCTGAGGATTGCCAGTACCGCGCTGCCGCACATTGGTGCACCGAGATTAAGCCCAAAAGCCGCCCTTGGCGCAGCAGCGGAGCCACGATGCTGGCCCGAACTTCAAACCCGTCTAAGATATCACGATGGCACGCCGTAATATTCTCAGCAGCCACATTATTCATAGAGCGGACGCGGCCATTGCGGTACTCTTCCATCAATCCTTCACGGAACGGATCATCCACCACTTCGTTGAGAATTTTGCGCCAGCCGCTAGCCACAGATTCGGCAACGATGGTGCCAGTCCAATCTGGATTAAATTGATAAATCACCACCCGATCGGCTTGCAGAGCATAGCGCAGTTTCTCAACCGTTGTTTCAAAAATGTCTTCTCGTTTCAACGACTTTCGCATGCTGAGCATAATTTCCTGCCCTAGGTAAGCTTGTTGAATCCCCAGGCGCTCTTTCTCTAGCAGCGCTGCTTGCTCTAGAGCAAACCCCAGTTGGCTAGCAACCTGGCGCATCAAGTTAATGTCCAACGCGGTCCACACCCGGGGAGCCGTACACTGATGAGCCACAAACAGCCCTTTGAGCTGGTCATTTACCAAAATCGGCGCGACTAGATTAGCCTGCACACCCAGGGGTTTGAGCTGGTTCAAGTGGCACTCTGTCAAACCAGCCTGTTGAATATTGTCCGTAGCCTGCACAGCCCCGTTTTTGTACTTGTCAATGTAGCCCTTGGCAAAGCAAGGATCGTCAATTTCAATCCCCAAAGCCGGCGGAAACCGATAATCAACCGATTCGGCTACGATTCTACCTGACCATTGAGGGTCAAACATGTAAACCAGGGCGCGATCGCTAGCTAGGGCTTCACGGGTTTGTTGAACCGTCACTTGCAGGATGCTTGCTTCATCGAGCGCTTGCCGCATCTGGGAAACAATGGCCGCTTGCTGGCGTTCGCGCAGCGCCGTATCCCTTTGCAGTTTCAAGGAGGCCGCTTGACTGAGGGCGTAGCCAATTTGAGTCGAGAGTTGCTGAACCAGATCCAGTTCATTGGGCTGCCAATGGCGAGGTCCGGAACATTGGTGGGCACAGATTAGCCCAACTAGCTCTTCGTTGACCAAAATGGGAGCAACGATATTGGCTTTAACCTCTAGCCGCTCCAGAATTTCGCAGTGACAGCGAGTGAGGTCAGCCGTTTCCAGGTTCTCTACCATGGTGACTTGACCCCTCTTATATCGAGCCACCGAATCGGGCATCAGGGGATCATGAATGGTTTGACCTAAGGCTCTAGCCCAATTACCGCGCACTGACTCAGCCGTAATTTCGCCACTCTTAAAATCAGGACTGAAGCGGTAAATCACGGTGCGGTCAACATTCAGCACTTGACGCATCCCCTCAACCGACGTGCGCAGAATGGTGTCAAAATCTAAGGTTTGCCGAATGTTTGAGGTTGTTTCTGCCACCAACTGATTATTGCTGACAGTCTCAGATTGCGCCGTTTGCAGCAGCTGCATCTGCGCTACAAGTTGGTTAATCGCATTGCCCACCAAGGCAAATTCATCATTGCCTTGCACCACCAAGCGGCTGTCTAGTTTGCCCGCAGAAACCTGTTGCAGCATCTGGGTGGTCTTTAATAGCGATCGCGTTGCTCGGTTAGCCAACAGCGCCGCTATCGTACCCGCCAGCACCACGGCTAGCCCACCCCCAATTAAAAATTGCAGCAGCAGCGCTTGCTGCGAGGCAAAGGCATTACTTGCGTCGGTTTTGGCTACAACTCCCCACTTCAAGTCGGGCAAGCCTTCCCGTGGCAAGATCGGCGCATAGCTGACCAAGCTGGGTTGCTGGCTCAGCGGATCTTTAATCACAGCTGTGCTGCCCGTTGCCCGAGACCACTCTAGTTGAGGGAAGTTGGTGCGCGCCGACTGACCCAGGGACTCGACTGGCTCGGCAATAAAAAACTTACCCGTGGCATCAAACACTTGATACTGATCGGTTTGATTTCCAGAGGCTTGCAGTCGCGACTCTAGAACACTGACAGGAAGACTGGCTCGCACAACTCCAATCACCGTTTGAGAATTAGCCCGCCGCACTGGAGCCAGCAAATAAATTTTAGCGGTGCCATCAGAACCCTGAATCGGTTGGGTAACGACGGGTTCTTTAGCTTGTAATGCTTGCTGAAACGATTGATTATTTTTTTGGTTGGGTAATGAGCCTTGTCCCGTTTGTAAAATAGGGCCGCCATTCACATTGAAAACAGCAATGTTGTCGTAGACCTGATAGGTTGCCAGCAGCTGTTTGAGCATTGTTTGCTGGGCAGCAGCGCTGGTGCCCCCTGGCAACGGCGAATTGGTCAACATCGGCAAGCTAGATAAGGCTTGAATGTCGTTGCGGCGTTCGGCCATAAATTGAGCTAAACCGGACGCTATCCCTTGGGTACTTTGCTGGGAAGATTCAGAAATCTGCTGAGTGAGTGAGTGATTGGCATTGGCATAGATCATGCCGCCAGTGGCAAGCAGAGGCAGGGTAGCAAGTGCGATCGCAGACAGCGTGGTTTTAGAGAGACCGCTCAATGGTTTATCGGTTGTGGAGCCAGCTGAATCTACAGTTGCTCTCCCCGCAAGAGTCTCAACGGGTAATGTGATCTCGCCAGCATAATAGTTGGTAGATGCTGTAGGGTCTGGGCGGTCGTGATTATCAAAATTTTTGGCACCATCAATCCGAGTCACCATAAAGCAAGTCCTTTCAGGGAATAGGGTGAAAAGAAAAATAAAGCAGTTAGCCGTCGTTAACTCGAGGCGTTAGATCGACTGAATTAAAGCGACAGGTCGCCATAGAGGAGGGATCTATAGTCTGTCTACATATTGGCTAGACGCCGTCAGTGAATAAATCGGTAATCAGTCGGACTCTGGCTGAAGCAGCCTACTCACCGTGCAACATTGGCGAGTGGGCGATCGCCAGAGCATCTAAAATCAGCACAACCCCTTGGGGCTGCACCCAACACCCTTGCAAATAAGGTAAGAGTGCCTGAGAAACTGGACCTGGTGTAGACTGAACGGCATCAGATGGAATCCAGGTAATTTCTTCAACCTGCTGTATGGCCAAACCCAGCGGGATATTGCCCACCTGCACGACCACCACACTATGCTGCTGGACATTGGATTGAAGGGCACCCAAGCCCAGCATCCGAGCCAAATCAATTACCCACAATACACGGCTCCGTCGGTTCGTTAATCCCAATAAACACGCTGGCTTATTCGGCATTGGAGTCAGTCGGCGAATGGGTAAGACCATCACTTCTTGAACGTGATGCATCACCAAAGCCGCAAACGATTGAGAGCCAACTTGAACTTTCAGATAGGGTTCCCCGAGCGTCTTTTGGCTGCGGCCAGAATGTGGTGCTAATGCAGATGAATTCATAGGGTTACTCGACTGTAATTGACTTGACAACCTGAAGCAGTTCTTCGCGAGTAAATGGTTTGGCGATATAGGCGTCAGCACCCTGTCGTGTAGCCCACAGGCGATCGATTTCCTGATTCTTAGACGTGCAGATAATAATAGGCACCTGTCCGGTTATCGGATGTTTTTTAAGACTGCGGCAGAGTTCAAACCCGCTCATACCCGGCATTACCACATCCGTAATAATCACATCCGGCTTTTGTTCAATTACCTTAGCCAATGCTTCTTTAGCGCTGACGGCACTGATCACAGAATAACCACTCTCCTGTAAGTAGTAGCTGATTAACTTCATTTCAGAAGGGGTATCATCTACAACCAAAATGGTCGTCATTAGCGTGATGCTCATTGTTTAGTTTCCTCAGACTAAGACTATAAATTCTCTATCATGGAAAGGCAGGCTGCATAACTCCACAATTTAGCGGCACAGTTACAGCTAAATTGCTTTTCAAGCTGTTGGCAATGATGATCTGGCTAGCTTAGCCAGTTTCAAGCACTAACTCAGATGCTTGAAGACAGTCTTCAACAAATCTGACTGGGTAAATGGCTTAGTCAGATAGCTTGATGCCCCTGCAAGTTTTGCTTTTGCCCGATCGATGAACCCTGTATTACCCGTGACCATAACTACGGGCACAGCCTTGAAACTAGGATGCCGTCGCAGCAAAGAGCATAGCTCATAGCCGTCTAAGTTGGGCATCGTCACATCTAGCAAAATCAGATCAGGTTTACTTCGCACGATCTGCATCAGCGCTTTGACCGGATCGCTGATCATGACAACCGAAAAAATAGAGTCATCTAAAAAAGCATCAATTGATTTTAGAACTGTTTGGCTATCGTCAATGCAGACAACAATGTAGTTCTGCTTAGACAGTTTGACCGAGCTGGGCGGGGTAGATGATGCGTTAAAGGGCCTAACTGGGGGCGTAGACTCAGCGGCAGGCGTGAACGTATTCGGGAATGATCGCCTCCGCTCCGGCTGGGTCGGATTAAAGTTTGTAGTCGCTGGGGGTGGACTGCTGCGTTCCTGGGGCTGCCGCTGCTGTAAACGCTGCTGACAAGATTCTACTAGATGACGCAAGTCAATCCGGCAGAATGTATGCCATTGATCAAACCGCTCTTTTTCAAGCAGTTCATAGCTGCCGTTCTTGATCAGCAAAAACCCTTCAATCACCTCCTTGGCGATCGCATCAATTAGGTTAGGCGTCTGCTCAGCGGCCAGATACTGTTGCTCAATCAACCAGGAAATAGCCTGATAATCAGATGTAAATTCATACTGATAGGTGGGATTATTCTCAAATAGCAGTCGCAGCTGCACTCTTACAGCGCTAAGCAAACTAGGCAGCTGACGGCTAATTTGATTTAAATGGCGATCTAACCGTGCAAACGGATCAATCGAGTTAGAGGCATAGACCAGATCGCCATCCTCCAGGTAAATTGACCAAGTTGTAGAACCGTCTACAACCCTTAAACAGCCGGTGGCTTTACGGCTTTTGAGCTGAGCTAACAGGTTAAGCGGATATAGCCGTTGGGGGAACCGATAGCTCGCGACCGAAGTAGTATTCATTGTCATCTACTTGACTCAAATCTCAACTGTTTACAATGCTCACAAATGGCTCGCGGCGACATTGCTTTAAGCGATCGCCCATGGCTGCTAGAAGGCTCATCACAGTCATGAAAGATCGGCTCAATCACTCAACATTAGAAACTCAGGCTACATCAGTTAGCGTTAGCAGCTATGCTAAGCCGATTCAACAGTGATCAATCAATGTAGTCAAGACGGCAGATGATAGAGCAGAACACTCAGTAGACAATTTGGCTGAAGACAAGTCTGTCGTTTCAGCGAAATAGCTGATCCATATCAATAGACTAACAGACGAGGTTGTGCAAGTTGGTAAAAATCTAGTGAAGATGATATAAAAACGAAAAGAGTCTAATTGAGCGATCGCAAAAGTTGGCGAATTTTATCGACTTGCTGCGAATCTAGCGAGGTTGGGAAACTCATCTCGATCATAAAGCGATCGCCAAACTCAGATAACAGCTCGATATGCTTAATTTCGGCAATCAAACTTTGCGGAGATGGGTCATGGGGCTGGCGCAATACCAACAAACTCAGCAGAGATTGGGAGTCCTGTAACTCGTTTAACATATCAACATCATTCGTTTCCACTTCTAAGCGTAAGTCACGCAGGCCAAGCTCCGTAATCGTTGCGGCACAAGAGACATCTCCCCAATCGTCACAAAATAGGTAAGCCGTTGCCTGAATCTGTTTGCGAACGTTGACTCTCGCGGCTGGACGAAACTCACGAAAGACCCGATTCATGCTGGCAGCAATAAACTTAAAAGAGCTAATTGGATTATCTATTTCTTGCCGCTTCTGGGAATACCACTCCTTTACATCTGAGTAAATTACTAATACCAGATCATCGATTTGAGTTCTATTCAAATTGATGAAATTTACTGCAATTTGCACCTGTAAGGCACTATTTGCGTTAGCTCGCATGACCTGAGCCTCAAGCAACACCCGAGCCCCATAGTCACCGACTAGCTCTACCCGCACTTCATCAGGGATATTAGGCCACTCATCAAACAAAATCAGTGCCCCTGATTCACTGACGTTGGTCGTTACCCCCGTCCAGGTTTGGCTACCACTATGAAGCATCGCGGTTAGCTGGCGCGGTAGGCGGTGCCCGCTCCGGAGCTGAGGTTGCTCAAAAGCAACCAAACATGCTGCTAGGAGCAAGAATAAATTAAACACATTCCACAAGGCGTTAATTAAAACCGCTTGTATATCTTGGGGACTAATCAGCAGCCAAAAGGGAATCGTTAATAATGATGCCGCTGCCACAATGCTGAGATATACCAGATAGCGCACACTGTCAAAATCAAAGCTGCGCTCAGTGACCGTTAATCCCTTATCCGTCACATTAAATGAACCCAGTTTAGGATTAATTAAGGCCAACAGTGTGACAATTCCAGCCTGGAATGACATGGCAAATTCATAGATCTCATTCCAAAACGAGAACCGCACATGCTTGTAGGGAATGTGGTTAGTTTGCATTGAGAGCAAAATATGCGGCAGCGCATAAAACAAGGTTTCAATCCCTAACCCTCGCACCGACGAAATCCCCAGCAGCATGTAGACGATTGGCGCAATCACATACATCAGGCGCGGAAAGCCAAAAAAGAAGTGAGATGTAGCGCTGAAATAGCACAGACGCTGCGGAATGCTGAGGTTTAGCTTGCGGTTGAATAAAGGATTTTCGATCCGCAGAATCTGAGCCATCCCCCGCGCCCAGCGCACCTGCTGGCCCACGTAAGACGAAAACTTTTCGGGAGCCAGCCCAGCTACCATGATTTTGTCGTAATATACCGATTCGTAGCCCCGTGAGTGCAGGCGCAGCGCTGTATGGCAATCTTCCGTGACGGTTTCGGTGGCAATGCCGCCCACTTGCAGCACATATTCACGACGAACGATCGCGGCTGACCCGCAAAAAAAGGCAGCGTTCCAGTTATCGTTACCTTTTTGTAGAACTTTATAGAACAGTTCGTTGCCCACCGGGATCCGGCCCCCCGTCAGCAAATTGCGCTCAAACGGATCGGGGTTATAAAACCAGTGCGGTGTCTGCACCAGAGCCACCTTAGGCTTGGTAAAAAAGCCAACAGTTTCTTGCAAAATACAGCGCGCCGGAATGTGGTCACAGTCCAGAATTAGCACCAGATCGCCTGCTGTTTTTTCCAAGGCAGTGTTGATATTGCCTGCTTTGGCATGGTCGTTGTTGTCGCGCACCATCATGGTAATGCCCGTCTCGTCACACATCGCTTGCAGTTCGATGCGTCGCTCTGGATATTTACGGCCATCGTCTAAGACATAGACAAATTTTTTATCAGCCGGATAATCGATCGCGATCGCCGCCAACACAGTTTTACGGACGATTTCGATATCTTCGTTATAGGTCGGAATGTAGATATCGACGCTGGGCCATTGGGCTTGAGGAATGGGCGACAAATCAATCGACTTGCGTTCGCGAATGCGGATGGTTTGAAAGTAGGCGAAGAACAAGGTGGCGATCGCATACATTTCAGCCGCGTATAGCAGCAGGCAGAAAAAGGTATTCAGCCAGGTATCGAGCGATAGCGTATTAAACGTGCGGTAGTGTAAATAGCGCAGGGTTGTGAGCGCACTCAGGGTAATTAGCACCAGGTGCAGTTGTTCACTGGTTGCGGTGTCATTTTGCTGCTCTTCTAGGCGCAGCAGCCAGTTGCCAATCCCAATGAAGATGAGCGCGACTAGCCCTTGTTGCCAGATCGCTGGCCTTAGGGTCAGCAGTGGAGCCGATAGCCATAACAAAGCCCCCAGCAGGAGCAAAGAAACATACGGGTGCCGTTTTAAGATCTGGTCAAAAAAACGCGGCAGCCGATTTAATAGCCCCATGAGCGACTGAGTCGGCAGGGTCGGCAGCTTGATTTTGGCTGGGCTAAGAGCAGGCGATAGTCGAACCATTTATTTCTCCTTAGACTGCTCTTGGGACACGTAGCGATTGAGCCAAGCCTGGGCAACTCCGTAGATCAGCAGCACAATGACCACGGTGCCCGGAATCAAGATCAGCCAGTTACCGCCCAAGCGTTGGATCAGGCGATCGCGCCAATTCACCTCACTCAATACCGTACGCTGCTCTGCCTGCTGAAGAAACTCTAGGGTGTAGGTGTTGGAGCCTTGGGGTGAAAAGGCATCTTGATTGGCATTCATCAAGACGGTATCGTCACGTAACTGATAAAACAGTGAGTCTTGAGCAAACAAATCTTGGAGCTGTGTGATCCCAGCATCAGATTGACCGGTCAACATCAGCAAGACGCGATCGCCATTCCACGGAGACACGATTGCTTTCACCACTCCCTCCACATCGGGCAAGGTTCGCACATTGGCCGCATCACGCTGCCGACCCAACAGGGTTTGTAGGTTAAATCCGGTGGCCTTAACGGCCTCAGGTAATGGAAACTGCGATCGCTGGCCAATGGCAACTAAATGATGCGAACTGCGGATTTGGGTCGGCAGTTGTTCAGCCCGATACACATTCAGCTTCACAGATTCAGCTCGGCTCAGCCGTCCCATCCGCTCACTAAACTCCAGCAGCAGCAGCAGTTCGGCGCGGCTAGGCGTTTGGGGTAGAACGATCGCCGTCTGCGATAAATCTTGAGGTGCCGTAAAGGGATAGCCCACCTGCAACAGTTTCAAGTCAGGCACTCTGGCTCCTTGATCCCGCTTCAAATCAAACTGCGTATCGGCATGAACCGTGCCCCACAGCTGCTGATCGACCGCTCGATTACAGGAACGGCGTTCTCGCGGATCGAGCTGAAACCGCACCTGAATTTTGGAATTGGGCTTGATTTTATCAGCAGGCAGATCCACCTTAAATGTGCCCCGAGTGACCCCATCGACAGCATCTAGTTTGCGACCTGCCAACGGCAACCCATCTAGCTGCACTTCTAACAGCGACGTCAGCGGATTCAGCTGGGGACCATAGCTGTAGCGTAAATTCAGCACATTGCCAATCGCAAATCGATCATCGGGCAAGGCACGAAAATCAAACTCAATGGGCGGTGCATCTGCGCCTCGGGTGGTAATGTCTTGAAACGGTTCATGACCTTGGGTTTGCAAATCTTTGAGTTGAAACCGATCTTGCATGGGCAAATATCCTGGCCAGTCGCGTAAGGGCGGTGCCGGGACATCAGATAGCTGCTTAACCAATAGGGTTTGCCCTGTACCAATTTGGCGATCGCGGGGCTGCAACAAAAACTGCACGGCTTTGTTCACCGCAGCCGGGGTGTTGCCCGTCGCCACCAGTACCATTCCTGTTTGATCGGCAGTCGTCGTTAACATCAGCACACCCACATCATCGGCGATGGGCTTTTTCGTTTCATCCAGCCACCGATCTTGTTGCAGCGTCAAGGGCAACTTGAGGGACTGCAAACCGGGCTGCATTTTAGGTGTCCCAATCACCACTAAGCGTTCACCCGGCTTCACGGCAGCAGTCGCATCAACCAAGCGCATGTCGATCGGGCGAAACTGAGCCAAACGCCCCAATCCGGTTTGAAAGCGGGCCATTGCCGTTAACCAGGCTTCATCCATGGATTTGGGCAGCAGGTAAGCAATTTCGTTGGGGTTGAGACTCAACTCATCAAACAGCGGATAGGGATAGCGGCTGAAATTGAGCTGAATGGGTTTGGGGACAAAGTCAAACACTAGTTTGGAATCCGGTAGGATCTCTGTCCACAGCGATGGGTCGAACGGATCTTGCGTGCAGGTCGGTGAGTTATTTTGCAGTGCTGCAATCACGACTTCGTTGTTGTCTCGCAGCGCACTAGCAGGCACCTGATACACTGCCGTACCAATTTCACCTTCTTTTTTGTTCATCGGCACACTGCCAACGCTCACGCCGTTAATCAGCACCGTCAGGTTAGAGCGGGTGGCGTAGAGTGCAGGCGAATGGCGAAATCGCAGCGAGACTTGGATGTTTTTGGCCTCCCAATTGCGCGGTCGAGTAAACCGCAACCGGGCTTCATCATAAATGCCGCGCAGCTGCAATCGAGTGCCCACAATTGGACTGCGGTTAAATTCGAGAATGTACTTCCCCGGTTCTAGGGGCTTCACGTCTAGCGTCGCTACATTTTTCTGATCGGCATTGGCAGGCGTTAGGGGCTGGTCGGGGATGGGTTCGGTCGGAATAGCGTTTTGGCGGTAGTCGGGTAGCTCGGTTTGAGCAAATGCAACCCAGGGGGTGAGCAGCGGCAACCCGCCGATTAACAGCAGCAGTAAGGAGGCAGAACAGCGAGACCAGCGGCGCTGTTCTGCTCTTGGTCGTGCCGATTTTGGGATTTCAACGGGTAGATTCTGTCGCATGGGTAGATATCGAGTAAAGAACTGTCGAACGTCAGGCAATTTCAATCAATTTGAATCACTAAAATTCAAGGTTCAGCATCGAATTAATACCGTTCCCAATACGGCTGGAGTCCGCGCCGCCGCAGGAAATTGAGTTCTACTTCTTGGACGCGATCGCCCACCACAGGGTTGGCAATGCCTTGGGCTTCCTGGGACTGCTGCACCTGCTGAAGCTGGCGTAACCCGCTTTGGGGCAGGTCTTGGGCTAGGTATAGCTCGGCCAACACTCGCTGCGTTTCTAGATCATTGGGTTTGAGCGCCAGCACGCGCTTGTACAGCACAGCCGCCGTATCGTATTGCTTTTGCTGAAACTTCACGCCTGCTAAGGCCGATAGGGCATCGGTGTTGTTGGGCTGCTGCTGCAAAATCGAAGCATAAGACTGATCGGCCAGCGCCAAATCGCCCAATGCCTGCGCCAGTTCGCCCTGCACGAAGTACCCCGCAATGCTGCCGCGATCGCCTGCAACGACTTGTTCCATCCGCGATCGCGCCGCCTCGGGGTCGCGCTGGGCAATCACCTGAATTAAGCGTCGCTCCACCGCCAGGTTGGCCGGAGCCAGTTCTAGCAAACTCATATATAGGGGTTCCCGCTCGGGGTCAGCGGGCAAGGCTCCGACCAAACTGAGGAGTTCGAGATCGGCGGACAGCGGCGATTGCTGACTCAGCCACTGGTCTAATTCTTGGATAGCCGCCGCATCTGAGATTTGGTTTAGCTGATATCGCAGATTGAGATAGCCAATTTGAGACCGTGCATTGTCGGGTTCGCGAGCTAGGAGTGCCTGATAAAACGGCAGAACCTGCGCCAGTTTTCCCTGCTCGCGCCGCACATTGGCCAAGCCAAACAGGGCATCTTGCTGGATGTTCATGGCTAGATTTTGGGCAATCACGGCTTCATAGCGTTGAGCGCTACTGTCCAGGTTAGAGTCGCGCCGATCTACTTCTGCCAGCATCAGTTCGGCTCCCCAATCTCGCTGCCCAAAAGACGTGGCTTGATAGGCGGTCAGGGCTTGGCGAGCGTCAGCTAAATTGCCCTGCTGCAAGTAAATCTGAGCGACGCGGAAGTTTAAGAACGGCGCGTCTACCTCCGATTGCAGCAGCTCTTGATAAATCGGCAATAGGTCTGCTAGAGGCGGGTCGAGTTGAGTCAGCGCGATCGCCACGGCCTGTTGCTCAATCACCGAGTCGGGTAGCGGTTGCAGTGTGGCCTGTAGCTGCTGCTGTAGCGCTGTGGTGCTCAGGCTGCCGAGCTGCCGTTCCAGCACCAGGCGCTTCACAATCAGGCTGCGATCGCCTGGTTGCTGCTGGCTCAGCTGCTGATAAATCGCCAGCGCCTCTGATCTGCCCGCTGCCAGCTCGCTCAGCGCCTCAGCGGCTTCCAGCTGTAGCCCCAGGGATGGATTGGGGGTTTGACGCAGCGCTTGGCGATACAGATCAGCCGCTTGTTGCCGCAGTTGGGCATTGCCCGATCGCCTGCCAATGGTGTGCAGTGCCCGCGCCAGCACGATGCTATTAGCAGGCTGCTGCCGTAGCGGTGCCAACACTTGCAGTGCCTGCTGGGGCTGTTGATTGGCCTGATACGCCACGGCCAGCGTTCCCCGCAGATCAGGCACAAGCCAGTCGGGCACGCGGGGCTGTCTGAGCTTGGTTTCTAGTAG
>Ga0209181_10002927_pt1 | contig 27240 bp, 25 predicted proteins | sample MAT05_FD_187208 | JGI IMG/M metagenome (GOLD analysis project Ga0209181, IMG submission 187208) | Freshwater microbial communities from Lake Fryxell liftoff mats and glacier meltwater in Antarctica - MAT-05 (SPAdes) (version 2) | ecosystem: Environmental > Aquatic > Freshwater > Ice > Liftoff...
CTGGCGGAGCATTGTTCTCGCAAGGCATTGTCATCTTGTCTTCAATCATACCGAGCGGAGATGATCCATGTGAGCCAGGGCTCCGGGGTAGCGTTTTTGTGCTCAACGCTGCGGGTGGTGGAGCGCCATTGATCGATCTGGATGGTGACGGACAGGTGGCTGGCGCTGGAGACTTGGCTGGGCCAGTCGGCAGACCGGTGGACAAGATGCCCGCCAGTGGGACCCTGCAGCCGGCATGCCCGCCGGGCGAAGATTGCAGACTTGTCGATCTTCTTGCGGCCGCGTCCGCAGGCGGGGGCCCGCTTTCTCTGCCACCCACGATTTGGCGTAGACGCTCATGGCGCGAAATAACGCCACCGCAATGATTGACAGCGGGCCAGCATGCACACGGGACCAATATGAATACTTCGATGGCGTCGAGAAGTGCGGGATTTACACTGATCGAGCTGATGGCTGTAATAGCTGTCCTCGCAATACTGGCCGCGATCGCCATTCCGTCGTATGAAAACTATGTTCGGCGAGCGAATCGATCGGAGGCGAAGAACCTCATGCTGCTGATTGGTTCGGAACAGGAGAAGTTCTTCACGACGTTTAACCGCTATACGGCCAACGTCACGGGCGCGCGGACAGGAGATCCCGCAACCAGTGGGCTGAACATGATCACCAGCACACAGCAGTTGGTAGGTGGGGTTCCCGATCCGACCGATCAGGCGTACTACGTGATCGCGGTTGTACTGGCTGCCGGGAACCAGGCACACACCTTGACTGCCACGCCCACCGGTAGCTTTCAGGCGGTCGATGACTGCGGCAACTTCACGCTCACCAGCGCTGGCCAGAAGGACCGTTCAGGCACCGCATTGAATTGCTGGTAGGTCCCGAGCCTGCTCAGGCAGCCATAAAGTCAAAAGCCCGCCATCAGGCGGGCTTTTGCTTTGGAGCGTCTGGCTCCCGAGGACGGACTCGAACCGCCGACCCGGTGATTAACAGTCACCTGCTCTACCGACTGAGCTACTCGGGAATATTCGGTGGGGTGCGCCTGCGCTGACTGCGGCCAGCAAACGCCGTGCCGAACGGCGAGGCCTTGAAACGGCCAGGCCGAGGGGCGCGAATAATGGCCCAGACGCTGCCACCCGTCAAGCCAGCGGGTGCTCGCGCGCGACTATCAGGACCTCACGCGACACGCCCAGCCCGGCGGCAGCGGCCCGCTGCGCACGCGACCGACGTTGTTGATCACAAGTTGCCGTCCCATGCCCTGATGATGCGGGTTGCACAGCGTCATGGTGACGTTGCTGCCCGCCGACGTGCCGTCGGCGCGAAAGCGGACCGTACGCCGACCGCTGGTGCTGGTCAGCAGCAGTCGACTCGGATCCAGCACCGATGCCTCCAGCACGCCTCGTGCAGCGCCAGGCTGGCCGAGGCGCTGCGCATCGTCGAACACCAGCCAGCCGGCCGACCAGTCGGTTCCGGGCTGGCACGTTGTGGCATCGCCGCTAGGGCATACGGTGACCATGCCAGCCGTTTCGACTGCCCGCAGACGCCCTCTGGCGAGGGCCACGCTGAGGGCCGAACTTTGCGCCCGCAATTCGGCCTCCGCCGCGAAGCGTGCGAATGAGGGCACCCCGAGGGTCAGCAGGATGCCGACGATCGAGACGCTGGCGAGCAGTTCGACCAGGCTGAAACCATTGCTGCACGTCGGGTGTGCCATTGTCGCTATCCTTGCGTGGGTTGGATGGCCACCAGTGTCCTGTCAGCAGGCGCGTCAGCCGATGGCGGATCGCCGCGCCGGCTTGTAGGAAAATCCCCATCCCCAGCGTGCGAAACCGCCCCCATGGTCGCTACCTCGATCCCTCGCAACGATGCCGACGCCGGCTTTCGGCTGGTTGCACCTTTTGAGCCGACCGGGGACCAGCCGCAGGCGATCAAGAAGCTGATCGACGGATTCGAGGCCGGACTCGCGCACCAGACCCTGCTGGGTGTTACCGGGTCCGGCAAGACCTACACCATCGCCAACGTGGTGCAGGCGGTGCAAAAGACGACCCTGGTGCTGGCGCCGAACAAGACCCTGGCCGCGCAGCTGTACGGCGAGTTCAAGGAGTTCTTTCCGCACAATGCGGTGGAGTACTTCGTGTCCTACTACGACTACTACCAGCCGGAGGCCTATGTGCCCTCCAGCGATACGTTCATCGAGAAGGATTCCTCGATCAACGAGCACATCGAGCAGATGCGCCTGTCAGCGACCAAGGCCCTGCTGGAGCGACGCGATGCGCTGATCGTGGCCACGGTCTCGGCCATCTACGGGCTCGGCGATCCGACCGAATACTTCCGCATGGTGCTGCATCTGGTGCGTGGCGACCGGCTGGAGCAGCGCGAGCTGCTGCGCCGGCTCGCCGAACTGCAGTACTCACGCGGCGATTTGGAGCTGCGCCGCGGCACCTACCGTGTGCGTGGCGATGTGGTCGACGTATTTCCCGCCGAGTCCGATTCGGAAGCCGTCCGCGTCGAGCTGTTCGACGACAGCATCGAATCGATCGCGCTGTTCGACCCGCTGACCGGCGAGGTGGTGCGCAGGGTGCCGCGCCACACGATCTATCCGAAGACCCATTACGTGAGCACCCGGCGCACCGTGCTGGAGGCGATCGAAACCATCAAGCCCGAGCTGCAGGACAGGCTCGAGCAGCTGTATCGCGACAACAAGCTGGTCGAGGCGCAGCGCCTGAAGCAGCGCACCACCTTCGATCTGGAAATGATGGCCGAGATCGGCTTCTGCCAGGGCATCGAGAACTACTCGCGGCATCTGACCGGACGCCCCTCGGGTGAGCCGCCGCCGTGTCTTTTCGACTACCTGCCACCCGATGCGCTGCTGGTGGTCGACGAGTCGCATGTGACCTTGCCGCAGCTCGGCGGCATGTACAAAGGCGACCGCTCGCGCAAGGAGACGCTGGTGGAGTACGGCTTTCGCCTGCCGTCCGCGCTCGACAACCGGCCGCTGAAATTCGACGAGTTCGAGCGCAGGCAGCCGCGCACGATCTACGTCTCCGCCACGCCGACGCAACGCGAGCTGGACAAGTCCGAAGGCGCGATTGTCGAGCTGTTGGTGCGCCCGACCGGGCTGGTCGATCCGGCCGTCGAGGTGCGCCCAGCCAGCACCCAGGTCGACGACCTGCTGGGTGAGATCAACCGCCGCGTCGCGATTGGTGATCGTGTGCTGGTCACCACGCTGACCAAACGCATGGCGGAGAACCTGACCGAGTTCCTCGGCGACAACGGCGTGCGTGTGCGCTGGCTGCACGCCGATGTGGAGACGGTCGAGCGGGTCGAGATCATCCGCGACCTGCGCCTGGGCAAGTTCGACGTGCTGGTGGGGATCAACCTGCTGCGCGAGGGCCTCGATATGCCGGAGGTCTCGCTGGTCGCGATCCTCGATGCCGACAAGGAAGGCTTCCTGCGCTCGACCTCGTCGCTGATCCAGACCATCGGGCGCGCAGCCCGCAACCTGCGCGGCACGGCGATCCTGTATGCCGATGTGATCACCGGCTCGATGAAATCCGCGATGGACGAGACCGCGCGGCGCCGCGAGCGCCAGGTCGTGTACAACACCGAGCACGGCATCACTCCGCGATCGATCATCAAGAATGTCACGGACATCATGGAAGGCGCGCGTGGCGAGCCCGCACTGCAGAAGACGCGTGGCCGCGGTGCCGCAGCGCGCAAGGTGGCGGAGCCGGCAATCGACTATGCGACCCTCGATCCGGCCCAGCTTGCAGCACGGCTGCGCAAGCTCGAAGCGCAGATGTACAAGCACGCGCAGGAGCTGGAGTTCGAGGCCGCTGCCAGCGTGCGCGACGAGATCCGCAAGGCGAAGGCGCAGGGATTGATCCGGTAGCGGCGGTGTCGTGCAGCAACCCAGTTGCGGTGCGGCCGACACCCCCACCCCAACCCTTCCCCCGTCAAGGTGGAAGGGCTTTTTCGGTTGCGCGAGATTGCGTGGTGCGTCGAGCGTCCAGATAGCGCGGCACAGCCGCGGACCGCCGAACGCCCGCGCGAGTAGCGCGGGCCGGAGGCCCGGCTGGGGTGGGGGGCTTGCGATGCATCAACGTAGGCCCGTTGCCTTTCCTATCTCGGACCAGCGCCGGGCGCATCCGCAGCCGGCGAATCGCCGCTTGCCGCGTGCTCTTCGCGCGCGGCATTGAGCGTATCCACTGCAGCGTCGAATGCTGCGGCGTCGCCACCGAGCACAGCGCGTTCGATGCTTGCCAGCGACTGCCGTTCGTTCTGCCACAGGCTGCGCGAGCGTTGCTGGTATTGCACGGCCTCGGGGCTGCTGGCTTGCGCGCCGTCCAGCATGCCGATGGCCCGGTCCAATGGGCCCAGACATTCCTCGCGCAAGCGCCTGCCCACTACCGCACGCGGTTGCGAGTCGAGCGCATCGAGGGCGCTGTCGCAGCCATCGAGCGCCGCGATCCGCGCTTCGTCGGCCGGTTTGATCCTGGCGATGTCGGCGAACACGCGTGCGGCCGCCTGGTTGGTTTCGCGTCGGCGCGCGATCTGCGCCAGCTGTTCGGCGACCACATTGCGAAGGCCCTGGTCGGATGGCGAAAGGCCGCGAACCTGCTGTTCGATCGCGTCGAGGCCAGTCACGCATGCGGCTTCGAATCCGGCTTGGCCAGCGACAGGGTCCACTTGCGCCAGTTTCTGCGCCGATTGGCAGGCGCTGTCGATGTCCTTGGCGCGCGACTGGATGGTTTCGATCAGGCGCGCGACTCGGTAGTCGTCCGACCCACGCCCGGCCGCGAACGCAAGCCCACACCCGAGCAAGACCACGCCGAGCGCACCGACCCCTGCCAACGGCAGCAGCGGCGACCGCCGTTCGATCTCGAACGGCGGCGCCAGCACCAGCCCCAATACGAATCCTGCGATCAATCCGCTGACGTGGGCGCTGTTGTTGACGCCCTCGCCGTCGAAGCCCTGCTTGAGCGACCAGATCATGTACAGACCCCCCACCGCCAGGATCACCCGCATCGAGGCCAACGGCAGTTGCCCGCGGCGGCGCAGTGGATAGGCCAGCAGGGCTCCGACCACCCCGAACACCGCGCCGGAGGCGCCAACCGCCACGGTGCTGAAGTGGCTGAAGATATCGGCCGCACTGCCCACAAGTCCGGCACCAAGGAAGATCGCCGCCAGACCGGGTCGCCCGTACAGGCGTTCCACATAGGGCGCCAGCAACAGGAAAGTCAGCAGGTTGCCGATCAAGTGGCCGAAGTCGGCATGCAGGAACACCGCGCTGAGCATGCGCCATGGCTCACCGGCCAGTGTTTGCATCGGCAGGTGGGCGCCGTGTGCGTACAGGGTGGCGGTATCGAAGCTCAAGCCTCCCGCGAGAACCACCTGCAACACGAAGCAAACAACGATGACCGCACTGATCGCATAGGTCGCCAGCGCCTGCCGTCGGTAGGGACCGAGACGGTCCTCGTACCAGCGCCGAATCAGACTCGACCTGGTGCCGGTGCCGGGCAGCCATGCGAGCAGTCGATCGGCATCGGCATCCTGGCTGAATTCCAGCGTCCGCAGACCCTCCTGGCCGCCGCCGGCTGCTGCTCGCAGGCGCAGGCCGATGCGGCGTGCCGAAAGGCGCTGCCAGCCCAGCACCTGCGCACGGGTGGCGCGCAGGTCGACCACCAGGCCAGCGCCGTCGCTGCCGGTCCGGCCCTGCAACTGCAGTACATCGCCGGCGAAGCCGATGTACCCCTGGCCGTTGAGGCGTCCGCTGTTCCAGCCAAAGCGCACCGCAGCCGGGCTCATCCCGGCGATGCGTCCCGCCAAACCCGCGATGGTGTCGCTGCCGAAGCCGGTTGTCATCCGACGATTCCCCTGTTTGCCCGCATCCGCATGATAGAACGGTCGCACATTAACCGCGCAGCAGGCGCCTTGCCGCGATGCGGCGCCGGCTGCTACCTTATGCGGCCTTGGGGCGCGTAGCTCAGCGGTAGAGCACTACCTTGACATGGTAGGGGTCACAGGTTCGATCCCTGTCGCGCCCACCACCCCGGACCATCCGGGGGTTTGCCGCAGTTGCCGCTTCGCTGCAGCTGCGGGTCGGTATCGAAGGCATGCTGCGTGCCCAGCGGCGGACGGCGCGCCGACCGCAGGCGCACAGGTTCCAGCAGTTGCTGCATGCTCAGCGCAAAGACCACCCACCACGGAGCCGTAGTTCGAAAGAACACGATCACCATGACGCGAACCACAACCCGCCACTGCTGAAACGCTGCGCGTCGCGTCTCCTGGTTTTTGCGAGATCAAAGGGCGCCCAGCGCCCTTTTTTGTTGTCTGAAGGACCTTGCCCATGATTCATGTGACGCTCCCCGACGGCAGTCGCCGTGAATTCCCCGCTGCCATCGATGTCGCAGGCGTTGCCGCCGCGATCGGGCCCGGACTGGCCAAGGCCGCGCTCGCCGGCAAGGTCGACGGCACGCTGGTCGATACCTCGTACCGCATCGACCGCGACGTGGCGCTGGAGATCGTCACCGACAAGCATCCCGATGCGCTCGAGATCGTGCGTCACTCGACCGCGCACCTGCTCGCACAGGCGGTGCAGCGCCTGCATCCGGGCGCGCAGGTCACCATCGGCCCGGTGATCGACAACGGCTTCTACTACGACTTCGCCTACGTCCGCCCGTTTACCACCGACGACCTGCCGGCGATCGAAGCCGAGATGGCCAGACTGGTCAAGCAAGGCCTGCCGGTCGTGCGCTGCGTGAAATCGCGCGACGATGCGGTGGCCTTCTTCACCGGCATCGGCGAGCACTACAAGGCACAGATCATCGAATCGATCCCGGCCAGCGAGGACCTGTCGCTGTACAGCCAGGGCGAGTTCACCGACCTGTGCCGCGGCCCGCACGTGCCCGCTACCGACAAGCTGCGCGCGTTCAAGCTGATGAAGGTGGCCGGCGCCTATTGGCGCGGCGATCACAACAACCAGATGCTCAGCCGCATCTACGGCACCGCCTGGCTCAACGACAAGGACCTCAAGGCCTACCTGACCCAGCTCGAAGAAGCCGACAAGCGCGACCATCGCAAGATCGCCAGGCAGCTGGAGCTGTTCCACCTGCAGGATGAAGCGCCGGGTCTGATCTTCTGGCACCCGAAGGGCTGGCAGCTGTGGCAGGTCATCGAGCAGTACATGCGTCGCGTGTATCGCAGCTCCGGCTACCGCGAGGTGCGCTGCCCGCAGATCCTCGATGTTGCGCTGTGGAAGCAGTCCGGCCACTGGGACAACTACAAGGAGAACATGTTCTTCACCGAGTCGGAGAAGCGCACCTATGCGCTCAAGCCGATGAACTGCCCCGGCCATGTGCAGATCTTCAACCAGGGCCTGCACAGCTACCGCGACCTGCCGCTGCGCTACGGCGAGTTCGGAGCGTGCCATCGCAACGAGCCCTCGGGCGCGCTGCACGGCATCCTGCGGGTGCGCGGTTTCACCCAGGACGACGGCCACATATTCTGCACCGCCGAGCAGGTCGAGGCCGAGGTCACGGCCTTCCATCGGCAGGCGCTGCAGGTGTATGCCGACTTCGGGTTCAGCGACGTGCAGATCAAGATTGCGCTGCGCCCGCCCTCGCGGCTGGGCGACGATGCGACATGGGATCGCGCCGAGGCGGCTCTGCGCGGGGCGCTGTCGGCCTGCGGGGTGGCTTGGGAGGAGCTGCCGGGCGAGGGCGCCTTCTACGGCCCCAAGATCGAGTACCACCTCAAGGATGCGATCGGTCGCACCTGGCAGCTGGGCACGATGCAGGTCGATTTCATGATGCCAACCCGGCTTGGCGCCGAGTACGTGGACGAACGCTCTACCAGGCGCAACCCGGTGATGCTGCACCGCGCGATCGTCGGCTCGATGGAGCGCTTTATCGGGATCCTGATCGAAAACCATGCCGGCGCTTTCCCGCCCTGGCTGGCTCCGGTGCAGGCCGTGGTGCTCAATATCACCGATGCGCAGGCCGAATATGCAGGGGCGCTGGCAAAAGACCTTGCAAATCAAGGCTTCCGGGTGGAGTCCGATTTGCGCAATGAGAAGATCGGCTATAAGATCCGCGCCCACACACTGCAGAAAGTGCCTTATCTGCTTGTCGCGGGCGACCGCGAGAAGGAGCAGGGCACCATCGCGGTGCGCACCCGCTCGGGGGAAGATTTGGGCGCCATGAGCGTTTCCGGGTTCGTCGAGCGTCTGCGCAATGAATCGAATGCGGCCCAGGGTTGAGATGCCCGGAGCCGTCCTGCGTCGTATCACCAGAGGACAAGCCACATCGCCACCGAAAACAAACTGACCCGGAAGAATCAGGAAATCCGGGTGCCGAAAGTCCGCGTCATCGGCGCCGATGGCAATCAGGTCGGGGTGCTCACGCGCGAGGAAGCGCTCAAGCTGGCAGAGGAATCAGCGCTCGATCTGGTCGAGATCGTGCCCAACTCCGATCCGCCGGTGTGTCGCATCATGGACTTCGGCAAGTACCGCTTCGATCTGCAGAAGAAAGCCAGCCTTGCCAAGAAGCGGACCCGGCAGCAGGAACTCAAGGAATTGAAGTTCCGCCCGACCACCGACGACGGCGACTATGCGATCAAGATCCGTAACCTCAAGCGCTTCATCGGCGAGGGCGACAAGGTCAAGATCACGATCCGCTTCAAGGGGCGCGAGATGGCGCACACGGAGCTGGGTTTGCTGATGGCGCAGCGGATCGAGGCCGACATCAAGGACGAGGTCACCATTGAACAGATGCCGCGGATGGAAGGCCGCCAGCTGTTCATGATGGTCTCGCCGAAGAAAAGGTAGGGTTCGGCAGGCAGCACGCCGGATTCGCGCAACCCGTACCAGCATCAACGAGTCACAGGAACCAGCGGGCTTCGCCCCGCTACAAGCCGGAACGAGCAGGACGGAAAGAGCAGGGTGACCTGCCGCTCGCGCCAGTCACGAAAACACCCACGGAGCTGTACCGTCATGCCAAAGATCAAGACCAACCGGGCCGCTGCCAAGCGGTTCCGCAAGACCGCTTCCGGCAAATTCAAGGCCGGCCACGCCTTCAAGAGTCACATCCTGACCAAGAAGTCGACCAAGCGGAAGCGCGGCTTGCGCGCTACCAACTATGTTCGTGCCGAGGACGCTGGTCGCGTCGCTCGCATGCTTCCGTACGCTTGAGGAGGACGACCCATGGCACGAGTCAAGCGTGGTGTCACCGCCCGTCGTCGGCACAAGAAAATCATCAGCAAGGCCAAGGGCTACTACAACGCGCGCCGCAAGGTGTTCCGCGTCGTAAAGCAGGCGGTTACCAAGGCCGGCCAGTACGCCTACATCGGCCGCAAGCTCAAGAAGCGCCAGTACCGTGCACTGTGGATCGTGCGCATCAATGCCGCGTCGCGCCAGTTCGGGCTGTCCTACAGCCGCCTGATCAATGGGCTGAAGAAGGCCGGCATCACGATGGATCGCAAGGTGCTCGCCGATCTCGCCGTGCACGACCTGGCCGCGTTCGGCAAGATCGCGGAGCAGGCCAAGGCCAGCCTCGCTGCCTGAACTGCCGCCGTCCGGCAGCGGCATCGCCGGACTTTCGCGTGCTACAGCGTGGGGAAAAGGCCGGGCCTTTTCCCCACGATCGTTTGTGGATCCCGCATGCAGACCATCGTCGACGAATATCAACCCAGGATCGCACAGGCGGCCGATCTCGACGCGCTCGATGCGCTGCGGGTGGCCCTGCTCGGCAAGAGCGGGCTGATCACCGAGCAGCTCAAGGCGCTCGGCAAACTCGCACCCGATGAGCGCAAGCTGCGCGGGGAGCAGGTCAATCTGGCCAAGGCGCGTCTGTTCGATGCGATTGCCGCGCGCCGCGACGCGCTCGAGCAGGCGCTGTTGGCCCAACGTCTGGCCTCCGAGCGGGTCGATGTCGGCATGCCCGGGCGCAGGGTCGATCCGGGCAGCGGGCATCCGGTGACCCGCACCATCGAGCGCATCGTGTCGATCTTCGCCCGCATGGGCTACCAATTCGCCGATGGTCCGGAGATCGAAGACGACTTCCACAACTTCGAGGCGCTGAATTTTCCGCCCAATCATCCGGCGCGCGCGATGCACGACACGTTCTATTTCCCGGACGGTCGCCTGCTGCGCACGCATACCTCGCCGGTGCAGGTGCGCTTCATGCGCGAGCGCCAGCCGCCGCTGCGCATGCTGACCATCGGCAAGGTGTATCGCTCCGACAGCGACCAGACCCATTCGCCGATGTTCCACCAGATGGAAGGGCTGCTGGTCGACGAAAGCGCCAACTTCGCCGAGCTCAAGGGAACCTTGGCGCAGTTCGTGCGCGCGTTCTTCGAACGCGATTTCGAGATGCAGTTCCGGCCCTCGTACTTTCCGTTCACCGAGCCCTCGTGCGAGGTCGATATCCGCTGGGAACGGCCCGATGGCAGCAAGGCGTGGCTGGAGGTTCTCGGTGGCGGCATGGTCCATCCGAACGTGCTGCGCGCCTGCGGTATCGATGCCGAGCGCTACACCGGCTACGCCTTCGGTCTGGGCATCGAGCGCTTCGCGATGTTGCGCTACGGGGTTGCCGACCTGCGCGCGTTCTACGACAACGATTTGCGCTTCCTGCGCCAGTTCGCTTGAGGACCAGGGCCCAGGGCCCAGGGTACAGGGCCCAGCATCGATGGGCCCGGCGACGCGGCGGTCCGCGCCCCACCGGATGAAGAGTGGTTTCCCATGAAGTTCTCCGAAAACTGGTTGCGTTCGCTGGTGCCGATCGAGGCCGATCGCGCGACGCTATGCCATCGCCTGACGATGGCCGGACTGGAAGTCGAAGGCGTCGAGGCGCTGGGCGACGGTCTGGCCGGGGTGCTGATCGGCGAGATCGTGGCCGCCGAGCGCCATCCGGCGGCCGACAAACTGCAGGTATGCAGTGTTGCGATCGGTGCGGCCGAGCCGTTGCAGATCGTATGCGGTGCGCCGAATGCGCGGGTCGGGCTGAAGGCGCCGCTGGCGACCATCGGCACCACCCTGCCCAACGGCATGCAGATCCAGCGCGCGGCGCTGCGTGGGGTGGAATCGGCCGGCATGCTGTGTTCGGCCCGCGAGTTGGGTCTCGATGGCGATGCCGGTGGCCTGCTGGAGCTGCCCGCGGACGCGCCGGTGGGCGCCGCGCTGGCGAGCTTTCTCGGGCTTCCGGATGCATCGATCGAGATCAAGCTGACCCCGAATCGCCCGGATTGTCTGGGCATGCGTGGACTGGCGGCCGAGGTCTCGACCCTGTTCGGCGTCGCGCCGGCGTCGATCGATACCACGCCGGTGGTGGTGCAATCAGATGGGCGGCGCAGCATCACGCTCGACGCGCCACTGGACTGTCCGCGCTATCTCGGGCGGGTGATCGAGGGGATCGATCCTGCGGCAGATACTCCGCTGTGGATGGCCGAGCGCCTGCGCCGCGCCGGCGTGCGCCCGATCAGCGCGGTGGTCGACTGCACCAACTACGTGATGCTCGAGCTGGGCCAGCCGATGCACGCCTTCGACCTCGACCGCATTCACGGTGGCATCGTGGTGCGCCGCGCGCGCGAGGGCGAGGCGCTGCAGCTGCTCGACGAGCGCGCGGTCACACTGGATCCCGGTTTCCTGGTGATCGCCGATGCGCAACAGGCGCTGGCGGTGGCTGGCGTGATGGGTGGCTACTACTCGCGGGTCACCGACGTCACCCGCAATGTGTTGCTGGAGAGCGCGCATTTTGCGCCGCATGCGATCGTCGGCCGCGCGCGCAAGCTCGGCCTGCATACCGATGCCTCGCATCGCTTCGAGCGCGGCGTGGATCCTGCACTGCCGCAACTGGCGCTTGAGCGCCTGAGCGCGCTGCTGCTGTCGATCGTCGGCGGCCGGCCGGGGCCGGTGGTGGCCACCGAACATGCCGCAGCGATTCCAGCGGTTCCGACCGTGCGCTTGCGGGCGGCGCGCCTGCAGCGCGTGCTCGGGATGTCGATCGGTGGCGAGCGCGTGGCGGAGATCCTGGGCGGCCTCGGCATGCAGGTGCACACGACCGCGGACGGCTGGTCGGTACGCCCTCCGAGCGCGCGTTTCGATATCGCGATCGAGGAAGACCTGATCGAGGAAGTGGTGCGCGTGCACGGCTACGAGCTGGTGCCGACGCATGTTCCCGCCGCCGTGCTGCAGGTCGAAAGCGTAACCGAGACGCGGGTCGAGGAGGCCGCACTGCGGCGCGCGCTGATCGAACGCGGCTACAGCGAGTGCATCAACTTCGCGTTCGTGGCGAACGACCTGCTGCTCAGCTGGGGCGTGGCCGACGGTGCGGTGGCGCTGGCCAATCCACTGTCAGCCGAGTTGGGCAGCATGCGCACCGCGCTGCTGCCCGGCCTGGTCGAGGCGGCGCGCCGCAACCTGGCACGCCAGCACACGCGCGTGCGACTGTTCGAGATCGGGCGCGTGTTCGAGGCGACCAGCAGCGGGCCACGGGAGCGCCTGCGGTTGGCCGGACTCGCGATCGGACGCGCCACAGCCGAACACTGGGATGCCGACAAGCGGCTGGTGGACTTTTTCGATATCAAGGGCGATGTCGAGCAGCTGCTCGCGTTGAGTGCTGCGCGTGACTTGGCCGTTGCTCCGGCCACGCGGGCCTGGCTGCACCCTGGGCGAGGGGCTGCGGTCAGCCGCAGCGGCATCGGTATCGGCCAGGTCGGCATGCTGCATCCGCGCTTGCTGGCCAGTCTGGATCTGGGGGTGGACGTCGCCGGCTTCGAGTTCGACCTCGTGGGCTTGGGTGCCCGTGCTGTGCCAAGGGCAGGCGAGGTTTCGCGTTTTCCGGCGCTGCGGCGCGATCTGGCCGTGGTGGTGCCGGATACTGTTCGATACCCGGATTTCGAGGCCGCAATCCGCGCTGCAGCCGGCAAGATCCTGCGCGATCTGGTCCTGTTCGATGAATATCGTGGGCACGGGCTCAGGCCCGACACACGAAGTCTCGCTATAGGCTTGATTTTGCAGGATGATTCCCGCACCCTAACGGACCGCGATGGCGATCAGGCCGTGGCGGCGGTGGTGGCGGCGCTGGCTCGCGATTTCGGGGCGGAACTGCGCAGCTGAGGCATGTGGGCTCGGGGGTTTCCGGGTCCGGTGGGGGCAGGCGAGGGGGCGACGATGGCGCTGACCAAGGCGGAGATGGCCGAACGATTGTTCGACCATGTAGGACTGAACAAACGCGAGGCGAAAGAATTCGTCGACGCGTTTTTCGAAGTGGTCCGCGAGTCGCTCGAGCAAGGCGGTCAGGTCAAGCTGTCGGGCTTCGGCAATTTCGACCTGCGCCAGAAGAACCAGCGACCTGGGCGCAATCCCAAGACCGGCAAGGAAATCCCGATCTCGGCCCGTCGCGTGGTGACGTTTCGCCCGGGCCAGAAGCTCAAGGTTCGGGTGGAGGCTTTTGCGGGCCCGCAGGCGGGTCGCTCCGTCGTTGGCAGCCCGGCTTGAGCCACACGATTTCCTTTCATTCACGGTCCGGGTCCTGGTAGGCGCGCATGCTCGATCAAGGCGGAAACAGCGAGCTGCCGGTCATCCCGGCCAAACGCTACTTCACCATTGGTGAGGTCAGCGAGCTGTGCGCGGTCAAGCCGCATGTGCTGCGCTATTGGGAGCAGGAGTTTCCGAACCTCAAGCCGGTCAAGCGGCGCGGTAACCGCCGCTACTACCAGCGCCATGACGTATTGATGATCCGCCAGATCCGCAGCCTGCTCTACGACCAGGGATTCACCATCGGCGGCGCGCGGCAGCGTCTGGAGGGCGAGCAGGGCCGGATGGAGGCCAGCATCTCCGGGCAGATAGTCAAACAGGTCCGCTTGGAACTGGAAGAACTGTTGTTGATCCTGCGCCGCTGATCTGGCGACTGGACTTCGGCTACACTATTGGTTCTTCGCGTCGTCGGGGCGTAGCGCAGCCTGGTAGCGCACTACAATGGGGTTGTAGGGGTCGAGAGTTCGAATCTCTCCGCCCCGACCAGTTCGCGAAGAGAAACAAGCCAACCTGCAGCACCGGCGGCCGGAGACCAAGCCTCCAAAATGCCGCGCGCGCCGCGCGCATCAGCGCAGCCCCCTCGGCTTGTTGGGGCAGCTGTCCGTAAGCGTCCTCCAGCTTGCGATTTCCGCGGCACGCGCCCATAGGCCGTTGCCCAACGCCGGTTCCGCGCCCGCTTCAGGAGCGCACCCGTGCGGGTCCGATGTCGCGTGAGGGATCGGAAGCGTCGGTCGCGCGTCGGTACGCTCCTGCGTGCGACAGAACACGCCGTCGCGACGGCGTAGACTGAGCGCATGAGCAAGCTGCGCACGCTGTATCCCGACCTCAGTCCGCACGACTCCGGCTTCCTGCAGGTCAGCACCCTGCACCGGATCTGGTACGAGGTCAGTGGCAATCCGCGCGGCCAGCCCGCCGTGTTCCTGCACGGCGGCCCCGGCAGCGGAACCGGTCCGCGCATGCGGCGCTTTTTCGACCCGGCCCACTATCGCATCGTGTTGTTGGATCAGCGCGGCTGCGGGCTGTCCACGCCGCATGCCGAACTCGCGCAGAACACGACCTGGGACCTGGTGTCGGACCTCGAACAGCTACGCGCGCACCTCGGCGTCGATCGCTGGTTGGTGTTTGGCGGCAGCTGGGGTTCGACGCTGGCGCTGGCGTATGCGCAGAAATATCCGCAGCGAGTCAGTGCGCTGGTGCTGCGCGGCATCTTCATGCTGCGCCGTTGGGAGCTCGAATGGTTCTATCAGGATGGCTGCAGCCGGATGTTCCCCGACATCTGGGAGGACTTCCTGCGCCCGATTCCGCTCGCCGAGCGGGGCGACCTGATGAGCGCCTACCACCGGCGATTGACGGGACCCGATCCGGCGCTGCGCATCGAAGCGGCGCGCGCATGGTCGGTGTGGGAAGCGCGCACCAGCTTCCTCAGCGAAAACGCCGACTTCGTGGCGGCGTTCGGCAGCGATGAGCGCGCGCTGGCGTTCGCGCGGATCGAGTGCCACTACTTCGTGCACGGTGGATTCTTCGAATGCGACGACCAGCTGCTGCGTGACGCGCATCAACTGCACGCCATCCCGGGCACCATCGTGCAGGGTAGATACGATGTGGTGTGCCCGCCGCGCAGCGCATGGGATCTGCACCAGGCGTGGCCGCAATCGACGCTGAGGATCGTGCCGGAGGCGGGTCACTCCGCATTCGAGCCGGGCATCGCACACGCGCTGCTGGAAGCGACCGACCTGTATCGCGGGGTGTAGCGCAGATGCGCTGCGGCCGTTACTGCGGCGCCTGATGATCCTGCTGCGCCAGCGAGTCGCCCGAGACCACGACTTGTTCCGCGCCGAGCCACTCGCTCAACGCATCGACCACCATACGCAGTAGCGGCGCTACCGCCGGCGAGGCGAGCGCGTCGCGGTCAATGTGCTCGGTCCAGCCGAAAAGGGTCTGCCGCAGCTGGTCTTCGGTACGCACGTGCTGGGTCAGATCGTCGAAGATGCGCTTGAACTCCGAGGGCGTCGGCGCGCCGCCGATCTTGTCGAACAATGCAGCCAACGCATCGAACAGAGCGCTGGCGTCGGTGCCGAGCCCCAGGTCCTGTGGGCGCTGGGTGAACGGCGAGCCGCGCGCGTCGGTCCATACCCGATAGCTCACGCGCGCCAGCGAGTGGTACAGCGGCTGCTCGGAGATCAGCAGCAGCAGCAGGTTGCGCGGATTGGCGCGCACTCCGGCATCGCCGATCGCCCATTCGCTGGTGCGCACGAAGGCGTTCAGGCGCATCTGGTCGCGAAAATCGGCCACCTGCAACTGGTCGAGGATCAACACGGTGCGCGCCGCCTCGCTGAACGCGCAGGCTTCGACCACAGCGCGCTCGAATCGCGTGAGTGCTGCCTCGCTGGGCTGCGGGTGTTCCTGTTCTTCCGCGCTGACCAGAATCACCTGCGGAGCAGGCGCGCCCGGCAGGCTGAAGTCGTGATAGACGCTGTGCGGGTACTCCAGCGCCTGCGCCAACGCGTTGGCGAATGCGGTCTTGCGGCGCCCGGATTCGCCGCACACCGCGAGGCAACGCAGGTGTTCAAGACGCGCGGCGAACAGCGCGCGTACCTGGAACTCGTAGTCCTCGTTCGACTCGAAGCCGAACTCTGCCATCCGGCGGCGCAGGGTGATGGCCACTGGCGCCGCGTTGCCTGCGCGGGTCGGCTCAGGCAGCAGCCTGGGTCGGCGCGGCACTGTCCTGGGTCATGCGCGGGCCGTGCAGCAGGGCCTGGCGCACGCCGTCTACCAGCAGGTCGATCTCTTCGCTGGTGATGGTGAATGGCGGCGTGAAGCGCAGCGAATTGGTGCCGCCGTGGATCACGCCAAAGCCCTGGTGGCGCATGAACTCTTCGGTCGATCCGGCACCAAAGCACTTGAACTGCGGGGCCAGCTCGCACGACACCAGCAGGCCGGTACCCTGCACGCGCACCACCAGACCCGGCAGTTCCTTGCCCAGTTGTTCCAGCTTGGCGACGAATTCGCGGCCGCGCTCGACCACGTTGCGGCGCAGCTGCGAGGTGATCTGCGCCAGCACGGTGCTCGCGACATCCATCGCGCGCGGGTTGCTGGTCATGGTGTTGCCGTAGATGCCTTTGCGATACAGCGCTGCAGCGCGGTCGTTGACCGCCAGTACCGACAGCGGATATTGGCCCGCGGCGATCGCCTTCGAATAGGTTTCCATGTCCGGCGCGTCGAGGTGTTCGAAGCCCGGATAGTCGACCACCGACAGGCAGCCGTGCGCGCGCAGGCCGGCCTGGATCGAGTCGACCAGCAGCAGGGTGCCGTGGGTGCGAGTCAGCTCGCGTGCGACCGCGTAGAAATCGGCCGGCACCGCGCGCCCCGGATCGCCCTCGCCCATCACCGGCTCCAGGAACATCGCCTCGATGTGCCAATGCTCGCGCTCGGCCTGCGCAAACGCCTCGCGCAGCGCGGCGATGTCGTACGGCGGGATCGTAATCAGCTGCGCTTCGTGGTGTTTGTGGCTCGCCAGATGCTGCGCGTAGGCCTTGCGCGAGGAATCGCTGTACAGCGCCGGCAGTTCGGTGCGGCCATGGAATGCGCCCTTGACCGCGATCCGCTTGACCCGCCAGCCCGCGTGCGGTGCACCCGGGTCGGTCATCAGCTTGGTGTTCACATCGGCCAGTCGACCGGCCAGCGAGACCGACTCCGAACCCGAGTTCAAACACAGGAACCGGCTGTACGGGCACCCGCCGCGCGTGTGGCCGATCTCGCGACGCAGCGCCTGCGCGAGGCGCAGTTGCGATGCGCTGGGAGTCATCACATTGGCCATCACGTGCGGACGCGCCAGCGCGTCGAGCACCGATTGCGGCGCATGCCCGAAACCGAGCATGCCGTAGCCGCCGGAATCATGCACCACCGCACCCTTGGTGGTGATCAACCACGGACCGCGCGCGGCGAGTGGCACAAAGGGATTGATCGCGTCTTCCTGGTAGAAGTTGATGAAATCAGCCTGCACGGCCTGGATCTGCCCGGCTTCGTCCATTGCTGCGACTTCCGGCAGATCGCGGCGCAGTTGCTGCATGGCAAGCAGCGCTTCGTCGATCGCCTGAGTCAGCGCTGGATGCGTGGCGGCAAAACGCAGGATGACTGCATCGGGCAGCCCTTGGGTAATCCGCTGGCCCGCGTTCTTGCGCAATACATCGAGCTTCTGCAAAACAGTCATGGTGGCCGCCTCCGAACTTTCCAGTAGATTCCCGAGCCTGCCGAGAACGTTGGAAAATCATACGCTTGGGGAGATCGAGAATATCATGCAGGGGGCGCGCTCCGGTACCCCCGCCGCGGATGACGTTCGTCATCTACGGGGCGTGAGGAGTATCGCTGGCGCCGGCGGTAGCGCGCGGGCAATGTAGGCGCACTGGGCTACCCGGAATTTGCCATGACGGTGTTCGATCGCAGGACCATGCTCGACCGCTTGCGCGCCGGCAAGCACTGGCTGGACGCAAGGCTTTTGCCGCCCAATCCGGGCGCTGCCGAAGGCGCGTGGATCCCCTTGGTCTATCTGGGGTTTCTGTTCATGCCGACGGTGTTTCCGAAGATGCCAGCGGTCGATTTCAGCATGACCTTCGTCGCTATTGGCGCTTTTCTGCCCTTGCATTTTTTGTCGTTCTGGCTTCGGGGATGGCGTCGTGTAGGCATCGCGCTGGCGATCGCGGCGCTGGCGCCGGCGTTGCTTCCCGCAAATCCGTTTGCCAACACCTTTACCATCTACGGCGTCGTGTCAGCGGCGGAGCTGCCGCTGCCGCGGGCGCTGCTGGTTTTGCTGCTATCGATCGCCATGCTGCTCGGCGCGCTGATGTATTCGGAGACGCAGGCCGCGCTGTTCGTAACGCTGTTGACGCTATTGGTCTCGTCCAACGCGTTCGTTGCCGTGCGGTTCTACGCGGCGAATGCGCGCAAGCAGGCCGCGCTGCGACTGTCGCAAGAAGAAATCGAACGCCTCGCGAAGGTCGCCGAGCGCGAACGCATCGGTCGCGACCTGCACGACCTGCTCGGCCACACGCTGTCGGTGATCACGATCAAGGCCGAACTGGCGAACAAGCTGGCCACCCGCGATCCAGCCGCCGCACAGATCGAGATGGCCGATGTCGAGCGAATCGCGCGCGAGGCGCTGGGGCAGGTGCGGCGCGCAGTCAGCGGCATGCGGGCGGTCGGCTTGCGCGCCGAGTTCGCCAACGCGCGGCTGGCGCTGGGCGCAGTTGCGGTGGATTTCGAGTATCGGGCACCAGATTTGAATCTGCATCCGGAGATCGAAACCGTACTGGCCCTGGCGCTGCGCGAGGCGGCGACCAACATCATCCGCCACGCGGATGCACGTCGCTGCGACGCCGACCTGCTGCGCGAGGGCGCCAACGTGGTGCTGGCGGTGACCGACGATGGTGTCGGCGGTGCGCGAGCCGATGGCAACGGCTTGAGCGGGATGCGCGAGCGCGTAGCCGCGCTCGACGGTTGCCTGTCGATCGAATCGCTCGCAGGGCAGGGCACCCGGCTGCGCATCGCCTTGCCATATCGCCCGCCAGCGCCGGTCGATCCTGAACTCGGCGCGGACGACGATGCAGCGCGTGCGCCTGCGCCCCGCCTGCGCGCGGTCAACTGATTGCGGCCCGATGGTTGGGGTGCTGCGTGCACGGTGTTAACGTCGCAGCATGATCCGCTGTGGGAGTGTGTCGTGATTCGTGTCCTGCTGGCCGAAGACCAGGCGATGGTGCGCGGCGCGCTGGCCGCGCTGCTGCGTCTGGAGTCCGATATCGAAGTGGTCGGCACGGTCGCCGATGGCGAAACCGCGTGGCGCGAGATCGCGCGGCTGCAGCCGGACGTGGTGCTCACCGATATCGAGATGCCGATCTTGACCGGGCTCGAACTGGCGCTGCGCATCAAGCAGGCAGCACTCGACTGCAAGGTCGTGATCCTCACTACTTTCGCGCGTCCGGGCTATCTGCGTCGCGCGCTGGACGCCGGCGCCAGCGGGTACCTGCTCAAGGACGCGCCAGCCGATCGTCTTGCCGACGCCTTGCGCAAGGTCCACCGCGGTGGCCGCGCGGTCGATCCGGAGTTGGCGGTCGAGGCGTGGTCGGAAGCCGATCCGCTGAACGACCGCGAACGCCAGGTGCTCAGGCTGGCCGGCGAGGGCCAGTCGGCCGGCGAAATCGCTGGCAAGTTGGGCCTGACCCAGGGCACGGTGCGCAACTATTTGTCCGAGGCGATCGGCAAACTCGGCGTCGGCAATCGCATCGAGGCCTATCGGCTCGCGCGCCAGAAAGGCTGGCTGTAGTCGCACGACGCGCTGCCCGGCTTCGCGGCGCACACCGATTCGTGCTGAAATCGGCGGTCACCCAGAGCGTTGTTGCCGCCATCCATGAAGCGATCGGATTTCCACTACGACCTGCCTGCGGCGCTGATCGCGCAGCAGCCGCTGGCTGAACGCGCCGACAGCCGCCTGCTGGTTGCCGACCCCCGCGACAAATCCCTGCGCGACGCCGGCTTTCGCGACCTGCCCGACCTGCTGCGTGCCGGCGACCTGCTGGTGTTCAACGATACCCGCGTGATTCCGGCGCGCGTGTTCGGGCGCAAGGACTCCGGTGGCGAGGTAGAGATCCTGCTCGAGCGCATCACCGGTTCGCATACGGTGCTCGCGCAGGTACGTGCATCGAAGGCGCTGCGCGCCGGGCGCAGCATCACGCTTGCCGATGGCACCGTCGTCCGCGTGCTCGGCCGCGAGGGCGAGTTCCAGTCGCTGCGCTTCGAGTCGAGCGATTCGCTCGATGCGATCCTGGCGCGGGTCGGCCATATGCCACTGCCGCCGTACATCAAACGCGCCGACGAGGCCGCCGACAAGGAGCGCTATCAGACGGTGTACGCGACGCAACCGGGCGCAGTCGCCGCACCCACCGCCGGCCTGCATTTCGACCCGCCAATGCTCGATCGGCTGCGCGCGATGGGCGTGGATTTCGGCTACATCACCCTGCACATCGCCGCAGGCACATTCCAGCCGCTGCGCTGCGAGGACATCGGCGATCACGTGATGCACCGCGAGTGGCTGCAGGTAGGGGCCGGCCTGATCGAGCAGGTGCGTGCCGCGCGCGCCCGTGGATGCCGCGTGGTGGCCGTTGGCACCACCGTGGTGCGCGCGCTGGAGACCGCTTCGCAGGGCGGTGTGCTGCAACCCTTCGCTGGCGATACGCAGATTTTCATCGTGCCTGGGCATCGATTCGTGAGCATCGATGCACTGGTGACGAATTTCCATTTGCCGGAGTCGACGCTGGTGATGCTGGTTGCGGCGTTTGCCGGGCGCGAGTTCGTGTTGGATGCCTATCGGCATGCGGTGGAGAGGGGGTATCGGTTTTTTTCATATGGAGATGCGATGTTTTTGTTTCCGGAGGTTTGACTTTGGGGGGGACGTTTTTCGTTTTTTCGGTGGTGTTGATCTGCTGTGCCGGTTTCGTTTTTCAGCGCCGATTTCTGGTTTTTCTGCGGTGGAAACAAAGCGGTTTCGTGCCGCTGCCGCGGCCCGCCTTACTTCTCTTTGCTTGTGCAAAGAGAAGTAAGCAAGAGAAACACACCCCGGAGAGCCGCCGTCGCGCATCCTGCGCGACGGCGGCTCTCCGGGGTGTCCTTTGGGGGTGCAGGGGAGATTTGGACAAGCAAATCTGTCTTGCTCGCGCCGCGGCAGCGGCACGAAACCGCTTTGTTTCCACCGCCAGAAAACAAGAGCTCGGCTCTGAAAAAACAAGCAAAGCGACCCGAGCCAGCGGCACGATATCAACCCCCGAACCCAATACAATCCCGCCATGAAATTCACCCTCCACGCCACCGACGGCGCCGCCCGCCGCGGCACCCTCGCTTTTGCACGCGGCAACGTCGAGACACCGGCATTCATGCCGGTCGGCACCTATGGGTCGGTCAAGGCAATGATGCCGCGCGACGTGCGCGCGCTCGGCGCGCAGATGATCCTCGGCAATACGTTCCATCTGTTCTTGCGCCCGGGGACCGAGGTCATCGAGCGCTTCGGCGGGCTGCATCGTTTCATCGGCTGGGACGGCCCCATCCTCACCGATTCCGGTGGTTTCCAGGTGTTCTCGCTGGCCCACCGGCGCAAGATCAGCGAGGACGGCGTGTGGTTCGCGTCGCCGGTCGATGGCGCCAAGGTGTTCCTGTCGCCGGAGGAGTCGATGCGTATCCAGCGCGCGCTGGATTCCGACGTGGTGATGATCTTCGACGAGTGCACGCCGTATCCGGCCACCGAAGCGCAGGCCAGCGCTTCGATGCAGCTGTCGTTGCGCTGGGCCGAGCGCAGTGCGCGCGCGCACGAGGGCAACCGCAACGCCCTGTTCGGCATCGTGCAGGGCGGGGTGTTTCCGGCCTTGCGCGAGCGCTCGGCCAGCGGACTGGTTGCGATCGGCTTCGATGGCTATGCGGTCGGCGGCCTGGCGGTGGGGGAGCCCGAGCACGAGCGCAATCGCACCCTCGAGGACACGGTGCCGCTGCTGCCGGCCGATCGCCCGCGCTATTTGATGGGCGTCGGTCGGCCGGAGGACATCGTGGAAGCGGTGCGCCGCGGCATCGACATGTTCGACTGCGTGATGCCGACCCGCAATGCGCGCAACGGCCACTACTTCACCCGCTTCGGCACGCTGCGCATCCGCAACGCGAAGTACGAATCCGATCCGTTGCCGATCGATCCCGAATGCGGCTGCCACGCCTGCGCGAGCGGCTTCTCGCGCGCCTACCTGCGGCATCTGGACCGCTGCAACGAGATCCTCGGCTCGATGCTGGGCACGATCCACAACCTGCACTACTACCAGGACCTGATGCGCGGGCTGCGCGAGGCCATCGCCGAACGCAGGCTGGAGTCCTTCGTGGCCGCGTTCCATGCCGCGCGGGCCCCGCTGGCGGCGGCCGGATGATTCGCTTTCGGCTGGCGGCCCTGCTCGGGTAAGCTTGCCGGCGTCATGAGCCCGACCCGCCAGTCCGCCCGAACCGCCGTGTATCCCGGCACCTTCGACCCGATCACCAACGGTCACGCCGATCTGGTGACACGGGCGGCACCGCTGTTCGACCGCATCGTGGTGGGAATCGCCGAGAGTCCCGGCAAGGGTCCAACCTTGCCGCTGGCGCAGCGCATCGCGCTGGCGCAGCAGGCGCTGGAAGGCCTGAGCAACGTGGAAGTGCTCGGCTTCGACTCGCTGCTGGCGACCTTCGTCAACGACGTCGGCGCCGGGGTGATCCTGCGCGGATTGCGCGCGGTGTCCGACTTCGAGTATGAGTTCCAGCTGGCCAGCATGAACCGTCATCTGATTCCCGAGGTCGAGACCTTGTTTCTGACCCCGGCCGAGCAGTACAGCTTCATCTCATCGTCGCTGGTGCGCGAGATCGCGCGCCTCGGTGGCGACGTGTCGGGTTTCGTCCATCCCTCGGTGCAGCAGGCGCTGCGCGAGCGCTGGCAGCGGGCGTAAGGCCGCTGCGTCCGTGGTCCGCATCCATTAGAGGTTTTTCATGTCCCCAAGCATTCGCCTCGTTGTCGCCGGCGCGTTCGCAGTGGCACTCGCCGCCTGTCAGAAGACCGAACAGCCGGCCGCAGCGCCGACCGCCGCTCCGGCTGTCGTGCTGACAACGCCTGCCGACGGCAATCCGGAAGCCTGGAAGGCTTTTCTTGCGCAGCAGTTGCAGCCGTACATCGATCGTCGCTACCGGCGACCGTTCCTGTATTTCATCCCGAATGTCGATCCCGCCTCGCCGGACGCCACCGAGCAGCAGCGTCAATACGACTCGCAGCTCGAGGCGGTCGAAAACACCGTCGGTCGCGGCGTGCAGGCCGGATCGATGCTCGCATTCGGCGGACCGAATTCGACCAAGGTCGGTGACGTGATCGTCTCGGCGTTCGCGTTTGCGGGCCCGAAGTCGCTCAAGGGCGTGCGCGTGGTGGTGATCGCGCGCGCGGCCGAACGCGCGCGGATCGAGGCCGCAGTACTGCCCGCCGAGCCGGAGTTCATCTGGGTCGACATGCAGTAGTGCGCGACGGGGTTGTGATGGTGCCGTGCGTGGGCCACCTCACGCAGCGGCGCTGCTGTACCCTGTGACAGCACGCTCGGCGCGAGCGTTCGTTTCCCTGCGAGTTGCCCGTCGATGGCGCTTTACATCACCGATCAGTGCGTCAATTGCGATGTGTGCGAGCCGGTCTGCCCCAATCGGGCGATAAGCCAAGGGCCGCAGGTGTATACGATTGCGCCGGCGCTGTGCACCGAGTGCATAGGGCACCATGACGAGCCGCAGTGCGTGCAGGTATGCCCGGTCGAGTGCATCTTCATCGATCCGCAGCATGTTGAATCGCGCGCGACGCTCGAATCGAAGTACCAGCGGTTGACCGGAGCCACCCCATGAGCATGCGTTGCCTTGTCACGATGCTCCTGCTGCTGGCACCCTTCGCGCAGGCGGCCGACGCGCCCGCTGCGCGGCCGCCGGCTGCAGCCCTGGCCAGCGCCAACGCGGCGGCCACCGATGCGGGCCTGGAAGTGCTGCGTGCGGGCGGCAATGCCTTCGATGCGGCAGTGGCGGTCAGCGCCACGCTGGGGTTGGTCGAGCCGGAGAGCTCTGGCCTCGGCGGCGGCGGATTCTTCCTGCTGCGTCTGGCTGGCGACGGTCGCGAGGTGTTCATCGATGCGCGTGAGCGCGCACCGCTGGCCGCCACCCGCGACATGTATCTCGATGCGCAGGGCAAGCCCAACCGCGAGCAGACCGTGAATGGACCGCTCGCGGCCGCGATTCCGGGACTACCGGCGGGACTGGTGCACGTGTCGCGCGATTACGGCCGGCTGCCGCTGGCCAAGTCGCTGGCGCCGGCGATCCGGCTGGCACAACGCGGCTGGGAATTCGGCGACAAGAACATCGCGATGCTCGGCTATCGCAAGGATGTGCTGGCAAAGTCCCCCGCGGCGGCAGCGTTGTTCCTGCGCGCCGGCGGCGTGCCCGCCAAGGGCGCCCGCATGCGCAATCCGGACTATGCGAAGGCGCTGGGGCTGCTTGCCAGCCAGGGCCACGACGGGTTCTATCGTGGGCCGTTCGCGCAGCGACTGGTCGACGGGGTGCGCGCGGCCGGCGGCAACTGGTCGATGGAGGATCTTGCCCAGTACAGCGTCATCGAGCGCGCGCCGCTGGTATTCGACTATCGCGGCTGGCGTCTGGTGACAGCGCCTCCGCCATCTTCTGGCGGTGCCGCGCTGGCACAGATCTTCCACGTGCTGTCCGGCTACGAGCTTGCTTCGATGTCGCGCGTGCAGCGGGTCCACCTGCTGACCGAGGCGATGCGTCGCGCCTATCGCGATCGCGCGATCTACCTCGGCGATCCCGACCAGGTGAAGATCCCGGTCGAACTGATCACCAGCCCCGACTACGCAGCCGGCCTGCGCGCCTCGATCAACCTGCAGCGCGCCACGCCCAGCGACATGCTGCCCGGCATCAGCGCCGCACCCGAGGGCGACGACACCACCCATTTCTCGATCATCGACGGCGAAGGCAACATGGCTGCGGTCACCCAGACGGTGAACCTGCCGTATGGCAACGCCTTCCTGGTGCCCGGCACCGGCTTCCTGCTCAACAATCAGATGGACGATTTTTCGGTCAAGCCGGGCGTGCCCAATGCCTTCGGCCTGGTCGGTGAGGATGCCAACGCGATCGCGCCCGGCAAGCGCCCGCTGTCGTCGATGACGCCGACCTTCCTGATCGGCGCCGATCGCACGGCCGTGATCGGCACGCCCGGTGGCAGCCGCATCATCACCATGGTCCTGATCGGTTTGCTGGAGTTGATGGACGGCAAGGGTGCGCAGGCGACAGTCGATGCGCCGCGTTTCCATCATCAGTACCTGCCGGACGTGCTGTCGGCCGAGCCGGGTGCATTCTCCGACGAACAGCTCACACAGTTGAAGGCGCGCGGCCACACGGTCTCGCCGGGTGAGCGCGCCTGGGGCAACATGCAGGTAGTCCTGTGGGAGCGTGGTGCCGGTCGCATCGAGGCCGGTACCGATCAACGCTGGAAGGGTGTCGGCAAGGCCGGCACCAGTGATGCGGTTTACCGCTGACGACAGGCGATCCTGACCGAATGAAAATCTGGAGCATCCTCGGCAACTCGCAGGCCCTCGACGGCGGCGCCATGTTCGGCAACGCGCCACGCTCGGTATGGTCGCAGTGGCTGCAGCCCGACGCGGAGAACCGGGTTTCCCTGGCCTGCCGCGGTTTGCTGGTCGAGGGCATCAATGGCGGACTGCGCGTGCTGTTCGAGACCGGGATCGGTGCGTTCTTCGAACCCAAACTGCGCGAACGCTATGGCGTGTTCGAGGCCGAGCACGTGCTGCTGGACTCGCTGCGCGCGGCAGGCTTCGGGCACGAGGACATCGACGCGGTGGTGCTGTCGCACCTGCACTTCGACCATGCCGGAGGCCTGCTCGCCGGATGGCGCGAAGGGCAGCCGCCGCAGCTGCTGTTCCCCAACGCGCGCTACATCGTCGGTCGCGCGTGCTTCGAGCGCGCCTGCGCGCCACATGCACGCGATCGCGCCTCGTTCATTCCCGAACTGCCCGCGCTGCTTGAAGCCAGTGGCCGACTCGAACTGGTCGATTCGGCGCACTGCGCGTTCCTCGGCACCGACGTCCAGTTCGAGTTCAGCGATGGCCATACGCCCGGCCTGATGCTGGCGACGGTCGGCGGCGACGGCGGACTGAGCTTCTGCACCGACCTGATTCCCGGCCGCGCGTGGGTGCACGTTCCGATCACCATGGGCTACGACCGCTTCCCCGAGCTTCTGATCGACGAGAAGCGGCGCTTTCTCGCCGACAAACTCGCGCGCGGCGTGCGGCTGTTCTTTACCCACGACCACGAGTGCGCCGTGGCCAACGTGGCGCTCGATGCCAAGGGCCGCTACGGCACCTGCAATGAACGCGATGTACTGCGCGGCGAGCCGCTCGCCGCATGAATCCCCGTCAATCTGCTTCGAAGGACACGCCATGCGCCTGATGACTGTTGCCCTGTTGCTTGCCTGCGGCCCACTGGCCGCTGCCGATTTCGGCGAACCGATGCCGGCCGATGCCAAGCCGGTACCGATTGCCGCGGCCGTGGCCGCCGCCCCCGCGTTGGCGCAAGGCCCACACGTATTCAGCGGTCGGATCGGCAAGGTGTGCCAGAAGAAGGGCTGCTGGATGACACTCACCGAGGGCGATGCGGTGGTGCGCGTGATGACCGGCTATCGCTATTTCTTTCCGACCGACGCACAGGGCGATGCGGTGGTATACGGCACGCTGACCGCCAAGAGCATGGACGCCAAGACCACCGCGCACATGGCCGAGGACGCGGGCGAGCCGGCCAAAGCGCTGGCTGAAGCATCCGTCGAATGGCAGATCGATGCGCTGGCCGTTCGCATCGAATAGTTACCAGCGCGCGGTCCAGTCAGCCTTGCGGCCACGGATTGCCGGAGGCGTCGCGTTCCAGGAAATACAGGCCGGCGTAGAGTTTGGGGTCGATCGCGAACCCCTCGCGCATGGCGCGCGCAAGGAACGCGGCGCACTGCGCGCGCGGCACCCGGTGCACGATGATCTGCTCGCTCGCATCACCGCCGCCGGGGCCGACTTGCTGCAGACCGTGTGCGCGCACGAAGGTCATGACTTCGGTACTCATGCCCGCCGACG
>Ga0209181_10002933_pt1 | contig 27181 bp, 11 predicted proteins | sample MAT05_FD_187208 | JGI IMG/M metagenome (GOLD analysis project Ga0209181, IMG submission 187208) | Freshwater microbial communities from Lake Fryxell liftoff mats and glacier meltwater in Antarctica - MAT-05 (SPAdes) (version 2) | ecosystem: Environmental > Aquatic > Freshwater > Ice > Liftoff...
GGCCCGCACCCGTGCTCGACTCGATCCCACCGAGCTCGCGCGACCCCTCGGCCACGTCTCCGTGCCCGGGCCGCTTCCGCCGGAAGAGCAGCAACTGCCGCGCTGACGCCCCGTTCATGCAGGCGACGATGCGCGCTCCGCACGCCGATGTCGAGAACGGGGCTCGTGCAGCGGATACGCCCGTGTGGCCCGCCCGGGGGAGCGCCCGCCGCGCGTCCTCGACGGGGACCTCGTCGATCCGTGGGACGGCAGCAGGAAGTGACTCGAGGGATCGCGCGGTGAGCGTGTCAGTCGACCGCCGCCTGCTCCGCTGACGCGAGCTGGACTGGCTCGATCCGCACGCCCTGATCGTAGTAGGCCGCGCCGCCGCCCGCGTCCGTCGCCTGCGCGCGGATGAGCGAGTTGGGCCCACCGTACTTGCCCCAGCGGCCTTTGCTGTAGATCACCACGTCGCGCCGCTGCTTTTCGTCGAAGCGGAGCCGCACGGTGACCGCGCCGAGAGGCGAGGCGAGGCGCGCCAGACTCCCGTCCTCGTGACCAGGCGCCGCGTCGGGGTGGAGCGTTATCGACGGAGGCTCGCGCTGATCGGCCCGCGAGATCTGCGAGGATTGGTTCCTGTAGCTCGAGATCGAGAACAGATGGAGCGGATAGCCCTCTTCGAGCGCGGGAGGCGCCTCGGCGAACTCGGTGATCAGCTGGAATCGCCCGCTGGGCGTGGGAAAGCGGCGGTCTTCGTAGAGGACACGCGGCGCCTCGGGCTTGCGTAACGTGCTCTTGAGGAGGGCGTCCCGCGTCACTCCATGCTTGGCCATGGGGGCGAGGAAGCGCTCGATCCACGACTCGGCCGAACCCTTCATGGCCTCTCCAAAGCCAAGGCGGGAGGCGAGGGCCTGGTAGATCGCCAGGTCTGTCAACACGCCCTCGGGCGGCGCCACGACCGGCTGCGCGAGCTGCATGTAATGGTGGCCGTAGGCGCCGACGATGTCGTGCTCTTCGAGCATGGTCGTCGTCGGCAAGACCACGTGCGCGAGCTCGGCGGTGTCGGTGAGGAAGGGGTCGATGACCACGAGGAAATCCACCGAGGAGAGGCCCTCGGCGACCTTCTTCGAGTCCGGGAGCTGGCTCACCGGATTGCCATTGTCGAGGATCGCCACGCGGATCCGGGGGTTGGCGCGGAGGAGCTCTTCGCCGAGCATCGGCTCCAGCAGCGTGCGCGCGCCGTCGTTCTCGGGCTTGCGGGTGAAGCTCGTATCGAAGCCAGAGCGACGCTGGAAGTAGTAGGAGACGCCGCCGCCGGCCACGCCGAGATTGCCACTCAGGGCGCCGAGGGCGTCGAGCAATCGAATCGTGGCCGAGCCGTGGAGCCGCCGCCCGAGGCCCCAGCCGACGAAGAGGGCAGCGGGCTTGGTGCGGCCGTAGAGCTCGGCGATCTCCCAGACGTCAGCCACGCTGAGGTCCGCGAGCCGGGCCCACTCGGCGACGGTGTGGCGGCGAGCGAGGGCGGTGAGCTCATCGAAATGGTCGCACCACGCGGCCGCGCCAGGATCGGCCCACCCCTCGTCGAGGAGGACCCGCGCGATGCCGAGCGCGAGGAACCCGTCGCCCCCCGGGGCCGGCGCATAGTGGCGGTCCGAGAGCTTGAGCGTCTGGGCGTTGTGGACCGGATCGATCTGGATGATTGGCACTCCGCGAGCGCGGGCAGCCTTGAGGTGAGGGATGAGGTGGACCCCCGTCTCGCTCACGTTCTTCCCCCAGAGCACGATGGCGCGGCTGTTCTCCAGATCCTCGAGATCGTGCGCGTCTTCCCGGCCCATGTCGGCGAGCTGCGCCGCGTCGCCCGCGCCGGAGCAGATGTCTCCGCGCTTGTTGGTGATGGGGCCGAGGTGCTCGAAGAAGCGGCGGTTGAGCAGCTTCATCAGCCCCAGCGATCCACCGCTCTGGTAGTGGAAAATCGACTCCGCCCCGTGCTGCGCCTTCGCTTCAGCGAGCTTCTGCGCCACGAGATCGAGCGCCTCGTCCCAGCTCGCGGGCTCGAGCACACCGTTCCTGCGGACGAGCGGGCGGGTGAGCCGCTCCGGCGAGTACTGCTGCCGTTCCAGGTAATGATCGGTGCGATAGCAGAGGAAGCCGCGGGTGACCGGGTGAGTGGGATCGCCCTTGAGCCGGACAATCTTGCCGTCCTCCACCATCGCCAGGATCTGACAGGCGTCGGGGCAATCCCGGGTGCAGGCGGTGCGGACGGTGTGGATCATCGGGCGCGGAGCGTAGCGCTACCTTTCGGAGGGGCTCAAGCGGTTCACGTCCGACGCGCCGAAGCTGCGATCGAGTCGGGCGCGCAAGGCCTGGCACCGCGCGGGCGGGAGCGGGGCGCGCTCGCCCGGATCGGCCTCGAGATCGTGGCAGGCATAGGTGCCTTCATGCCCGACGTAGTGGAGCTTGAGCGGCCACTCCACCACGCCGAAGGCGTCCGCCGGGCACTCGCGCATGGGCGGGCAATTCCAGAGCAGCACGGGGCGCGACCGCGACGACGCGCGGAGCAGGCTCGCGCCGGCGAGGTCTTCCGTGGGCGCGCGGAAGGCGGGCTCGTCGAGCGCGCCGAGGAGATCGAGGATCGTGGCGGCGAGGTCTCCGGTGGAGACGGGGCGCGTGGGCGCGTCCTCGCGGAGGCGATCGATCGCGGCGGCGGGCAGGCTGCCGGGCGGCGCGTCGATCCAGAGCGGGACGTCGATCTGCTCGGCGTAGAGGTCGAACGAGTGTGTGTACGAGCCATGCTCGCCCCAGGCCTCGCCATGATCCGACGTGAGGATCACGACGGCGCGTCGCCCGTTCTCGCCGCGGCGGAGGCGCGCCAGAAAATCGCCGACGATGGCGTCCTGGTGAACCAGGCTGTTGCGATAACGATTGTGAGTCGCGTCGGCGCCGTCGGTCGCCAGGGGCGTGAACCCCGGCGCTTGCCGATAAGGCGTGTGGGTGTTGGAGTAGTGGACGACGACGAACGAGGGCCCGCCGCGCTCGATGAAGTCGAGGGCCTCGGCCGTGGTGTCCTCGTCGGGCGAGCCCTCGTCGACGCGGGCGTTGGCGGCGCGATCGCGGGCCTCGCGCAGGTAACCGATCGCGCTGGTTTGCAGGAAGAGATCGCCCTGCTGATAGAGCAGGTTCTGCGAGGTCAGGTACGCGGTGCGGTAGCCGCGCGCATGGGCGTAGTCCCAGAGGAGCGGCGCTCGGGCGAGGGCGGGCGCGGCGGCGGTGATCGGGAGGCCTGTCCACAGCGCGGTCGAGACGAGCTCGGTGCACGAGGCGATCGAGAAGGCCCGCGAGAAGCCGATGCGCGAGGGCGCGGCGTCGTCGATGCGCGGGCTGAGCGCGCAGCCCGGGGCGCGGGCGGCGCAGACGGCGTCGCGGCGCAGGCTCTCGCCGAGGAGCACGACGATCGGCGGCGCGTCGGCGTTGATCGGCGTCGCCGCAGGCAGCGGCGCGCGGTGGCCGGGCGGGAGGCTGCGCGGCGCGCCGAGGAGGCCCATGGCGTGGAGGATCGGGCCGCCCATGCCGTGGAGCCAGAGGACGTCGGGCGGCAAGCCTTGCAGCCCCTGCGCGGCGAAGGGCGTGAACATGCAGATCAGCGCCGCCACGACGGCCCCGCCCGCCACCGCCGAGGGGCGATCGCTGCGCACGCCGAAGCGCCGCGCGCGCGCCACGGCGAAGGCCATCGCGAGGGCCGCCGGGATCAGGCAGACGCTCGCGATCTCCAGCGCGTTCTTCGCGAAGTAGCCGGCATGGGCGAGATCGGGCACGCCGAGCGCGAGCATGACGGCGCGGCGGCCGACGTACGCATGGGTGAGCGCGCGCGCGAACGCTTGCAGGCCAACCCCGAGCGCGGCGAGAGCGCCGAGGAAGGCCAGGGCCGCGACGCGCACGAGCCGTTGCGGGTGACGCGCGGCTTCGAGGGCGAGGCCCCAGACAAGGAGGCTGAGTACGGCCCCCGCGGCGTAGGTGCCTTGAAGCCGCGGGCCCGCGGAGGCCAGGAGCGCTCCGCGTACGCCTAGATCAATACCAATCCAGAGCGTGGGAATCAGCAGCGCGGTGAGGCCCTCACCCCAACCCCTCTCCCAGAGAGAGAGGCGCCCTACGCTGCTGCGAGCATCTTCCCCCTCTCCCCAGGGGAGAGGGGGACCGAGGGGGTGAGGCCGCTTCAGGATCAGATCCCGAACTGCCGCAGCTTCTTGTGCAGCCCTTCGCGGGTGATCCCGAGGGACTTGGCCGAGTTGGTCTTGTTGTTCCCGTGGTCGCGGAGCGACTCGATCAGGAAGAACTTCTCGACCGAATCCATCATCTCTTTCAACGTGCCCTTGGTGGCTCCGGCGCGCCCGATCAGGCCCTCAACCTGGCGGATGCGCGGAGAGAGCAGCTCGGGGGTGGCGAAGGCGCCCGGCTCGCACTGGATCACGAGGCGCTGCACCTCGTTCTGGAGCTCGCGCACGTTGCCAGGCCAGTTGTAGGCCGTCATCAGCTCCATCGCCTGCTGGCTGAAGCCCCCGACCGGCTTGCCGATCTCGTCGCAGTAGCGCTTGAGGAAATGCCCGGCGATGAGGGGGATATCGTCTCTCCGCTCGCGCAGCGGGGGGAGGCGGATCGGGAAGACCTTGAGGCGGTAATAGAGGTCTTCGCGGAACCGGCCGCGGGCGACCTCTTCCTCGAGGTTGCGGTTGGTCGCGGCGACGATGCGCACGTTGACGTGCTTGGGTGTCGTGGCGCCGACCGGGCGGATCTCGCCCTCTTGAAGCGCCCGGAGGAGCTTCGATTGCAGCGACATCGGCGTCTCGGTGATCTCGTCGAGGAAGAGCGTGCCGCCGTCGGCGATCTCGAAGAGGCCCTTTTTCTCGTCGACCGCGCCGGTGAAGGAGCCCTTCTTGTGCCCGAAGAGCTCGCTCTCGAGCAGGCTCTCGGCGAGGGCGGCGCAGTTCTGGGCGACGAAGAGCTTGTCGCGGCGGCGCGAGCGGTAATGCACCGCGGCGGCGATCAGCTCTTTGCCGGTGCCGGTTTCGCCCTCGATCAGCACGGTGACGCGGGTGTCGACGACCTTGTCGAGGTGGTCGATGACCTTGCGCATCGCCTCGCTCTTGCCGATGATCTCGACCTGGCTCCCGCCGCCGCGGCGCTTCTCTTCGCGGCCCTTGAGGAAGCTGTTCTCTTTCTCGAGGCGGTCTTCGGCCGAGACGAGGCGCTTGATCAGCCGGGCGTTGGCCACGGCGAGCGAGGCGTTGGAGGCGAGGACGAGGAGGAGCTCGACGTCGCTCCCGTTGAGCATCCCCGGGGCGTTGCGGTTGTCGGCCTGGAGGACGCCGATGATCTCTTCGCCGCGCCAGAGCGGGACGCCGATCGTGCTGCGGATCGAGGCGCCCATGATCGACTCGGTGTTCCCGACGTCCTCCGGAGCGTCGGCGGCGAGGACGGCAGCGCGCTCGCGCACGACGCGGCGGTAGACGGCGCGGGTGATCGGTACCGGGCCCGAAGGCGGGCCGCTCTGGCCGTCGGCGATGCGGACGCGGGTCATCACCGGGACGAAGGCGGCCGCGGTGCCGCCGGCGCTCTGATCGTCGTCGCGGAGGACGATCGTCACGTGGGTCGCGCAAGGGACGAGGAGCAGCACCGCGTCGGCGACCTCGATCAGCACCCGGTCGAGATCGTTGGCGGCGCCGATCTTCTTCTGCGCGGCGTAGAGGGCGGAGAGGGCGCCGGGATCGCGCTCGAGGATCGCCGCGGCGGGCTCGACCTCGTCGAGGCGGCGCATCGAGACGACGCGCGCGACGTCGGCGTCGTCGGTCACGGTGACGCGCATCGCGGTCACGCCGTCGCCGCTCCCGAGCTCGATCACGTCGCCGGTCTCGAGGTCGGCCGAGCTGTGATCCCCGGTGAGCCTCCGGCGTTCGCCCCGGCGTACCAGCGTCGTCCCGTTGGTCGAGCGGAGGTCCTGCAAGACGACGCGACCCGAGTGCATCGTCACCCGGGCGTGCTCCCCGGACACGTGCATGTCCTCGAGAATGAGCTCGTTCGAGGGGGCCCGGCCGATCCCCCCGATCTCGCTCGTCAGCTCGAAGGTGCGCCCGGTCGCGAGCCCCTGGGTGACCTCGAGCAACAGCATGCGTGGTTCGTTACCAGAGGAGGGGCAAGGAGGCGAGGGCCCGAGGAGAGCCCTCGCCGCGCAGAATCACTGCGCTTTTGCGTTGAGGCGATAGATGACGGTCTTGAAGGAGTTGTTGCCCTGGATCTTCAGCGGATCCTTCGTGGCCTCGCCCTCGTCGACGATCTTCTGCAGCGCGGCGGCGAGCGCCGTGTCGCCCTTCGGCGAGTGGTGATCGATGATCTTCCCCGTGATGAAGCGGAGCGCGGCGTTGTTGAGCTTCGGCAGCGTGGCGACGAGCTTCTGCCGCACCTCGGGCCCGCCGAGGATGCCGATCATGTAGAGGGACTTCATGCCCTGGAACTGCGTCTTCTCTTCCTGCGAGGCCGGCTCGAGGAGCTTGCCGAAGTAGCAGTCGACCTTGTCGCCGCACGCCTTGAGCAGCTCGGTCGTGATCTTGTACTCCTTCTCGTAGGCCTTCCCGAGCGTGGTCGGCTTGCCGTCGGGGCCGTCGGCCTTGATGCTGTTGAGCTTCTCGCCCTCGGTCACCTGATCGGCCTTCATCACCTTGAGCACGGCCGTGAACGTCGCGGCGCGGATCGGGTCGATGGTGTCGGCCTCGCCCTTGAGATCGACGGCGGTCTTGACCATCCACGGGACGATGCTGGCGTCGAAGAAGTCGCTCGAGGCGTCGATCATCGACTCGCGCGCGCCCGAGCTCGGCGGGATCTGGAGCGACGTCGGCGTCTTCTCGAAGGCGGTCTGGAAGGCCTTGATCGTGGCGTCGGTCTTCGGCAGCTTCGGCAGCTCGCGGGCGATGATCGCGCGGGCGAGGTCGTCGCCCTTGTCCATCGTGTCGAGCAGCGCGGCGCTGCCGTCTTCGCGGCCGAGCGTGGAGAGGATGATCGCCGCGGTGCCGACGTGGGCCTTCTCGGCCGCCTTCGCCGCCGCTTCCGGCACCTTGCCGTCAGCGCCCGCGTTGGTCTTGAGGTTCTCGCCCTTCGAGTACTCCATCAGCTCCTTGTCCTCGGAGCGGAGCAGCGCGATCGTCGGGGCCACGGAGGGTTTGCCGATCTTGATCAGCGCGTTGACCGCGGTCGCGCCGATGTCGGCCTTGTTCGGCGAGAGCACGATCTTGATCAGCGGCTTGACGGCGGCGGTCGACTTGAGGTTGCCGAGGAGCAGGGCGCTCGTCGTCTGCCAGACGATCTCGTCCTTGAGGTTGGAGACGTCTTTGCGATCGTTGATCGGGTGGCTGAGCTTCTCGAGGAGCTGGGGCTCCCAGGCCAGGTCGGCCAGCTCGACCATCGCGTCACTCACGTCGCGGTAGAGCTCGGGCTCCTGCTTCAGCTTCGACACGCGGAGCTTGATGAAGACGTCGATCAGCGGCGCCGAGGCCGTCTTCAGCTTCATCGGGCCGATGGCGCGGGCCGCCCAGCGGACGGACGTCTCCGTCTCCTTGCGCTCGGGCTTGAAGTCTTTCAGCGCCTTGATCAGGCAGTCGCCGCCGCGCACGTCGCGGGCGTCGGAGATGAACTTCACCAGCTTGATGTTGGTGCGCTCGTCGAGGTCCCCGGTCAGGCACGTCTCGTTGAGCGGGCCGATGATCGTCTCCAGGAGGGGCGTGACGGTCGGGCCCTTGCGGTCGCCCTTGTCGCGGCTCATCGCGTCGTCGAAGAACTGGATGAGCCGAGCGACGGCCTGCGGGCGCGTCGCCGGGTCCGAGAGCTTTTTGACGTGCGTGGAGGGCTCGTTCTCGTCGGCGCACCCGACGAGGGAGCCCGCCGCCAGCATCGCCCCCGAGGCCGTGACGGCACCGAAGAGAAGGGAGTGGAGCAGCGGGGTAATTCGGCGAAGTGAGCGGGACATGTCTTTCCTCCGATGAGCTGGGATCCGTCTCCGGATCCCGGGGTTCGGGGCAGGCAGCAGCCCCATTGTCAGCTCGGCCGTCGGGCGCGGTTTGCTCGAAGAGGCGAACCTGCCCCCGCCTCGGCTCACCGCGATCGAAATGAAGTCGGCGGCCGAAAGTATTCGTCGCCGCCTACGGTGTCAACGAAGGCGCGGCAGGTTCAGCAGTCGTCGGATGCCGCTCGCGAAAAGTCGGTCCGGAACCATGCGCCGCAGGGTGACCAGGGTGCGCGCGTCTGTCCCGACTACGGTCCGGAAGCGGGGCGACGCTTCTCCGAGCAGCCCGGCGATGGTTCGACCCACTGTGTCAGGCAGCGGAGCCTTCTCCGCCTCTTCCAGAAACAGCTTCTCGACGATCCCGTTCAGCACCGAGTACGGGCCCGCCTTCGGGACGTTGGCGCCGCGGCGCAGGTTGTCGGAGAAGATGGCGGTCTTGATCGTCCCCGGCTCGATCAGGCAGACGTCGATCCCGAAGCCTTCGAGCTCCCACCGCAGCGACTCGCTCAGGCCTTCCACCGCGTGCTTCGTGGCCGCGTAGGCGGAGACGAGCGGCAGGCCCACCCGCCCCGAGATGCTTGATACATTGATGATCCGACCGCGCTGGGCCGCCCGCATCGCCGGGAGGACGGCGCGGGTCACGGCCATCAGCCCGAAGACGTTGGTCTCGAACTGCTCGCGGATGTCGGCCTCGGATTGCTCTTCGAAGGCGCCGCCGATGGCGATCCCGGCGTTGTTGACGAGGCCGAAGAACGGGCCGTATTTGAGCACCAGCTCGCGGATCTTCGGGACCACGTAGTCGGCCGTCACGTCGAGCTGCTCGACGTCGATCGCCACGCCGCGCGCCTTCGCCGCGTCGTCGAGCGCCTTGCGCCGGCCGAGGTCGCGCATCGTGGCGACGACGCGGTGCCCGGAGGCGGCGCACTCGATCGCCGTGGAGAGGCCGATGCCGCTCGAGGTCCCGGTGATGAGGACGAGGTTGCCCACGAGGCCGCGGAGTATAGCCCCTCTCGCTGTTCTCCGGGTTACCCGATGATCATCGCCTCGCTGAGGAGGCGGCCTTCCTTGAAGCGACGAAGGTTCCACCGCTCGAACATCGGCAGCTCGGTGCCCTCGGCGATGTACTGGGCGATCAGGCGCCCCACCACCGGCGCCATCATGAAGCCGTGCCCCATGAAGCCGGAGGCCTGGTAAAAGCCTTCGATCTCGTCGACCTCCCCGACGATGGGGTTGGCGTCGGGCGTGAGGTCGTAACAACCGGCCCACTGCCGCAGCACCTTCACGCTCCCGAGGATCGGGCAGGTGTCGAGGAGCGCCTTGCCGTAGAGCGCGAGGAAGCGGTGCGACGAGTCCATGTTCATGCCCGCGGGCACGTCGTGGTTGGTCACGCCGCCGACGATCTCGCCGCGCATCGACTGCGAGAAGTAGAGCCCGTTGGAGAGGTCCGCGACCAGGGGCTTGAGCCAGGGTTTGAGCGGCTCGGTCGAGCAGATTTCGTGGCGGTGCGGGTGGTTCGGCAGCTCGACGCCGAGGAGGCGGGCCACCTCGGGGCTCCAGGCGCCGGCGGCGTTGACGACGCGGTTGGTGGCGATTTTCCCCTTCGAAGTGACGACGGCGGTGATCTTCGAGCCCTCCGTATCGAAGCCGACGACGTCGGTGAACGGCGCGATCTCCACCCCGAGCTTCTCGGCCCCCTGGGCGTAGCCCCAGACGAAGGGCCAGGGGAAGACGACGCCGTCGTCGCCGTTGTAGCTGGCCGCGACTACGCCAGAGAGGCTCATCTCGGGGACGATCTGCTGCGCCTCCTTCGGGCTGAGCATCCGCGTCCCGAGGCCGCAGCCGTTCTGCACCGCGACGCTCTGTTCGAGCGTGCGCCGGCCGGCCTCGTCGCGGACGAGGAAGAGGTAGCCGCCCTGGCGGAACCAGATGTTGATCTTCATTTCGCGGGCAAAATCACGGCAAATGCGGATGGACTCCTGCATCAGCCGGATGTTGCCCTCGCTCGAGAACTGGGCGCGCACGCCGCCGCCGTTGCGCCCGCTGGCCCCGCCGCAGAGGTAGGTGCGGTCGAGCACCACCACGTTGGTCACGCCGTGGTTCCGGGCGAGGTTGTAGGCGATCGAGAGGCCCATGATCCCCGCGCCCACGATCACGACCTCGGCTCGGTCTCGCATGCGGCGACGTTACCACCGCCGCGGCTTCGTCGATCCGCGATCCAGGATCCCTCGTATCCTCCGCGGCCGGGCTCGGCACCTCGGGGACTCGCGGAAAGGAACGCTCACCATGACGGATGGAAAGCACGTCGGAACGCTCGTCGGACAGATGATGGATTTCCCGCTCACGCTCACGCATTTTCTCGAGCGGGCGCGGGCGCTCTTCGGGCGATCCGAGATCGTCAGTCGGATGCCGGATCGTTCGCTGCACCGCTACACCTACGCGGATTTCCACCGTCGCTCGTCGCAGCTCGCGGCCGCGCTCGCCCGCCTCGGCGCGCGCCCGGGTGACCGCGTCGCCTCGCTCGCGTGGAACCACTACCGCCACCTCGAGCTCTACTTCGGCGTCCCCTGCGCGGGCGCCGTGCTCCACACGTTGAACCTCCGCCTCCACCCGACCGAGATCGCCTATATCGCCCAGCACGCCGAGGATCGCTTCATCGTCGTCGACCGCTCGCTGCTGCCGCTCTTCAACCAGCTCGTGGGATCGGTTCGCTCTTTCGAGCGCGTCATCGTCATCGACGACGGCACCACGCACCCGATCCCGGTTCTCGATGGGGGCTCTGCCCTCATACCCCCGGGCGCGCTCGACTACGAAGAGCTGCTCGCGCGCGAAGACGGCTCGTTCACGTTCCCCGAGCTCGACGAGCGCAGCGCGGCGATGGTCTGTTACACCTCGGGCACGACGGGGAACCCCAAGGGCGTCGTCTTCAGCCACCGCTCCACGGTGCTGCACACCCTGGTCCTGTGCATGGCCGACACCGCCGCGATCTCGGAGTCGGACAGCATCCTCCCCGTCGTGCCGATGTTCCACGCCAACGCGTGGGGCCTCCCGTATGCGGCGATCTGCGCCGGGAGCAAGCTCGTCTTCCCCGGTCCGCACCTCGATCCGACGAGCCTCCTCGACCTCATGGCGCGCGAGAAGGTCTCGATCGCGGGCGGCGTCCCCACCATCTGGCTCGGCATCCTCGCGCTGCTCGATCAAGACCCCGGGAAGTGGGATCTGTCGGCGATGCGATCGATGTTGATCGGCGGCTCCGCGGCCCCGGCGGCGATGATCGACGGCTTCCAGAAGCGCCACGGCCTCGGCGTGATCCACGCGTGGGGCATGACGGAGATGAACCCGCTCGGCACGCTGGCGCGGGTCAAGCGCGATCTCCAGAGCGCTGACGCGGAGACGCAGCTCGCGCTCCGCGCCTCGCAGGGCTACCCCGTGCCCTTCGTCGAGCAACGCCACGTCGACGAGGGCGGCGCGATCCTCCCCTGGGGCGGCGCGACGATGGGCGAGCTCCAGGTGCGCGGCCCCTTCGTCGCGTCGTCGTACTACGGTGGTGACGGCCCGGATCGCTTCACCGAAGACGGCTGGTTCAAGACAGGTGACATCGTCACCATCGACGCGGAAGGCTACCTGCGCATCACCGATCGATCGAAGGACGTCATCAAGTCCGGCGGCGAGTGGATAAGCTCCGTCGCCCTCGAGAACGCGCTGATGAGCCACCCTTCGGTGCTCGAGGCCGCTGTCTTCGCCGCGCGTCACCCGACCTGGGCCGAGCGCCCTCTCGCCGCCGTGGTGTTCAAGGAGGGCAAGAGCGCGACGCGGGAGGAGCTCGGCGCGCACCTCGAAGGGCGCTTTGCGAAGTTCTGGCTCCCTGATGACTACGTGTTCATGACGCAGATCCCGCGGACCTCGACGGGCAAGTTCCTCAAGACCAAGCTCCGCGAGCTCTACGGCGATCACCTGGAGAAGAACGCCGCTCCGGGAAACCGACGCGGTGGGCCGCCGTAGCCCACCGCATGCGTGCTGCCCTCGGCGCTCTCCTTCTCGCCGCGCTCTCGTCCTCCTGCACTCCCGCGACGGAACGCTCCGCTTACGCGGCCCCGCCCGGGGAGCGTCAGCCGGTGATCCTCGAGCTCTTCACCTCCGAAGGGTGCTCGAGCTGCCCCCCCGCCGATATCGTCCTCGCCGCGCTCTCCCGGGGGCAGCCCGTCCCGGGCGCTGACGTCATCGCCCTCGAGCTCCACGTCGATTACTGGAACTACCTCGGCTGGTCCGATCCGTTCTCGAACGCCTCGTACTCGGTCCGTCAACGTGCCTATGGCACCGCCTTCAACCAGCGCGGGATCTACACTCCGCAGCTCGTCGTCGACGGCCACGCCGAGCTCCTCGGATCCAGCAGCGAGGGCGCGAAAGAGGCCATCGCCATCGCCGCGCGCGCGCCCAAGGCCCGGCTCACGATCACGCGCAAAGACGGCGGACTGGCGATCACCGTCGCCGATCTCCCGGAGCCGAACGCGCCTGCGTCGGTGTGGCTGGCAATCACCGAGGAGGGCCTTCACACCGATGTTCCGCGCGGCGAGAACTCCGGCGCTCGCCTGGCTCATGGCCCGATCGTCCGCCAGCTCTCACGCGTTGGCGCGGCGGCTCCGACGTTCTCGGGCACGGCCGCCGTGGCGCTCGATCCCGCGTGGAAGCGCGAGAATGTGCGCGCCGTGGTCTTCGTTCAGCGGGATGGGTCCCTGCAGATCCTCGGCGCGGGCGCTGTCTCGATGAAGTAGCGAGCCGCTCTTCACTTCCCGAGCAGATCAGCAATGCTCGTGCAGCTCGCGGCGGCGCGGATCCAGCCGGCGAGGGTGGACTCGTCGCGCTCGGCTCGGATCCGCTTCTCCTGCTTCTTCTTGATCTCGAGGCCGCGCGCGTCGAGCACGGCCAGCAGCGCTTCAATCTTGCCCTCGAGCTGGCCTTCGAGGTGTCCTTCAACATGACCTTCGAGGTGGCCTTCGAGCTTGCCGGCCTGGTTCGCGCGCTGGAGGGCGCGGGTGATCACCGAGTTCTTCTTGGTGATCAAGGCCTGAGCGACCGCGTCATCGGGTTTGGCGGCCTCGACGAGCGCGCGAATGGGGAGGGGCAGCGCCAGCGCGCGGTCCTCGATCGCGCTGTCGGGCGGCAGGACGTCCCAGACCTTCTGAGATGCTGACCACACCAGCGCTCGCCGCTTTTCGACGTCGACGGCGAACACCCGTCGGACGCCGCGCTCGCTGAGGGCGTGCGCCTTTTTGGCCGCGTGCGTGAGGCGCTCGGGGCTCAGCACCTCGAAGGCCAGCTCTTCCAGTTGACGGCCGCCGGTGCGGGGATCGCGAGCCCGGGGAAATACGCTGGCATCCGGCGCCAGGTCGCCCTTGTCCGAGGTGCGCGTGAGCATGTCCGCGGCGACGTCGTACCCCTCCGCTGCATAGGCCTCGAGCAGAGCGGAAATCTTGGAATGACGGCTCCCGTGCGACTCGCCTGCAGGAGGCACGTACTCCACCTTTCCACCGATAATCTCAAATCGCATCTCGGGCACGACGAGGCGCTCGTCCACAGCGGGCAGCCTGGTCGAGCGCTTCGCCGCCACGGAGACCGTGGGAGCGCTCAGAACGCGACGAGCGTGCGACAACATCGCCCTGAGGCTAGCACGACGACCCCTGACGGATCATCTGAAAATAGACGCCGCCTTGATTTTGACTGCACAGATGAGGCGCTATCCGTCGACGTCGTGCACATAGGCGTCGAGCCCATGCCCGCGCAGCATGGCTTCGACGAGGGCGAGGGGATGAGCACAGGCGGGATCCGTCGCGCCGACGCGCGCAAAGACCTCGGGCAGCGCGCGGGCGACGAGGAGGCGGACGGCGCGATCGCGCAGGGCCAGAGTGAGCGGGAGATCGCTGAAGAGCTTGTAGCCCTGCAGGGCGGCGCGGAGGTAAAAGGCCTCACTCGCCGGGGCGGAGGCGGGGAGGGAGACAGCGTTGGAGGAGAGCAATCCTTCCGCGGCGTCCGCGATCCAGGAGGAGGCGAGTCGAGCGAGATCGCGCTCGCTCCGCCACACGGCATCTTCGCGGACACGGCGAGCGGCGCGGTGGGCGAGGGCGCCAATCCATGGGAGGACCAGGGCGAGGTCGATGGGGTGAGGGGCCTGGAAGCAGGGCGAGGGATCGGCGTCGAGGCCGCGCTCCTCGAGGGTCGTAGCGAGCGACCAGAGGGTCTGTGCGACATCGAGGGGAGCGGGGAGCGCGGTAATCCGGCGGCTCCAGGCGCGGATCGCGGCTCGGTCCGCGCTCGTCGTTCCGGTCACCGCGAGGCGGGCGGGGAGGCTGGCGACGAAGACCGAGGGATCGAGATCGCCTCGCAAACGAGCCTCGGCAGGGATCAGCGGTGAGCCGCCGGGGCGGCCGACGCTCGCGAGGATGCAGGCGCACTCGACCGAGGCCGAGACGGCGACGCGCTCGCCGTCATCGAGAAAGCTCGCGGGAAAGAGGTTGCAGCCAATCGGCTTGGCCGCGCCGCCGGCGCGCGCGTGGATGGAGCAGTGCCCCGATTCGCCGAGGTAAGCGCAGCGCCCGTCGACGATCGTGACCGCGGATCCACCGGTGGGCGCGGAGCCGTGATCGGGGAGGAAGACGCGCTCGTGGCGGTCGCCTCCACCTTGAATTTCAGGGAAGAGCGCGCGGGCCCGCGCGGCCTCGACCGGGCCGAAGATCACCGACGCGTAGATGCGGCAACAGCTTCCGCTGCCGTCGCAATGGAGGGAGAAGTCGGCAAGAATATCGAGCGGACGCGAGGCGGGGAGGCTGTCGGGCACAGCGGGTAAGTCGCTCGAGCTGGCCTCTGCGTGGCCCTCCGCGTCGCTGTCGTCCGGGGTGCCATCAGCGAGGAGATCCGCTCCATGAAGCTGCTCGAGGAAGCCGCGGAACGCGTCGACGCGAGCGTGGGCGCCTTCGCGGCGAGCGGCGAGGATGACGCCGTCGAGATCGCGTGTGCCGTCGGCGGCGGCGAGGAGGCCCCACTCGCGTGGGCCGAGCTGGATGAGGCGGCCAGTGCGCTGATCGTGGAGAACGATGACGGCCTCGCCGCCGGTGATGTGGCGGCGTGCGAGGACGTGATCGGCGAGGCGTGGGCGCGTGGGGAAGGGGCGGGGCATGCGGGGGGGCGGAGGATACCCGAGAATTCAGGGCGCGTTGATGCACCCGGTGCGAACGTCGCGTCACGCTGGTGCGCACGGTACGCGCTCATGTCGCGCGACACCGTGGTGCGCGGCTGCCCGGACGACTGATGCGCTCGGTTCTCCAACCAACCCGGTGTCCGAAAGCGGACGCCGGATGGGTCCAGGGCTTGCGAAACGACTCGAACGGCTCGACGACCAGCGGCCCCAGCTCCTTGCGTGACGAGGTGCTTCAAGTGTAAGGGCCTCCAGCGGAGCAACCGCAGTGGAGTCATCGTGTCATCGCAGCCAGGAGCAAATATCCCGTGACCTACCGCGTCGAGGACCAGTCGGTCCTGCTCACGTTCTACAAACGACTCCTGTGGGACCGCTTGACTCCGCGTATCCCGGCCACGATTACGCCGAATACGCTCACCCTCGCGGGGCAGATCTTTGGAGTGCTCTCCGCGGTTGCCTGCGCGATCGCCGTGAATGGGCATCGATCCTTTTATGTGATCTCGGCCTTCTGCATGATGGCGAATCTCACCCTGGACAACCTCGATGGTGCTCACGCGCGTCGCACGGGCCAGTGCAGCCGTCGGGGCGAGCTCCTCGACCATGGCCTTGATGGTATCGCGACGACCTCGGTGCTCGTGGTGACTGGGCTTCTCCTCCATCTCGGCGATGTCCTGTTGGGGGTCTTCTGTGCCCTTGGCGCGCTGACCTTCGCCTCGATCTTCTGGGAACAGTTCCGGACCGGACTCTTGACCATTCCCAAGGTCGGGCCGACCGAGGGCATCACGGCGCTCGCGATCTGGGAGATCCTCGTGGCTGTCCTCGGCGAGACCGCGTGGCTTCAGTTCTCGCTGGAGCGCGTCACTCCTGGAACGGTCGTCGTCGTCATTGTCGTGCTCGTCCACGCCGTCGCGATCGCGCCTCCGTTTTTCCGCGCCGCCAAGAACGGCGTGCCGGGCTGGGAGGTCGCGCCGCTCTTTGTCGTGGTGGCGTTGCAGCTCGGGTTCATTCTGCTCGGCGCGCGGGGGATCGTGCCCGCGGTGACGATGGGCCTCATGGGCGCCGCCACGACCTGCCACATGATCGTGCTCCGTCACCGCGGGGAGCGAGGTCCCGTGGTTCCGCGCGCGCTCTATGTCGCGGCCTTGCCGCTCGTCCTCGTTATCTTCACGCCGCACACCGCCGCGGCGACCGGAGGAGCGCTGCTGGCGCTGGTGCTCGTGGCCGCTGGCTACGGGCTTACCTTGTGGCGTGGCTGGAGGCTCCTGGGTGCAGAGCGTCCCTTCGTGAAGGCCGCGGCCCCGCAGCTCGATCCGGTGGGGGATCCTTTTCGCTGAAGGCTTGATACGTTCCGGGGCGCTCCAATGTCCGATCCGAAGCCCCTCCGCGTCTCGCTCCGTATTGATACTCTCACCGCCGCGCTCCAGCAGAAGCTGGAGAACGAGGCGGCGATCCTCGACCTGCTCGTGAGCGCGCTGGCGCGCGGGCAGACCAACGAGGGGATGTGGGAGCAGCTCCACGACGCCGCCCTCCGCGACGATCGGCTGGCGGAGCTGGCGTTCGCCTACGAGAAGCTCAGCAAGGACAAGAAGCTCCGGAGCCTGAATCCAGGCGCGCAGACGGTGTTCTTGCTCCACGCAGGGAGCTTCTTCGCCGAGGTGTTCGGCGACGTCGACGGGGCCGAGCCCTACCTGGACCGGGCGTTTTTGCTCTCGCCCGGGGACGCGGCGGTGTTCGAGAAGCTGGAGGCGGTGCTCTCGGGGAAGGGGGCGAACGCGCGGCTCGGGGAGATCTATGCGATCGCGGCCGGGCAGCGGCCTTTACGGGCGGAGCAGCTGCGGATGCTGCAGCAGGCCGCGGTGCTGCTCGCCGGGGACGAGGATCGCTCCGCGAAGATCCATCTGGAGGTGCTGAAGATCGATCCGACGGACGCGACGTCGCGGCGGGCGCTGGAGGATTGTTACGAGCGCGGCGGCAAGCTCGGCGAGCTGGCGAAGCTGCTGGAGCAGGCGCTCACGGGGGACACATCGCCGCCGGATCTGGCCGCGTCGCGGGCGCTGCGCGTGCGCTTGATCTCGCTCTACGCGGGCGGGCTCGGCGAGGTGGAGCGGGCGCTCCCGCACGTGGAGGAGCTGCTGAAGATCGATCCGGCGCACCCGGCGGCGCGGGCGATCGCCGTCGAGCTGCTCGGGCACAAGGGGGTCGCGGCGCGCGCGGCGGCGGCGCTGTCCAGCGCCTACGAGCTGACCGGTGAGCCGAGCGAGGCCGCGCGGATGCTGGGGATCGAGATCGATCTCCTGCGCGGGCCGAAGCGGCTCGACGCGCAGAAGCGGCTCTCGACGCTGACGTTCGAACGGCTCGCCGATCCGGAGAAGACGTTCCTGCTCGATGAGGCGATCATCCCGCTCGATCCCGCCGACCACGAGGTGCGGGCGCGGTACGTGAAGATCGCGTCGGCGCTCGACAAGCAGCTGGAGGCGACGAAGGTCCTCACGCGGGCGGCGACCGGGGCGAAGGATCCCGTGGTGCGGGCGCGGATCAACGCCGATCTCGGCGACCTGCTGGTGGAGCTCGGGGACGGGCGCAAGGCGCGCGTGGCGTACCAGGCGTCGCTCGACGCGCGCGCGGAGGATCCGGCGACGCTGCGGGCGGCGCGGGCGCTGGCGACGATCTGCGCCGAGGCGAAGGATCATCGCGCGCTCTCGGCGGCGCTCGGGCGGCTGACCGAGATCGAGCCGGAGGAAGACGCGCGGATCGAGGCGACGCTGCGGCTCGCGAGCCTGAGCGAGATCGAGCTGCGCGACGCGGTGGGGGCGATCGGGGCCTATCGAAAGCTCCTGGGGACGCGGCTCGAGGCCGACGCGCTCGCCGCGCTGGAGCGACTGCTCGAGGGATCCGGCGCCTACGTGGAGCTGTGCGAGGTGCTCGATCTGCGGGCCGGAAAAGAGCGCGACCGTGCGAAGGCGCGCGAGATCGCCTTCCGTGCTGCGGAGATCCGCGGGACCAAGCTGCCGGATCGAGCCGCGGCGCTGGAGGCGTGGAAAGGGTGGATCGCGACGTACGGCGCCTCGCGCGAGGCCCTGGGGCGGCTGATCCCGCTGCTGGAGACGGAGCGGCGCTGGGAGGATCTCGCGGCGGCGCTGGTCGATGATGCGGCGACGGCGCCGGACGCGGAGCGCGCCGGGATCTTCTCGCGGCTCGGGCAGGTGCGGCTGGCGCGGCTAGGAGACGGGCGCGGCGCGCTCGACGCGTACCAGCAGGCGCTGGCGATCGATCCGGCGGAGCGGACGAGCCGGCTGGCGCTCGACAAGATGCTCGCGGCAGGAGAGCTGCGCCTCGCGGCGGCCGACGTGCTCGAGCCGCTGGCGCGGGGCGAGGGCGCGTGGACGGTGCTGCTCCGCGTGCTCGAGGCGCGAGCAGCGTTGCTCGGGAGCGTGACGGATCGGCTCGCCGCGCTGCATGAAGCGGTGCTGGTCGCGCATCGCGACCTCAAGGACGCGAAGCGTGCGGTCGACATCGCGGGGCGCGGGCTCGAGCTCGCCCTCGACGCGGCGGAGGGCGACGTGCCCACGTGGATCGAGCGCGTGGAGCAGGTGGCCGGCGCCGACGCGACGCGGAGCGCCGTGGTGCTGCGGCGCGTGCTGGGCGATCGGGCGATCGCCGGGGCCGCGCTGATGTTGCTGGCGCGCCGCGCGGGCGACGCGCTCGCGGCGAGCGGCGATGTGGCCGGCGCGCTCGAGGTGCTGCGGCGCGCGCTCGCGGCGGAGCCGTCGTCGCACGAGCTGCTCGATCGAATGGACGATCTGCTGCGCGAGCAAGGGAGCCCGGAGGAGCGGCTCTCGCTGCACCGGGCGGCGCTGGAGCGCGCGACCGCGCCGTTCCGGAGGCGGGCGCTGCTGCACACGATCGGGACGATCGAGCGGCGTGATCTCGGCGACTCGGCGGCGGCCGTCGCGACCTACCGGAGCGCGCTCGCGGAGGATGCGACCGACGTCGCGGCCTTCGCAGAGCTGCTCTCACTGCTCGAGGCGCGAGGGGAGTGGGAGGCGCTGCACGAAGAGCTCACCGGGCAGCTCGCGCGGGCCGAAGGGGACGAGCGGTCCGCGACCGTGCGACGTCTCGCGGCGATCGCGGTGGCGCAAGGCTGGCTCGGCCGCGCGGCCCAGCACTACCGCGCGCTGCTCGCGCTCGACGCGACGCTGGGGGACGAGGCGCTCTCGGCGATCGCCGAAGTGGGGCGGGCCGGCGACGACGTCGACCTGCTGCGCGCGGTGATCGCGCGACGCATCACGGCGGCGGCGGAGCCGCGCGAAGCGGCGACATGGCTCGAGCGGCTCGGGGAGATCGAGGGCGAAAAGCTGGGGCACCCCGAGGCCGCAGCGGCGGCGTTCCGGCGGGCGGCCGAGGCGTCGGTCCAGGTCGGGGAGACGGCGTCGGCGCAGCGGCTCTACGAGCGCGTGCTCGCGGTTACGCCGGAGGATCGAGGCGCCGCGTCGGCGCTGCTGGCGCTGTACCGCGCGGCGGGCGCGTGGGAGCGCGTGCCGGTGGCGATCGCGGTGTTGCTCCGGACAGCGCCTGACGCCGAGGTCGCGGCGCGCACGCTGCTCGATCACGAGGGCGCGCTTCGACAGGCGGGGGCGCTCGCGTGGCTCCTGGAGCAGACGGCGTCAGCGCTGTCGGCCGAGCGCGGGGCGGCGCTGTCAGCAGAGACGCTCGCGGCGCTGCGCGCGGCGCGGGTGCGCGTGCTCGTGGAATCGGCGGAGGCCAAGGAGCAATCGCACGACGATCCGGCGGCGGCGGAGCTCTACGAGCAGGTGATCGCGCTTGATCCGGAGCACGACGCGGCGCTCGCGGCGCGGGCGCGGATCCTCCTCGTTCGCGGGGACGCGGAGGGGGCCGTGGGCCTGCTCCTTCAACGTCGCGAAAAGGCCGAAGGCGCCGCGCGCGCCGCGCAAGATCTCGCCCTCGCGACGCTCCTGCTGGAGCGCCTCGATCGGCCGACCGAGGCGCTGGATCGGATCGCGATGGCGCTCGAAGCGGGGGCGTCAGGCCCGGCGCTCGCGCTCGTGCAGCGCCTGCTCGCGCGGCCCGAGACGCAGGCGGCGGCAGCGGCGCTGCTGGAGCGGGCCGCGCTCGCGGCGCCCGAGGGCGAGGCGCGCGCGATGCTGTACGAGCTGCTGCTCGACACGCCCGAAGGCGCCGCCGATCTCGCGTCGGCGCGCCGCGGTTGGTTCAATCGCTTGCTCGAGGATCCCGCGATCCCGCGACCGCGCACGCTGACGATCGCCCTGCGCGCGGTGAGCGAGGCGCCGTTCGATCTCGAGCTCTGGGATCGCGCTTCGCAGATCGCGCTGGAGGTCCGCGGCGCGGATCAGGTCGCCGCGGCGTACCGGCGCGCGCTCGGCGTCGGATCCGACGCGAAGGCGCGGCCGATCGGCGTCGAGGACGAGGTGATCGAGGAGCTCGGTCGGCGCGCGGTCGAGTACCACGAGGAGTGGTTCGACGATCAGGAGACGGTGGTCGCGCTGCTCCGGCGCACGGTCGATCTCGCTCCGCTTTCCATGTGGGCCTTCGAGCGCCTCAAGCTGACGTACAACCTCGGCGAGCGCTGGGACGAGCTCTTTTCGCTCTACGACGAGGTCATCGCGCGCACCGAGGATCCCGCCGCGCGACGCGAGCTGCTCGAGGACGCGGCGCTCACCGCGAAGGATCTCGCCGCCGACACCAGCCGGGCGATGGGCTACTTCGAAGCGCTGCTGGCGCTGCGCGACGACGCGCGGATCCGTACGGCGCTGGAGCGGCTCTACGAGCGCCACGGGCGCCATCGGCCGCTGATCACGCTGCTCGTGCGCCAGCTGAGCGGGCTCGTCGGCGAGGCGGCGCAGAAGTTGCGCGCGCGGATCGCCGGGCTGTGGATCGACGGGCTGGGCGAGCCGGCGAGCGCCGTCGCCGTCCTCTCGGAGATGCTGGAGGCCGAGCCGGATCGCCCCGAAGCGCTCGATCTGCTGGAGCGCGTGCTGGGCGCGACCACGGGGATCGCTGGCCCGGAGGCCGCGTCCGCGCGCCTCACCGCCGCGTCTTGGCTCAAGGCTCGCTACCGCGCTGAGGGCAAGACGGAGGCTCTGGCGCGCGTGCTCGAGATCGATCTCGAGTCGGCAGCGACGCCAGCCGAGCGCGCCGAGCGGCAGAGGGCGCTGGTGCGGCTGCAGCTCGACGAGCTCGGCGATGAGGCGGGCGCCTTCGAAGGGCTGGCCGCGCTCCTGCTGCTCGAGCCCGCGGTCGCGTCGCACCGCGATGAGCTGGCGCGCCTGGCCGTCAAGCTCGAGAACCCGGAGCGCTTCGCCGCGGCGCTCGCCGCTGCGGCCGAGCAGGCCGAAGGCGCGGCGCGCCTCGACTTGCTGGCCAGCGCGGCGCTCGTCTACGAGCGCGATCTCGGCGACTTCGCGCGCGCGACGTCGCTGAATCAGGTGATCTTCGTCCACGCGCCCACGGACGGTCCGGCGGCGCTCGGGGCGGCGCGGGAGCTCGATCGCCTCCTCGAGGAGCGCGCAGTTACGGAGACGAGCAGCGCGGCGGCGCGCATCTTCATGATCGAGCGCTGCGACGTGCTCGAAGCGCTGGCGAAGATCGAGCCTTCGGCGGCGGCGCGGCGAGCGGTGCGGGTCGAGCTCTCGCGCCTCGCCTGGTCGGAGCTCGGCGATGGAGAGCGCGCCATCCGCGCCTTCCGAGCCACGCTGGCGGAGGACGCGCGCGACGCCGAGGCGCTCGATGGCCTCGTGCGCGCGCTCATGGCCAGCCAGCGCTGGAACGAGCTCACCGAGGTGCTGGAGCAGCGCGCCGCCGGGCTCGAAGGCGACGCGGCGAGGCAGGACTGGGCGCGCGCAGCGAGGATTTTCGACGAGCAGCTCGGGGAGCCCGCGCGGGCGATCACGGCGTGGACGGCGCTCCGCGCTCGCTTCGGCGACGACGCGGAGAGCGCCGAGATGCTGGCGGCGCTGTTCGAAAAGACCGCGCGCTGGGGCGAGCTCGCGGCGTTGCTGGAGCACGAAGCGACCGGCGCCGAGGCGGCGGATCGCGGCGCGGACCTCTGGGTGCGCGTGGGCGATCTCCACCACGAGCACACTGGTCGCTTCGGTGAGTCGATCGCGGCGTACGATCTCGCGCTCTCGCTGCGAGAGCAGGACGTCGGCGCGAGGCGCGGGCTCGAGGCGCTGATCGCGCGCCTTGGTTCGCGCGAAGATCAAGGCGTCTCGACGAGCGAGGTGCCGGCGCTGATCGGCGCGGCGACGGCGCTCCTCGGTCGGCTCTACGCCGCATCCGACGCGTGGGTGGGCACGATCGCGCTGCTCGAGCCGCGCCTCGTCGCCGCCGCGGACGACGGCGCCCGCGCGGCGATCCTCGTCGAGACGGCGGCGCTCCTCGAGCTCCGCCGCGGCGATACTTCCGCCGCGTTCGACGTGATCTTCCGCGCGCTGACGCTCACGCCCACGGAGGCGCTCGCGGCCGACGCCATTCGTCTCGCCGACGTCGCGGGGCGGACTGACGTTCTCGCCGCCGCGCTGGCCGAGGGGTTCGATGCGCGCGCCGACGTCTCGCCGCTCGTGGCGCGCGCGCTCCTCTGGCACGTCGCGCTCTGGCAGCGCGATCAACGGCTCGATCCCGTCGCCGCCCAGAGCGCGCTCACCCGCGTGCTCACGCTGGATCCGGACCACCTCGACGTGCTGGAGGCGCTCGCCGCCGTCCAGCGTCGCTCGCCTGATCGGGCGCTGATCGCCACGCTCCTTCGGATCGCCGAGGTGTCCGGGGGCGAGCTCGATCGCTGGGCCGAGGCAGTCGAGCTCGCCGAAGGGCCGATCGGCGATCGCGATCTCGCGACCTCGATCACCGAGACGCTGCTCGCCTCGGCCACCGAGCGCTGGACGGCGACGCGGCCCGCGGGCTCACGCTTCGAAAGCGCATCGGACGCCGCCGCCTGGGCGATCGCCGTCCTGGTACGGCTCGCCGGCGCGGAAGAAGGGGAGGCCGGCGCGGCGCGCGCGGTCGAGATCTATCGCCGCAGCGCGCTGCTGCCCTTCGATGCGCCGTCGCGTCGTCGGCTCCGCGTCGCGGCCGCGGAGCTCGCCGACGTGCCGGCGCGGATCGCGATCTACGAGGAGCTCTTCGGCGAAGATCCCGGCGATCCGCTCGCGAGCGATCGCCTCGACGCGCTCTACCGCGGGCCCGAGCGCGCGGCCGATCTCGTGCGCCTGCGCGAGCGGCAGATCGCCGTCATCACGGATCCAGAGCGCCGCGTCGCGCTCCGCTTCGAGCTTGGTCAACTCCTCGCGACGGCCGGCGATGACGCCGGTGCGATCGCTTCATTGCGCGAGAACCTCGCGGAAATGCCGGCGCACGCGGCCTCCGCGGCGCGCCTCGCATCGCAGCTCGAAGCGGGCGGGCATCACCTCGATCTCGTGGCGCTGGCGGAGGATCAGGCGGCCCGGCTCGAGGCCGCCGGAGACGCGCCGGCCGCCGCGGCGATGTGGGCCGGCGCGGCTCTCCGTGCCGAGGAGCGGCTCGCAGATGTGCCGCGGGCGATCGCCGATCATCGCCGCGCTGCTGCGCTCGGCGACGGCGCGTCCGCGGGCGCGCTGGCGCGCCTGCTCATCGCGCGCGGCGACCACGCGGACGCGGCCCGCGTGCTCGAGGACCTCTGCGAGCAAGCGTCGCCCGAGGCGCTGCCGACGCTCGCGCTGCGGCTCACCGACGCCTACCTCGCCGCGAACGATCCCGACGCGGCGCGGGCCCAGTTGGAGCGCTTCGTGCCGCGGGCGCGCGAGGGCGAGGGGCTGCGCGAGCGGCTCGCGACGCTCTACCGCGACGCGGAGGCGTGGGAGCCGCTCGCGCGCCTCGTCGCCGAGTCGGCCGCGCGCGCGGGGACGATCGAGGCGCGCGTGGCGCTGCTCTGCGAGGCGGCGTCGATCCACGTCGATCGTCGCGACGATCCCGCGGCGGCCCTGGCGCTGCTCCACGAGGCGTCGACGCTCGCCCCGGAGGACGCGACTCTGCGCCGGCGCCTGGCCTCGGCGCTGATCGCCTCGGGTCACCTCGAAGAGGCAGCGTCGGCGCTGCGCGTGCTCCTCGCGGGCTACGGAACGCGCCGCCCCAAGGAGCGCGGGCTCGTCCACTACGAGCTCGCCCGTGTCTCGCTCGCCGCGGGTGATCGTACCGCGGCAGTCGCCGAGCTCGATCTCGCCCTGCGGATCGATCCAGGGCAGCCGGAGATCCTTCACCTCCAGGCGCGCCTCGCGCTCGAAGAGGGCCAGCTCGAGCGGGCGGCGCGCACTTACCGCGCGCTCCTCCTCGTGGTGAAGCGTCCGCGCGAAGAGCGGGGGCCGGGCGGGGTGAGCCGCGCGGAGCTGCTCTTCGAGCTCTGCGAGATCGCGCAGCTCCAGGGCGACGCCGAGCGATCGGCCGAGTACCTGGAGTCGGCCTTCGAGACCGCGCGGGAGACGATCCCCGAGGCCGAGCGCCTGGTCGCCGCGCTCCGCGCTCGCAAGCGCTACGACATGCTCGCGCGCGCCCTCGAGGCCAAGCTCGCGACCGGCCCGGCCGGGGCCGCGTCGGCGGCCGCCCTGGAAGAGCTGGCGGTGCTCTACGACGAGCGCCTCGGCCGCACCGCCGAGGCTGTCGATGCGCGGCTCCGCGCCCTCGCGGTCGCGCCGCCCACCCCCGCGCGCCTCGACGCGTCGCGGGAGCTCGCGGCGCGCGCCGGCGCCACCGATCGCTTCGTCGCACTGGTCGCGCGCCTCGCCGATCGCGAGGTGGACGCGGCGCGATCGATCGAGCTGCGCCTGCAGATCGCCCGCGCCCTCGACACGGAGCGCGGGGATCTTGCCTCTGCCGCCGCGGCCTACCGCGCCGCCGAGACGCTGCTGGAGGCTCAGGGGAGCAGCGCGCGCCTCGACGCGACCCGCGCCGCGCTGATGCGCATCCACGAGGGCCGAGGCGACACCAAGGCGCTGGCGGAGCTCCTCGAAAAGCAGATCGCGCGCATCGGTGAGGGCCCTGCTGCTGCCGACGCGCTCTATCACCTCGTGGCGCTGCGCTTCGCGGATCCGTCGCAGCACGTCGAGGCGACGGCGCTCCTCGATCGCGCGCTCGCAGCAGATCCGCGGATCGATCGCGCCGAGGCGCTGCTGCGCCAGGCGCTCGCGCTCGATCCGGCCAGCGCGCCGGCGCTCGCGGCGCTGGAGCGCATCGCCCGTGAGACGGGCCGAGACCGCACGCTGATCGAGGCCTTGGTTCTGATCTGGGAGCGCGAGCGCAAGGACGGGGACGTGAGCAAGATCGAAGAGGCGGTGGCCATCGCCGCGCGCCTCGACGATCGCGCGCTCGCCTCCGCGCTGCTGGAGAAGGCCATCGCACGCGCCGAGTCCGCCGGCGACGCCGCGTTCGGTTGGGCCCTGGCGCAGCTCGCCGAGCGACGCTTCGAAGAGGGTCGCCTCGCCGAGGCCGTGACGCTGAAAGAGCGCGCCGCGCGCGCCGCCGATCCGGAGCGCGAACGGGCGCTCCTCCTCGAAGCCGCCGCGATCGCCGCGGGGGCCCTCGAGGATCTGCCGCTCGCGGCGCGCCTCTTCGAAGAGCTGCGCTCTCGGGAGCCGGCCGAGCGCGAGATCTGGCAGCCGCTCGTGGAGGTCTACCGACGGCTCGGCGATCGGGATCGCCTCGCCACGCTCCTCGACGAGACGGCGAAGATCCTCGACTCCGCCGTCGAGCGCGCCGCGCTGCGCCTCGAGCGCGCCCGCATGGTGATGGTCGACGACGAGCCGCTGGCGATCACCCTGCTCGAAGAGATCGTGGAGGACGATCCCAGCGCGACCGCCGCCGCCCATCTCCTTACCGATCTGCTGGAGAAGCACGGCCGCAAGGCCGCGCTGATCGTCGTCCTCGGCCGACGGATCGACGTCGCCAAGGATCGGCAAGACGTGCCCCTCATCGTCTCCCTCTCGCTGCGCCTCGGGGCGCTGCTGGAGCTCGAGTGGGACGAGGGCGGCGCGCTCGACGTCTACCACGCGGGCCTCGATTGGGACGGCAAGAGCGTGGACCTGCTCCGCGCCATCGTGCGCATCGGCATGGCGCGCGAAGACTCGGTCTCGCTCGGCAGCGCGCTCGATCAGCTCCTCGTCGTGGAGCAAGGCGAGCCCGCCGCCGAGCTCGCGCTGCGCCTCGCGCGCATCCGCGCCCGCCAGAACGACGGCGAGGGCGCCGAGCTCGCGCTGGAGCAGGGCTTCGAGGCCTGCCCCGGCCACGCCGAGCTCCGCGACGAGCTGATCAGCCGCTACGAGGTCAGCGAGTCCTGGGCCAAGCTCGCCGCGCTCCACGTGCGCGAGGCCGAGGCGCGCCCGACGACGCCCGAGCGGATCGCGAGCCTCTGCCGCGCGGCGGACATCCTCCGCGGGCGATCAGGCGACGCGGCGGCGGCGGCGGCGATCCTGCGCGGCGCGCTCGATCTCGATCCGACCGATCGCGACGTGCTGATCGCGCTCATCGACGCTCACGGCGCCCTCGGCGAATACGCGCAGGCGATCGACGCGGTGAGCGCGGCCCTCGCGGTGATGCCCGAGGACGCCTGGCTCTACCGCGCCCGCGCCTCGCTCCTCGAAGCGCGGGGGGACGCGCGCCTCGCGCTCCCCGATCTCGAGCAGGCCCACGCTCGGAGCGGCGGCGACTACGCGGGCGAGCTCGTCGTGCTCCTCGAGCGCGTGCTCGAAGCCCCGCGAGGAACCTCGCCCGAGGCGCGCCTCGCCGAACGATCACTGCGGCTCCGGCTTGCCGAGGTCCTCTCGATGGCTGGAGAAATTGATCGCGCGCGGGCCGAGCTGACCGAGCTCACGCGCACCGATGGGAAGGATCGCGCCGCCCTGCGCGCGCTCGCCGCGCTCGAGGACCAGCACGGGAGCTGGGACGTGGCCTGCGCCGCCTACACGCGCCTG
>Ga0209181_10002934_pt1 | contig 27180 bp, 21 predicted proteins | sample MAT05_FD_187208 | JGI IMG/M metagenome (GOLD analysis project Ga0209181, IMG submission 187208) | Freshwater microbial communities from Lake Fryxell liftoff mats and glacier meltwater in Antarctica - MAT-05 (SPAdes) (version 2) | ecosystem: Environmental > Aquatic > Freshwater > Ice > Liftoff...
CTCTGCCCGTTCCCGTTCCCGTTCCCGTTCCCGCTCCCGTTGTCCGGAAAGGAACGGGAACGGGAACGGGAACGGGTCGGAAGTCGGCGGTGAGCCATCCGGGAGGCTCTGGAACGTTTGGTGCTAGCGGCGGCGACGGCGCGAGACGACGAAGCCGAGGCCCACGACCGCCGTCGCGATGGCGCCGACGTCGAGCGGCCCGCTGCTGCCGACGGGCTGCGTGCTGCAGCCGATGCCTGCCTCGCCGTTGGCTGCGCAGTTGCCGTTCGTGCACTTCACGCTACCGCTCGCGTCGACCTCGATGTTGATGGTCGCGAGGTAAGCGAGACAGTCGTCGATGTTGGCCGCGTCCACGTACTGGCCGTCGCAGAAGAGCGCGCCCTTGGGCTCGCTGCACTGGGCCTTGCAGCCGCCCGTGAGCGTGCTCTCGCAGGACAAGTGGCAGTCGACGTCCGCCTTGACGTCGCACGAGCCGCTGCAGCTGGCATCGCACTTTGCCTGGCAGGTGGCCGAGGGCGGCGTCCCCTTGCACTTGGCGCCGCACGAGGTGTCACACGAGCCCTTGCACCTGGCATTGCAGTGGGTCCCGTCGGTCGAGCCCTTGCAGCTGGCGTCGCAGCTCCCCTCGCAGCTCGCGCTGCAGTTGGCGGAGCACTCGAAGCTTCCCGGGTCGACCGTGCAGCTCGTGTTGCAGTCCACGGAGCATTGGGTCGTGCAGGTGGCGGAGGCGTTCACGGTGCACTGGCCGTCACACGCCAGATCGAAGCTCACCGGCGTGCACTTCGCCGTGCACCCGCCGCTGACCTCCAGCACGCAGCTCCCGGACCCAACAAGCTCAAGGTTGGCACATGCCTCCTTTCCCGGGGCGGCCGAGGCCGTGGAGGCGACGAGCAGTAGCGGGGCAGCGAACAGGCCGAGAATCAACTGGGGGAAAGAACGACGCATAATTTTCTCCTGGTACGAGACAAGCAATCTGCTGAGCGGCTGGTCGTGGTTGACCTTAGCAAGCGCCTTACCAGCTCCTACCTGTTGGCTATTCTACACGACGGTCACCTGCCTCGCGCGCACGCGGTCACGCGGGCACGGATCGCGTTGCCATACCTCGGCGATTCACAGGGGGCGCGGAGACGACCCTCTCCGCGCCGAGAATTGTGATGGATTGTCGTTTATTTTCAGCAGGTTACAGGCCTGGCGCTCGGCTACAGAGCGGGCACGTGCCCTTTTCCGTAGCGGCCGATGGTGGCCTTCCGGATCTTTCCCGGGGCTGCTTTGGTGATGAAATCGCCGCCGGCGACCCAGAAGGTGCCCTGGCCGTCGGCCCAGGATCCGTGCAGATCGCCTGTGGGATCTTGATCGAACTCGTCGACCCAGCCGCCGTTGACGAGGCGCTGTTTCAAGCCGCCGCCGCCGACGAGGAGGACTTCGCCGGGTGAACCGCAGGTCACACCGTTCACGGTGTTGGTGAGCGACACGTCCACCGGGGTCCACGTCACTCCGTCGGAGTGAATCACGCTCTGGCCGCCGATCGCGTAGATGTCGGTCGCGCTGCAGCCGAAGACGGTGAGCAGGTTTCCCTTTGCCACCGGGGGCTGCGATTCGAGCGTCCATGTGACGCCTTTGCGGTGCCACACCGTGGCGGCTTCGCCGACGGCGTAGAGGTCCTCCGAGCTCACGCCCCAGATTTTGTTGAGCGAGCGGTCGAGCTTCATCGGCAGCGGATCGGACTGCCAGGTGGCGCCGTCCCAGCGGAGGATGAGGTCGTTGGGCGCCGCCGCGCCCTGGCCGGGGGAGCCGGCGACGGCCCACGCTTCGGTCGGGCTCTTCGCCCAGACGCCCCAGATCGTCGCCGTCGTCACGCGCGGGAGCTCCTTGAACGAGGCGCCGTCCCAGTGGGTCATGCGGCCTTTTTCGCCGGCCATCCACACGTCGTTCGGGCCGCTGCCCGTCACCCACCAGAACGAGTCCGGGCCGCCGGGGGCGAGGTCTTTCCAGCTCACCCCGTTGAAGTGGCGAGCGACCGCGGCGCCGCCATTGCCGAGCGGGCCGCCGACGACGTAGACATCGTCAGGCGCCGAGCCCCAGACGGAGAGCACCGCGCCGCCGAGGGTGTTCCCGTCGTAAACCACCTGCCAGGCCGGGGCGCTGCTGCTGCCACCGGTACCGGTCGGGCTGTCGGGGCCGCAGCCGACGGCGGCGCTGAGCGAAGCGAGACCGAGGGCCGCGAGGCCAAGGACGATGCTGATCTTCACGGGGACTTCCCTCCTGCTCCGCCGGCTCCGCCTGCTCCGCTGCTGCTGCTCGTGGGGTCGTTGCACGTCTCCCCGAGTATGTAGCCGCCTTTGCAAATGCAGGTGCACTCTGCGGAGAGGCTCGGCTCGGCGCACTCGGGCGTGACCCGGATCGTCTTCGTCACCTCGCGCTTGTCGCGATCGGTGAGCGTCACCTCGACCTCGTACTCGGTGCCGTAGATGTTGGTCGTCGACCACTGGTTCGGGCACATCGGCACGTTGGCGAAGCTCGCGATGTCGCCCGCCGAGCTTTGCCCCCAGCCGTCGGTCGCCGGCTCGAGGTTGATCGTCCGCGTGTCGATGCGCACCTGCTTCGACGTGACGTCGCGCATCGCTCCGGCGAGCTTGACGGCGCAGGGATCGAGGTTCGTCGCGCGCACGCCGACGAAGACAACGCGCCCACCTTGCGGAGGGAACAGCAGCGCGACCTTGGCGCCGTCGGTGATCGCCGACGACGCGTAGTCCGCGCCGAGGGCGACGAGCTCGAGCTCTGGATCCTTCGTCTTGTCGCCGAGGTAGGTCAGGGTGCAGGTCTTGGCGTCGGGGCCCGCGTCGCTGGAGGGCAGCGCCGGATCGGGGCCGCATCCTGACGAGCCGAGGCCGAGCGCGAGGGTGCTCGCCGCGGCCGCGATCATCACGATCACGGCGCGGCCGAGCGCGGACGAGTGAGGCATGGAGGCGCTCCGTGAGCGGTGCTCAGAAGCAGTTAACGTCGTCCTGCTTCGGGTAGTAGTAGACGAACGCGTTGCAGTGCTCGTTCTTGTCGACGACGCCGCCGAACGTGTAGCAACAGTCGAGCTTGTCGGCGGGCGTCATGTACTTGGTCGTGTCGTACTCGTTGAGACCCGTGCAGCCGACCGACGGCGCAGGCTGTTGCCAGTCGTACGAGCACGAGTACCAGATGCCGCCCTTGGCCGGCGCCTTCAGGTCGAGCTCCGGGGAGTGCATCATCGGCGGGTCGTCCCAGGCCTTCGACTCATAGAAGCGCGCTGCGGCGTCGGGCGTCTTCGTCGAGGTGCCGTCCCACGTGTACATCTCGAACTTCGTGCCGCGGCTGTGAAAGTGGCCGTTGGCGCCGATGATGTTGACGGGATCCGCGCTGTTGATCTGGCAGGACCCTTCGAACGTCGGGTTCGGGTTCGACTCGCAGATGCGGATCGATTGCTTGGTCGCGAAGATGGTGCCGAGCTCGAACTTCACGTCCTCGGGCGCGAGGTGCCAGAAGTTCACCCGCACCTTGCCGGTGCTCTCCGTCTTCTGCGTGGTCGCGTTGACGTAGTGGGTCTGCATCATCAGCCACTCGTCGGGCTGGAGGATGTTGGCGACGCCGTCGGGGAAGGTCCAGTCGACGTTGCCCTCCTGCTGCGAGTTGGCGATGAGCGGCCAGTCGGCCCAGTTGGGGCTCTTGAAGCACTCGCCGACGCCGCCCTGCGACTTCTGGACGGCGCCCTTCGCGGGATCGAGGCCGACGATCGTCTTCACGCGGAAGATGTTCATGTGGTGCGAGCCGGAGCGCTGCGCGACCTGCACCTGATGCAAGTTGACCGGCTTGCTCGGATCGAGGCCGCCTTGCTTCGCGAGGTCCTTGACCTTGAAGAAGTAGCAGTCCTGCTCCTCGACCCCGGGGCCGACCTCGATGTCCTCGGTCTCGAACTGGAAGCCCTTGCCCGAGGCCGGCGGAGCGAGCAGCGCGGCATCGGTCGGCGTCGGCGTCGGCGAATCGGAACCGCAGCCGGCGACGACAAGGCCTCCGACGAAGCGTGAAGCGAGCGTCAGCGTGGCGATACGGGTTCGCATGAGACCTCCAGCGACGGATAGACAAACGAGGATAAGCGAAGCGAGCGGCGGGCCTAGGGCAACTCGTCGGCCAGCGCGTTCGCGGCTGAAAACAGGCTGAATTTGGAGAAGAGAGGCCGCGCTGGGGTGACCGCGGTGTCAGCGGTGTTGCCCGCGAGTGGCACACCCCGGGGAGGGATGACGCAGTCGACTCAGTTGATGCTGGTCGAGCCGGTGGAGCTAAGCTCGACGGGCTCGTCGATGCGCTCCAGCGCGGTCCCGAAGCCAGCGGATACGCTGCGGAGCTGCTCGGTCGTCATCCGCACGGTGACCCCGTTGCCGAGGAGCGTTACGTGGAGCACGCCGCAGCCACACCGGGTGATGCGCACGACGTTGTTCGACGCGACTTCGGTCTGGGGACCACAAGCGTTCTTCGCCATCGGGAGTACCTCGGGAGGAAATGAGGCCGACGCCATCGGCCTGGGAAGGAGACCGTTCGCGGCCTCATCGTAATTGAGCCGATGAAATCGGCCCGAGGAAGCTAGGCCCGCTCTTCCAGCGGGACGTAGTTGCGGACGGTTTCGCCGACGTAGATCTGACGGGGGCGGCCGATCTTCGTGTCCTTCATGTCCGTCATCTCCTTCCAGTGGGCGATCCAGCCGGGGAGGCGGCCGAGGGCGAACATGACGGTGAACATGTTCGTCGGGAAGCCGATCGATCGGTAGATGAGGCCGCTGTAGAAGTCGACGTTCGGGTAGAGCTTGCGGTCGATGAAGTACGGGTCCTTGAGCGCGGCCTCTTCGAGGCGGAGCGCGATCGCGAGGAGCGGATCGACGCCGCGCTTCGACAGGATCTTGTCCGCTGCGGCCTTGATCAGCACGGCGCGCGGGTCGTAGTTCTTGTAGACGCGATGGCCGAAGCCCATGAGCTTGAAGCCCGAGGTCTTGTCCTTCGCGAGGTCGATGAACTTCTGAACGCCGCCCCCGTCTTTGCGGATCTGGTTCAGCATCTCGACGACCTCCTGGTTGGCGCCGCCGTGGAGCGGGCCCCAGAGGGCGCAGATGCCCGCGGAGATCGAGGCGAAGAGGTTGGCCTTCGAGCTGCCGACGAGGCGCACCGTCGACGTCGAGCAGTTCTGCTCGTGGTCGGCGTGGAGGATCAGGAGCAGGTTCAGCACCTTCACCACGTCCTCGTCGATCTCGTACGGCTCTGCCGGGACCGAGAACATCATGTTCAGGAAGTTGGCGCAGTACGAGAGCGAGTTCTGCGGGTAGACGAAGGGCTGACCGATCGACTTCTTGTACGAGAACGCCGCGATGGTCCGGACCTTCGCGAGCAGGCGCGCGATGGTGATGTCGACGAGCTCGCGGTTGTTGGCGTCGATCGCCTCCGGGTAGAAGCTCGAGAGCGACACGACCATCGACGACAGGATCGCCATCGGGTGCGCCGTCGACGGGTAGCCGTCGTAGAAGCGCTTCATGTCCTCGTGGATGAGCGAGTGCCGCGTGAGCAGCGTCGAGAAGCGCGTCAGCTCCGACTTGCTGGGGAGGTTGCCGTAGATCAGCAGGTACGCCGTCTCGACGAACGTCGACTTCTCACCGAGCTGCTCGATCGGGATGCCGCGATACCGCAGGATCCCCTTCTCGCCGTCGATGAACGTGATCGCGCTCGTCGTCGACGCGGTGTTCATGAACGCCGGATCGAGCGTGACGTGCCCCGTCTTCGAGAGGAGCGGCGATATGTCGATCCCGCGCTCGTTCTCCGTTCCCGTAACGATCGGCAGCTCGATCGTTTGCTCGTTACCCTCACCACCGAGGATGAGCTTCGCCCGTTCCTGCACGCGTCCTCCTTCGTCAGATATGTCGCCGCAGCGCGGCAAAACGTAACACGGCAAGGGCGGCCTTCCGAGCAGCTTTAGCGCGCATCCTTTGCGGGCCCGCGCACCTTCAGGCCGAACGCGGCTTCGCTCAGGTGGGCTGGCCGCTGAAACCCCGGGAGATCCCTGGTATTCCTGCCGGATGGCCGCGCTCGCTCCCCTTGTTCGAGGCTCGTTTCAGGATCATCCGCTCGCCCTTCGCTTCGCCGCCGAGGTGCTCCGGGTGCACCGGCGTTACGCCGGCGAGGTCGTCGCTCGGAACCAGCTCTGTCCCTTTCTCCGCGACGTAGACACGGGTTTTGGCCGCTTCTGCGTGATGCTCGACGTCGAGCCCGACGTCCCGACCGCGCTCGCGGCGGTGCTCGCAGCGGACGCGTCGGTCATCCACCTCGTGTATCCGCTCAACGCGTCCCCGCCGTCGCCTTTCGAAAAGTTTTCGGGGAAGCTGGCCGAGTCGCTGAAGCAGAACATGCGCGATGCGCCGGTGATGGCGACGTTTCACCCCGGGCTCCCTGGCGATGGATCGACCCAGTCTCGCCTCATCGGCCTCCTGCGGCACGCGCCGGATCCTTTCGTGCAGCTCATCCCCGAGGGCCTGCATCAAGGCGGGACGATCTACGCCGGCGCGGCCGATCTCGAGCAGACCACCACCGAAGGGGCGGTCGATCCCTCGGAGGCGAACTTCGCCAAGATGCACGGCGGTTTGCTCGAGACGATCGTGGCGTTGCTCGCGGAGATCCGCGCCGATCGCGACCGCAGCTACGCGCCGTTCCTCGAGGCGTTCGCCGCCGCTCCCCGGGAAAACTAGGCCGCGGGGCTCCGCTGCGCGCGCTCGGCGATCAGCGGCATCACGTAAGGGAAGCCGGCCATCAGCGTGTCGAGCGTGGGATCAATCTGCGCGGTGAGCCAGAACATCACCACGCAGGCGCGCTCTACGTAGAACCAGTCCTCCGGGTACTCGACCGAGCGCATCAGCTCTTGCAGCTCGCCCCGCTCGACCTCGGGATCGGCGAGCTTCTCCAGGGCCCCGGGGCGCGCGCGCATCAGCGCCGCCGGGGTGCGGTCCTGGAGCTTGAGGAGCTTGGCGAAGTACGACTTTACGGTGCGCTCGAGGAGCTCGTCGTTGCCGCCCTCGGCGACGAAGCCCATGTCGCGGAAGCCCTTCAAAACCAGCGCATCCTCGTGCGTGAACACGCCCTTGAGGATGTCGATCAGCCCGTCGACGAGCGCGTCCTTGGCCTCGGAGATCGCGCCGAAATCGAGCACGACGATCCGGAATTTCCCGCCGCCCAGGGGCTCGATCAGGAAGTTCCCCGGGTGGGGATCGGCGTGGAAGAAGCGGTCGACGAAGAGCATCCGGTAGAAGGCCTGGATCAGCCGCACGGCGACGTCCGTCGGCGCGATGCCGGCCTCTTTCATCGCGTCGAGCTTGGTGATCTTGAAGCCCTCCATGAACGTCATCGTCAGGACGTCCTTGGTGGTGAGCTCGGCGATGGCGCTCGGGAACGCGAGGCCTTCGTCGGTGGCGAAGTTCTTCCGCATCCGCTCCATGCACGCGGCCTCGTGCAGGTAGTCCGTCTCGCGGCGGAGGAGATCGACGAGCGACTCGTGGATGCGCTCGAGCTTGGCGACGGGGACGAAGTACTTGTAGACGGCGACCGCCATGCTGAGGACGCGCATGTCGACGGCGATGACGCCGCGGATCCCCGGGTAGAGGAACTTCACCGCGACCTTGCGACCGTCGGCGAGGTGCGCGACGTGGACTTGCCCGAGCGAGGCGGCGGCGATCGGCTCGCGCTCGATGTCGCGAAAGAGCTCGTCGGAGCCCTTGCCGAAGCTCGCGCGCAGCGCCGCTTCGAGCTGCGAGAACGGCTGCGCCGGGACCTGATCCTGGAGCTGCTCGAGCTCCTTCGTGTACACGCGCGGGAGGAAGCCGCCCATGATCGAGAGCACTTGCCCGAGCTTGATGAACACGCCGCGGAGGCGGAGCATCGCGTTCAAGAGGCGGCGCGCGTTCTTCTGATCGATGCGCGTGCGCCGCTCCTGGAGCCACGGCGGGAGCTTGCGCGTCTCGAAGCGGCGCGGGCCGGTGGGCGCGTCGCCGGCTCGCACCACCTTGCCGAAGGCTCGCACCAGGCCGAGGTGGAGCAGGTAGCTGAAGAGGATTACCCCGAAGGTGAAGAGGGATCGGACGAGGCGGGCGAAGAGCACGGACGGCCCATGTTAGTCCCAGCGCGCCGCGCGGGCGACCCATGGAAGCGCGAAGCCCTCGACGGGGCCCTGCGCGCGCAGCGAACGCCGCCTTGCAGGCTCCATCGAGGGCTCGGGGGAAGGCTCGCGCCCGCCCCAGCGCGGCTCACGCCACCGCGTCTTTGATCGACTTGATCGGGCGCGCTCGCACCGACTTGCTCGCCGGCTTTGCGGCGAACGTGGTCGGCTGCTTGGTGAAGGGGTTGGTCCCCTGACGCGCCTTGGTGGCGGGCTTCTTCACCACGCGGAACTTGGCGAAGCCGGGCATCGTGAAGATGCCGTTCTTGCGAAGCTCTTTGTAGGCGATGTCCGAGATCGCATCGAGGACGCTCTTGACCTGCTTGCGGTTCACGTCCCCCGCTGCCTCGACCACCGCGTTCACCAGCGCGCTCTTGCTGATCGAGCCGGCCTTCTTCGCGTCCGTTTTCTTTCCAGCCATGATTTCTCCTCCAGGCGAGCCTGTCGCGGGGGCCAAATAATCACAACGTGCAGTCCGAATCCAGAGCAGAATCGCCGTTCCGCGCGAGAAAACCAGGCGATTTGCGGTTGCCGTCGACCGCGTGAAACGCGGGTGGGCCTTCCCTGACGCCGCAGCTAGGCGGCCGATCGTCTTGTTTTTTCGAGTCTTTTCGGTGTCGTGCCGATCTCGCGCGGGCGCCTCGACGAACTTTCGACGCGGGCGCAGCGCCCCGATCGGACCAGGAATGTCCCGATGTCGAGCGGCCTCCTCTTGACGTAGATGCCGAGAAACGCCGGCCCATCGTCGCGTGGGTAGGCGCTCCTGGAGGTTGCCGGTAGCATGAGCGCGCCATGATCTTGCGCCGCGCTCTCCCCGTCTTCGCCCTCGTCGTCCTCAGCGCCAGCGCGGCGGGCGCGGCCTCGCCCAAGGAGAAGGCAGAGGCGCGCGGCCTGATCAACGAGGCCAAGAAGGCGATGAAAGAGAAGCGCTTCGCCGACGCCGAGCGAGCGTGGAGGCGCGCGGACCAGCTCGATCCGAGCCCGCAGACGAAGATCGATCTCGGCGCGTCGCTCGTTGAAGAGGGCAAGCTCGTCGAGGCGAGCCGCGTGCTCCACGGCATCACCGACGGCACCGTCGCCTCGCCCGCGACGAAGAAGAGCCACGACCAGGCGAAGAAGGCGCTGGCGGCGATCGAGCCGCGCCTCCCCTGGATCCAGGTCGACGTCGGCGGGCCGAGCGCGGGCCAGGCGCAGACGGCGATCGACGGGAAAGATGTCGACGCGTCGCGCGAGGTGCCGCTCGATCCCGGCGATCACCAGGTCGCGGTGCGCGCCGAGGGCTTCGAATCCGCCGAGAGGAAGGTGAGCTTGCGCGAGGGCGCGCACGAGCGCCTCCACCTCGATCTGAAGCCGATCGATAAGGGCCCGCCTCCGAAGTCTTCAGGGGGTTCGAAGGGGCTGGCGATCGCCGCTCTCAGCATCGGTGGGGCGGGGCTCATCGTCGGCGGCGCCGCCGGGATCGCGGCGATGATCCAGGCCAAGGACGCGAAGAATCAGTGCGTCGGCAACATCTGCCCGCCCTCGGCGGCGGACGCGATCGATCGATCGAAGCTGAGCGGGACGATCGCCAACGTGGGCTTCATCGTCGGCGGCGTCGGCGCGGTGACGGGCCTCATCGTGCTGCTCGCGTCGTCCGGCGAGGCGAAGAAGGCGCCCCCGTCTCCGCAAGAAGGCCTGCGTGTCACGCCGTGGATCGGCCTCGGCGAGGCGGGGCTCCGCGGGCGTTTTTGATCGAGCACGCCCGCGCGCTCGTCAGCCCGTACCCCATTTGCGACGGGACGAGATGCCGAGCACCGTGAGCGGCTGATCGGCCTCGGCGAAGGTGATCACGTCGCCGAAGGAGACGTCGGCCACGCTGTCGGGGCCGTCGAAGAAGAGCTTGGCGTCGTGCATCTTGCTGCGGATGAGGAGCGTCGTCCCCGGCGGGATCAGCGCGTGGCGGAGCTTGTAGCGCTCGCTGTGCGGCGTGTACGGCTCGCGCACCACGAGCTGGAGCTGCTTCGAAGTGAGCGGGAGGACGCGCCCGCCCGCCGAGCGCTGCGCCGCGGTGGAGCCGGCGGCGGGGCCGATCCACATGCCGCTCGATTTTTGCTGCTCGGAGACCTCTCCCAGCTCGAGGATGTAGCGCGACGTCGCCGCCGGGGAGGCGTGGCAGAAGAGCGCTTCGTTGAGCACGCGGCCCGCGACGACGCCGCCGTTCAACGTGACCTTCATCCGCGTCAGCACGGTGCGCCGCAGCGTGCCGCGCATCGCCGCGGTGATCGCGGATTTCGCCTCGCCGCTTTTGGCGCCGCAGAAGAAGCCGACCGAGTGCTGCGGGGCGCTGTTGATGCCCAGGATCGGGACGTCGTCCACGTAGTGCGAGGCGCTGAGGAGCGTGCCGTCGCCGCCGACCGTGACGACGAGATCAAGCCCGGTCGACTGGAAGGACTCCCCGGCGTGGCGCGTGAACACGATCTCGGCGTGGACCGAGGCGAGCGCATCCATCACCTCGCGCACCGTGCCCTCGTGGGCGTCGTGCGAGGCGCGCAGCGGCGCCACGGTGGCGTCGTGCTCATCGACGAGGCGGCGCAGCTTCGGGTCCTGGCGATCCTCAATGTAGATCTGCCAGGCCGAGCGCTTGGCGACGACGCCGACGCGCGGACCACGGAATTTGGAGCCGCTCGAGGCCTTCGGCACGCGGAGTGGAGCCATGATCAGATCTCCGCGAGCCGGCGCAGCCCGAGCTCGGTCTTCGCATCTTCGATCAGGCCGCGGCGGCAGAGATCGATCGCCTCGTCGAGCGGGATCGCGATGACGATCGCGCCCTCTTCGAGCGGAGATCCATCCTCTGTCGGCACGGAGATCGTCCGGGGATCGATCGCCACGTGGAAGAAGAAATGCCGCTCGCCGATCATCGCGGGCGCGGGGAAAGTGGACGGGCCGAGATCGAGGAGGTCCGCAGGATCGACCCGCACGCCGACCTCTTCCAGGAGCTCGCGCGCGGCGGCGGCGCGCAGGCCCGCGGGGCTGCGTTCGTCGAGCTCGACGAGGCCGGCCGGCAGCTCCCAGAGGCCGCCGAGCGTGGGGCGCTCCGGCATCGGCCCCGCCTCGCGCGCGCGCAGCGTGATGGGGGGCCGCAGCGAGGATCGCAGGTAAACCCAGCGCTTTCCGCCCGCGTCGCGGTAGTGCGCGGCCATGACCACGGCGTCGAGCCTCTCGCGCTCGACGCTGTCGTATTCGAAGGCGCGGCTCTCTCGCCCGTCTTCGAAGCGGATCTTGAGGAGGAGCCGCCGCAGCCCCAAAAAGCCCGGCGGATCGCCCAACAGGGTCTCGTCGACGACGACGAGGGTGTGCTTGGGAAGCGCGGGCAGCTCCATCAGCGGGGGCCGCAGCATAGCGGGCCTGTCTCCCTCGAAGCGAACCTTTGGCGTGGAAAGCCGCGCGGCCCCGGCGCTTCGCCGGAACGATTTCCACGAGGAGCCGGGCTGGGGTAGGCTCGCCGGATGCGCGCGAGCTTCGCCCTCTCTTCTCTCGTCGCGGCCGCGGTCGCCCTCGGTAACGGGAGCGCCTCCGCCGATCCGCCGAAACCTGCAGCGTCCGGCGTGAAAGAGATCCGCAGGGACCCGGAAGGCAAGCGCGGCATCAGCCCGTACGCCGAGGCAATCGCCAAGGGCGAAACCGCCTATGTGGCCCGCGATCTCCCGGGCGCGATCGTCTCGTTCCAGGATGCGATCAAGCTCGACACCGAGAAGATGCTCGGCTTTTTCCGCCTGGGCGAGGCGCAGCTCGAGTCGAACAAGCCCGACGACGCCGACTCGACCTGGCAAACGGCCCTCGGCAAGAAGGGGGCGGACGACCTCAACGCCAAGCTCCTCTTCGTGATCGCCGACCTCCGCGAGCGTCAGCACAAGTGGCAGGCCGCGAAGGACGCGTGGGCTGCGTACTCGACCTTTCTTCAGAACCACACCAAGGTCCTGGGCTATCCGGCGACGGCGACCGAGCGCACCAAGCAAGCCGACCGTCGGATAAAGGACGAAGTCGACGGCACGACGGTGAAGGACCGCATTGCCAAGCGCGAGCTCGAGCGGACGAAGGAAGCCGAAGAGAACGCCAAGAAGGACAAGCTCAACCGTTAGCCCACGTCAGCGCGGCGGCGTCGGGGATGCCGCGCGCTCCGGGTAACGAAGGGGGACGCTGTCAACGCGCGGGTACGGGGCCTGTCTCGGTCCAGCGGTAGAAGCCTTCGCCGGTCTTCTTCCCGAGGCGGCCAGCGCGCACCATTTGCCGCAGGATCACCGGCGGGCGGAACTGCTCGCCGATCTCCTTGTGCAGGTGCTCCAGGATCGAGAGGCGCACGTCGAGCCCGACGAGATCCGTCAGCTTGAGCGGGCCCATCGGGTGGCGGTAGCCGAGCTCCATCGCGCGATCGATGTCGATGATCGAGGCCACGCCCGTCTCCAGCATGCGCATCGCCTCGGCGCCGATGGCGACGCCGAGCCGGCTGGTCGCGAAGCCGGGCATGTCCTTGACGACGATCGGCGTCTTGCCAAGGCGCTTGGCCACTCCGAGGCATGTCGCCAGCGTCGTGTCGTCGGTCTCGAGGCTGCGCACGATCTCGAGCAGCTCCATCACCGGTGGGGGGTTGAAGAAGTGGAGGCCGACGGTGCGCGCGCCCGCGCCGAGGCGCTGGCCGAGCTCGGTGATGGAGAGGCTCGACGTGTTCGAGGCGAGGATCGCGTGCGCCGGGGCGAAGAGCTTCACCTTGGAGAGGATCTCGACCTTGAGGTTCATCACCTCGGGCACCGCTTCGATCACCAGATCGATCCCCTCGGCGGCGCGGGCGAGCTCGGGCGTCGCGACGAGCATCCCGATCATCTCGCTGCGGGCCTCGTTGAGCATCTTGCCCTTTTGAACGAGGCGATCCGTGACGTGCTTGATCGACTCGACGGCCTTCTCCACGCGGCCCGCGTCGACGTCGTAGAGGTGGGTGACGTAGCCGGCGAGGGCCGAGATCTGGGCGATGCCCTGGCCCATGGTGCCGGTGCCAAGGACGAGGACGCGGCGGATCGGGTGCGAGGCGGCGAGGTCGATCGTCATGACGGTCTCGCTCACTTCTGCGGCAGCGCGATCGCCGGCGCGGCGCCGGGCTGCTTGGCCTTCATCGCCTCGAGCTGCTTCTGCAGGGCGCGCATTTGCTCGGGTGAGAGGCGGTTGATGGCGTCAGCGCCCGTCCGCGCCGGGGCGGGCGTGGGCGCCGCGGCCGCCGGGCGCTGCGGCGGCGCGGGGGCCTCGACCACAGCGGCCTTGTCCGGGGCGGGCGCGGCGGTCTGCGCGCTGGTGTCGCGCGTAACGAGGAACGCGACCGCGGCGGTGACGAAGAGCACGACGCCGAGCGCGGGCACCCAGCCGGGCGTGCGCGGCTCGTCCGCGGGGAGCACATCGGTCGGCTCCCCGTCGAAGGCGTGGTCGTGATCGGTTGCGGCGTGGGTGGCGGGGGACCCGGAGCTCATGGCCGGGAGGATTGCCGCAGTTTCGCGGCGGAGTCGAGGGGGTTTCCCGGCATTTCCCGGCATTTCCCGGCGAAGAGGGGCGGCGATCACCGCCCCTCTTCGGGCTTCAACGCCAGCCGAAGCCGAAGTCGACAGGAACCAGGCGGGAGGTGAAGAAGACGCGCACCGTGCCGACCTCGGCGCGGGAGCCGGCGAGCGTGAAGGGGATCTTGCGGACGTCGCCGCCGAGGCGGAGCGTCACCTCGCCGCGGACCGACGAGGCCGTGTCGGCGCTGCCGCCCCCGGCGCGGGAGATCTCCACCACGTAGTTCCCCTGCGGGAGCGCTGAGACCGCCAGCGTCTCGTTGCGCTGGCTGGTCACGTCGCGCGCGGTCGTCGTCGCTTTGCCGGGCGAGCCCATCCAGGAGGTGCGCTTCCCTTGTGCGTCGATGAGCGCCACGTCGAGGTCGGCGCCGCCCGACCACTCGGCCGAGACCTGCACGTCGCCGTTGAGCGGCTTCTGCGCGGGGTTCGGCGCGACCAAGAGCCGCGTCACGACGTCGCGAACCTTCTCCGTCGTGTCGAGCTCCATGCGGGTCGCGAGATCGAGCAGCCCCTGGCTGCGCGCGCAGCGGACGGCGTCGGCTACGAGCTTCGGATCGCTCATCGCCATGTCGGCGAGGGCGAGGCGGTGCTCGCAGGCCAGCGCGACGTTGCCCGCGCTGTCCTGCAGATCGGCGAGCCGGACCTGCACGGCGCGATCGTTCGGCCGCACGTCGGCGAGGCCGCCGAGGATGCGCACGGCGCGGTCGCGATCGCCCTGGCGAGCCGCGAGATCGGCGCGGGCCATGAGCGCGTCGGGATCGAGCGCGTCGCGGCTGCTCCATTTCGCGGTCAGCTCCTGCGCCTCGCCGAGGCGGCCGGCGGTGGAGTACATCGCGAAGAGCTCCACCGTCTTGTCGCGGCTGTCGGGCGAGGCCGCGATCGCGCTCTCCGCGGCGAGGAGCTTCGACGCGTTCTGCGCGACGAAGGAGTTGCTCGCGTCGAAGCTGACCTTGCGATCGAAGACCTTGCGCATCGGCACGAGGCGCCGTCCGCTGTCGCGCGGGGGCGGCGGCGGCGAATCCCAGCGATTCGACGGCTTCTGCGGTCTGCCGGCGACCTTGGCCGGAGAGCGCGGCGCCTGCTGCACCGGGCCCGCTTCGAAGGGATCCGCGGGAGCCATCGTCGCCGCGGGCGCCGGCGAAGCCTGGGGCGGAGAGACCCCGCCGCCGCCCCTGGTGCCGCCGAGGCGACCCGCGCCGCTGCCGAAGCCCGAGGGCCCCTCATCGTCACCGCCGTAGGCGTTCCGGCTCTCCGACTTCTTGGCTTCGGCGTTATCGCCTCGGAAATCACCCTTCGCTTTGGTTGCGCCCGCCGTGGCTTGCTCATCGGGCACCTCGCCGACGGCGTCCGCGGTGGAGCTGTCCGCGCCGGTCTCGCCGGTGAACGTCGGCGCGGCTGCCGGGCGATCGAGCCCGAAGGCCTTGAACATCGCCTCGCTCTCCAGGACGAGCAGCGAGGTGAAGCGGCTCGCCACGGCGAAGCGCTTGGAGAGCTCGATCACCGTCGCCTTCTGCGACTCGTCGCCTCCGCGCTCGAGATCGGTGATCTTCGCCGCCGCGAAGAGCCGCGGGACGAAGGCGTTCCCCGAGCTCGTGCTCGCGGTCAGCTTGAGCGGGTAGCTCTGCTCGAAGCGCTCTCCCGCGACGCGGCCGCGGATCTTGATCGTCCCCGCGACGTTGCGATCGTTCATCCGCGCGACGAGGATCGTCTCGCCGCCGGCGCGGATCGGATCGAGGCGCGCTGGGCTGATCTGCGAGAGGCCCGCCGGCAGCTCGACCTCAACGTCGCGCAGGACGACGCCGTACGCCGCGCCGAGCACGTCGAGCGCCGCCGAGGAGACCTTCTGCCCGGGGACATAAGGCACGACCACGCCGCCGCCACCGCGCGCCAGGGCCGCGAGCGAGGTGGTGTCCGCGTCGGCGCCGAGCGCGACCGCGACCACCGCGCCTTCGCCGTTGGGGAGCGAGCTGCGCACCGCGGCCTCGAGGTGCGCGGGCCGCGTCGGGCCCACCGAGGGCGTCCCGTCGCCGAGGTAGATCACCCGCAGCTCCTTGCCGGTGGTCGGCCCCGCGGCCGTGCGCGCCGCGCTCATCGCCGCGGCGATGTCGCTCCCCCCGTCGGGCTCGATGCCGCCGAGGAAGCGCTCCACGCCCTCCGCCGCCGAAGCGCTGGGCGCCTCGGGCTTCGCGGATCCAGCCGTTTCGCCGGTCATCGGTCGACATACGGTGTCGCACGCGAGCACCACGAACGAGTCGCGGCGATCCATCTCGCGCACGATCGACGAGGCCAGGAGCCGCGCCCGCGCGAAGCGCTCGCCGAACATCGATCGGCTGGAGTCGACCACGATCACGTGGAGTCGCTCCTTCGCCTCGGTCCAGCGGGGGAGCTTCGGTCGCAGCGCGATCGCCGCGTAAGGCGAGCTGTCGCCGAGGATCGTCGACGCGGTCTCGAACGCCGCCTTCTCCTCGGGGGTCTGCGCCCTCCCGCGAGCCTGCGCGCTCGGCGTCGCAACCGGCTGCCGCACGGTGTCCTCGTAGGCCCATGCTGTCGCCTCCTTGTCGCGATCCGGCAGCGCGTACTCCACCGTGAGATCCCCCGCGGGGATGAAGCTGTCAGCGTGCATCGTGCGCCGATCGCCGTCGCCCGAGGCCGACGCGAGCTCGTACCCGCGCGTCTGGAGCCCGATGGTTTTGTCGAGCCCGAGGACCTGGACGTCGAGATCGAACGCGTCGACCTTGGTCGTCCCGCTCGGATCGTGCGCCAGCGGGTAGGTGAAGCGCCGCACGCCCGCTGCCTGGTCGACCGTCTGCGTGTACGTCAGCGCCACGCGCCGCGATCCGCGCTTCGGAATGGGGAAGATCTTGAGCTCGAAGCGACCGCCGCGCTGCCACTCGAGCAGCGCCGGATCGCGCCACGGGCCGGGCACCCAGATGATCTCCTCGCGCGGGCGAGCAGCCGTCGGCGCCGCGTTCTGGATGACTCCGCGCCAGATCGCCGCCCCCTTGTCGCGGTCGACGAAGGCCCCGTCGATCATCTTGCCGTCGACCTCGAGCGAGAGCTTCTCGATCTGCGCGCCGGGCGGCAGCGGGAAGCGGAAGATCCCCTCCAGCTCCTCGTCGGTGTCGTTGGCGAAGGTCTCGTCCACCTCGGTCCGCGCGACCACGTCGACGATGCGCACCTTGACGGCGTGCTTGGCGAGGCGGACCGCGTGGTCCTTCTCCTTCGTTTGCCCGGGCTTGCGCGCGCGCAGCTCCCCGAGGCCGCGGAGCACGGGGGAGTCGACGTCCTCCGCCTTGCGATCGCTCCACTCCATCACGTCGGCGAGCGACGTCGAGCTGGCCACCACCGGCTCTTGACCGCGCAGCAGCGTCGCCTCTTCTCCGGCGCGCACGTCGGTCCATTTGCCGCCGTCGGGCCTGACACGAACCGTCCCACGCGCGACCTCCACCGAGGCCCGATCCTCGCTCGCGCTGATCGAGAGCTTGGTCCCGATCACCTCAACGTCGCCGCTCGGGAACCAGAAGTGCGCCGTCTGCCCGTCGACATGGGAAACGTCGGCCACGATCGTCCCGCGCTTGAGGCGCGCCGAGCGGTTCTTGTCCTTCGACAGCGCGATCTCCGAGCCGCGATCGAGCGCGAGATCGGTCCCGTCGCCGAGCGTGACGTGGGCGCGCGTGCGCGCGTCGGTGCGCAGGATCGTCCCCGCCGTGATCGCCGCGCCGTCCGCCACCGCGGCGCAGGCGCCCGCGGCATCGCACGCCTCGAGGCCGCCGGTCTTGTCGGCCGAAGCGCGCGCGACCGACGCCACCGTGCCGGCCCAGGGCGCGGGCCCCGTCGGCGCCTCGGTGGTCGGAGAGCGCTTGAGGTAGAACGTCAACGCCGCCGCCGCCGCGAGCACGCTGGCCGCGCCCGCGAGCAGCGCCGGGCGACGCAGCAACGACATCTTCCTCGGCGCCTTCCGCGTCGGCTCCGGCGCGCGTTCGCGGGCTGCCGGAAGCGTCGCTTTCACCGGCGCGGGCTCTGCCTCGATCGCCGCATCGTTCGCCGCGTCGCTCGCCGCGGGCGTGTCGAGGTGCTCCTCGATCGTCGGCGTCGCCGGCTGCGAACCGGCGCCGGTGATCGGGCCGTGATGCGTCGTCGCCGACACGCCGCTCGGGCGCGTCGCCTCGCCGACCCCTGGCTGCGTCGATCCGACCTCGCGCGCGCTGGCCTTCTCGGAGCGCAGGCTCTCGGCCTCGCGCTCCTCGGCCTTCGCCGCCGCGAGCGGATCGAACACCGTCGCCGCCGTCTCCATCCCCGGCGAGCGCGTGGACGCTTGGATCACGACGTTGCCACTGTCCACGGTGCGCGACGTCATGGACCGCGGGGCCGACTCGCGCGGCGTGGAGGCGACTGGGGCCGCGTGATCGTCGGGCCTGGCCTCTTCCAGGCGCGCCGCGAGCTTCTCCACGAAGTCGTCCGCCGGCCGGAAATCCTTGCCCGCTCCGCCCACCAGCTCCGACGCGTGCGTCGCCTCGTGGCGCAGATCGCGGCAAGCGTCGCAGCTCGCGATGTGATCGAAGAGGCGCGCCGAGGCCGTCCCGTCGACGACCTCCGAGAGCCGCTCCTCGACCTCCTGACACATGCTCAAAAATTCGGTCGTGCTCATCGGTCTACTCCTCGCCCAGATCTGCCCGCAGACGCGCGAGCGCGCGGCTCACGCGCTTGCGCGCCGCCGCTTCATCCACCCCGCACGCGGTCGCCAGCTCGCGAAAGCTCAGCTCCCCTTCGAAGCGCAGGACGATGGCCTCGCGCTCGCTCGGCTTCAGCTTCGCCAGCGCCGCCCGCGCCCGCACCGCGCGCTCCCGCTCCAGCGCGATTTCTGCCGCGTCGCGCCCGCGCCCGGTGTCGTGCACCAGCCGGAGCCGCTCCTGCCGTCGCGCCTTGATCTCGGTGTGCCGCCCGCAGATGCGTCGCGCGATCCCGAAGAGCCAGGCCCGCACGCTGCCCTCGCCGCGGTACTGCGGGAACGCGTCGAACGCGGCCAGCAGCGTCTCTTGCACCAGCTCTTCGCTCTCGGCCTGCGAGCCGGTGAAGGCCATGCAAAGCCGCCCGAGCGGCAGCGCAAAGCTGCGCGCGCATCGGCCCAACGCCTCACGATATTTCCCCTCGGCGATCAACCGTTCGATCACCGCGCCCTCGTCCGCAGCGCTGTCCCCTGCGGGTAACCGCGCTAGTCCCGGTGCCATCGGTGCCTCATCGATCGCCATGTGTCCCCGTCGCCTGGGTTTGTGACCACGATTCTTTTCGCCGCTCCGCCCGGGCCTCTGCGCCGGTGATTCCGGGCTCGCCAGTGACGGACGAAGCGCGCAGAGGATCCAGGTGGAGCGCGGAACGGGTGCCGCCCCGCCGCCCTTTCGCTCCACGGTACGCGGCGCGATGAGCGACAGGAAGAGGCGCTATTTCTTGGGGGATTCAGAAAAGACCGCGGGCGCGGTCACATCGCGTGGGGACGCGGCTACCTGGCGCGATCGGGCTTCGCCCGCGTCGGTGAGCGCGCGCTCACTTCCGCAGCATCGCGAAGGCGTGGTTCCCGTTCCCGGCGCGGAAATAATGCTGGATCCAGATCAGCGCGAGCGGCTCGAGCAGGCGTGATGCCTCGATGCTACCCAGGTCGATCGTCGGCCACCCGAGCTCTTTGCACAGCGCGGTCACGGTGCTCTTCGCGCCCTCGTCGTCGCCGCAAATGAACATATCGGGCGTCCCTGTCGGGAACGACGGGTTCACCATGTGCGGGTTGCCGACGATGTTGAAGCACTTGACCACGTGGGCCTTCGGCGCCCACCGCTGCACCTGCTCGCCGGCCGAATCGGTGTGGCCGAGCTCCAGCGTCGGCGGCCCTTTGCCCGAAAAAACCAGCGGATTCGTCGCATCCATCAGCGGCTTGCCAGCGAGGTTGTCCGCGCCCGCGAGCTGGAGGGCGCTCTCGGCGCCGCTCCACACCGTCGCCAGAATGAGCGCGTCGCCGAACGCGGCGACCTCAGCGAACGTGCCGGACGAGGCGTGGGCCCCCGTCTTCTCGACCCACGCGGTGACCTTCTCGCTCTTCGGATCGCGCGATCCAATCTTCACGTCGTGGCCCAGCGCCGCGAACCCGCTGCCGAGGACGCGACCGACGTCACCACTGCCGAGGACTCCGATTTTCAGCTTGCTCATGAGGGTTTCTCTCTTTGGAAATGCCTTCACCGCGCGAAGCTCGCGGCGGACCGAGGATAAGCGTCGAGGGGCCGCGCACCAGCGCGCAGGATGCATAGAGGGTATTCATGGCGTGCATGGCAGCGCGCCCAGGGCTTCAGCGCACCTGGACCCGTCGCCCGCAGGCGCGTAGCCTCTTCTCACGACGCTGGGCCCGCGCCTTGCACGGTGCGCCCCGCCCCACGTCCAACGGCCGCGCTTATTGCCACGCTGCCTCGGAGGAGCCGCTGCCATGCCTACTCGTCCCCTTGTTGCCCTGTATCGTCCGCGTCTCTCCCTCGGTGTGAAGCGCGGGCTACGCCTCGCCCTCGCCGCGACGCTTGCCCTGGTCGCCCCGGCCACAGCCCTCGCGGACAATGATCCGCTCGAGACTGTTGTCGGCGCCGCTGCCCCGCCCGCGGCGCCGCGGAAGGACGCGAAGGCGCCGGGGGCAAAGGTCGAGTCCAAAGCTGCCAAAGCCGACGCGGCAAAGCCGGTCGCCGTCGAAGAGAAGGCCGCGCGCGGCGTGGTGGTGATCGAGCGCGCCGGTCAGCCCCTCGCGCTCGGCGCTGTGCTCTCGGGCGACGGGCGCATCCTCTCGTCGCTCTCGCCGCTCGGCTCGGGCAACGACCTCGACGTCCGCTTCGCCGACGGCACCAGCGTGCGCGTCAAGCTCGGCCACCACGATCGCGCCTGGGATCTCGCGCTGCTCGTCCCCCAGAGCGGCCGCTGGGGCGAGGGGCTCATCGCCTCCGCGCGCGAGCCGGTGCGGCCCGACGCGAACATCCACGCGTTCACGTTGAGCAAGGGCAAGGTCGCGGCGGCGCCGATCGTCCTGCGCTCGCACCTCTCGCTCCTCGGCGGCGACGACAAGCCGCTCGACAACGCCATCGAGATCGGATCGCGCGTTAACCCGGTGGACCTCGGCTCGCCGGTGATCGACGAAGAAGGCCGCGTCGTCGCCGTCCTCGGGCGCGGGTGCGCGACCGTCGTGAACCGCCCCTGCACGCCGGTCGCGTTCGGCGCGCCGATCGCCGCGATCAAGTCGTTCCTTCGCAACGTCCCGTCGAACGCGGTGGCGCCCGCGGCCTGGCTTGGCATCCAGGGCACGAGCGAGACGAGCGGCATCGCCAAGGGCGTCCGCGTCATCTCGGTGCACCCCGACAGCCCCGCGGCCGAAGCGCAGCTCAAGGGCGGCGAGAAGGCGATGAGCGACGTCATCCTCGCGGTCGACGGCACCTCGGTCACGTCACCGGAGGCGCTGGCCGAAGCGATCCGCGCGCACGGCATCGGCGAGAAGGTGCCGCTCACGGTGCTCACCCAGGGCAAGTACCGTCAGGTGACGATCGTCCTTCGCGCGGCCCCCGACGCGAAGGCCGCCCCGTCCGCTCCGGCGAATCCGGCCGAATTGCCCGCGGCCGAAGCGCCTGCGGCCCCGGCCCCGGCCCCGCCGTCGAAAAAAGCTCTCCGTCGTTGACTGAAGCCCCCAAGCTCCCTGTAAATTGAGCCGATCTATCGGCGCTCCTCCTCGCGCCCCCGCGCTTTCATGGGCGATACGCGAGGAACCGATTGACACCCCCTCCGCCAAAACGCGAGGATCTGCCTCCGGCGTGTCCGAGCGGGCCGCCCTCCTCCCCGCTGGGTGAACTTGTGGCTCAAACGTTTCGAATCGAAGTCGCCGGCGAGACGAACGTCGGGCGCAAGCGCAACCACAACGAAGACAACTTCGCCCTCCTGCCCGACTACGGCCTCTTCATCGTGGCCGACGGGATGGGCGGACACGCCTCCGGCGAGGTCGCGTCGAAGATGGCCGTCGACTCCATGGAGGAGTTCTTCAGCCAGACGCAGGAGGATCCGGAGCGGACCTGGCCCTACAAAATGGACCGCTCCAAGGGCTACGAGGAGAACCGGCTGATCACTGGGATCAAGCTCGCGAACCTCCGCATTTACGAGACCGCGCAGCGCGAATCGAAGAAGCGCGGCATGGGCACGACGTTCGTCAGCATCTGCACCGCGAACGACGGCGTCTACGTGGCGCATGTGGGCGACAGCCGCGTCTACCGCTTCCGTGACGGGAAGATCGAGGCGCTGACCGAGGACCACTCGCTGCTCAACGACTACATCAAGATGAAGCGGCTCACGGCGGAGGAGATCCAGAACTTCCCGCACAAGAACGTGATCGTGCGCGCCCTCGGGATGAAGGACACGGTCAAGGTCGACACCCGCTTCGAGATCCCCGCGCTCAACGACGTGTACTTGCTCTGCTCCGACGGCCTCTGCGGCCCGGTGACAGACGAGGCGATGGCGGCGGTGCTCACCGAGTACGCCGGGACCGATCTCAAGATGGCCGCCGCGAAGCTGATCGAACGCGCCAACGAGAACGGTGGCCCCGACAACGTCACCGCCGTCCTCGTTCGCTGGACCTAGGAAAGCGACCTCTTCGCGCGCTGGGGGCTCGGTAAACTCTGCCGCAAATTGGGGACGGTTCGAGACCCCATGATACGGCAGAGCCCATGGGCTTTGGCGTGAGTGCACTGGACCGGGAGAGCGATTTCTCGGGCGAGGAGCAAGGGGTGATCTTGGACGACGAGCTCGGCGAGCACACGCCGGAGCCGCCGCAGGAACGGCTCGGGGGAGCGAGGGCGGACTTCGTCGCCCACCTGGGTCGTCGCGTGGCGGAGCTCTCGAGCTTGCTGCGCCAGATCGAAGCCGAGCCGGAGGCGCCGCGTCCGCGCGATGATCTGCGTCGCCGCCTCCATGCGCTCTCCGCGGGCGCGCGGCTGCTGCGCTTCGCCAAGCTCGCCGAAGAGGTCGGCGGCATCGAAGGCTTGCTCCACGAGGCCGCCGATCGCGGCGTCGTCACGCCCAAGGAGATCGCCGGGATCCGCGGCGTGCTCGATCGCGTGTCGGTGCTCGCCTGGGGCGACGCCTCGGTCGGTGAAACCACGCCCGTATCCAGTCGCGTCGGCGCGCCCCGCAGCGTGCGCTCGCGATCGTCCGCGTCGATCGACTCGGTGCGCTCGCCGCTCGATTCTGTGCGCGCGCCTCTCGACTCGATGCGCGCGCCACTCGATTCGGTCCGCGTCCCGATCGGCGTGGTGCGCGTGGAAGAGGTGACGCCGGCTGTCCCCCTCACGGTGCTCGTCGTCGGGCCGTCGCAGATCGCCGACGCGCTCGCGCCGGTGATCGCCGACGGCGGCGCTGACATCGAGGTCGAGCGCACCTCCGACAACACGACGGCCATCGATCTCGCGCGCGCCGTCGCACCTGACGTGATCATCCTCGACGCCGATCGGCCCGGGACGCGGGAGCTCACGATCGCGCTCTCTGCTGATCCGCTGACGGAGCTGGTCCCGATCCTCGTCGTCGGTCGCTGGTCGAAGTCTGACGAGGCCTCGGCCTACGTCGCGCTCGGCGTCGCCCGCGCGCTGAGCAAGCCCGTCTCGCCGGACGTGCTGCGCCGCGCGGTGATCAGCGCCGCGCAGACCGTCGGCCTCCAGCGCGAGACCGCGCGCGCGCCGATCGGCGAGGTCTCGCTCGACGATCTCGGCGCTCGCCTCGCCGACGAGCTGCGCCACGGCCTCGAGGGCGCCGCCATCGCCGCCGGCCGCGGCGCGCGCTTCGATCTCGGCGAAGGCAGCGAAGTGCTCGCCGCCGTGTGGGGCGCCGTCGCGCGCATTCGCGACCTCGTCACCATCCAGTCGCGCGGCGAGGTCCGCTTCGCGCCGAACGGGCCCGAGGGCGCTCTCCCGCTCGCCTCATGGCTCGGCGGACGCGACGCGGGCGTCATCGACGGCAGCCGACAGCTCCGCTCCGGCGACGCGCGCGAAGCCGCCGCCGTCAGCCTCGCGGGCAAGACCATCGTCGTCGCCGACGACGATCCCGCGGTCACCTGGTTCCTCGCCGGCGTCCTCCAGGCCGCGGGCGCGATCGTCCACGAGGCCCACGACGGCGCGCGCGCCCTCGAGATCGCCTTCGCCGTCGCCCCCGATCTCGTGATCAGCGATGTGCTCATGCCCGGCGTCGACGGCTTCGCGCTCTGCCGCGCCTTGAAGCGCGACGTCGTCCTCCGCGACGTACCGGTGATCCTGCTCTCCTGGAAAGAAGACCTGCTCCAGCGCGTGCGCGAGCTCGGCGCCGACGCCGACGGCTACCTCCGCAAAGAGCAGAGCGCGTCGTCGATCGTGCAGCGCGTGCGCGAGGTCATGCGCGGTCGCCACCGCGTCGCCGAGCGCCTCGCCTCCGGCGGCGAGGTGCGTGGGCGGCTCGACGGCCTCACCACGCGCACGCTGCTCGGCCTCGCCTGCGCGCAGCGGCCCGCCTCGATCGTCAGCGTCCGCGACGCGGTGTTCCTCTACGAAATCGAGATCCGCGACGGCCGCCCCGCGCGCGCCAGCCGCACCTCGTCGGATGGATCCTTCGAGCGTGGCCGCGGCGTGCTCACCTCGCTCCTCGGCGTCGGCGCTGGCCGCTTCGTCGTCGCTCCCGCCCCCGAGCGCGCGCTCCCGCCCGAGCTCGACGGATCGCTCGACGAGCAGCTCTTGCCGTCGATCGCCTCGGCGCGCGCCGCCCAGCGCCTCCTCTCCGGCGCCTCGCTCGTCAGCATCGAGCGCGTCGACCTCGCCGAAGATCGCATGTCGGCCTACGCCATCGCGACGCCGGAGCCCGCGCGCTCGCTCCTCCGCACGCTCGCCGCGGGCGCCTCGCCGCGCGCGCTGATCACCTCGGGCCAGGCCGCCCCGCGCCTCCTCGAAGACGTGCTCGGCGACGCCGCCGCGCACGGCGCGATCACCGCGATCATCGGCTTCGGCGCCGAAGAGCTCTTCGAGGCCGCGGTCGAGCTGGAGATGGAAACGTTGCGAGGCGCCCGCGCCGCGCGCGCGGTCGTCACCGCGCCGCCGCTGGACCTCGGCCCCGTCATCTACACCTCGACGCCGGCCCCGGTCGTCGCGCTCTTCGGCGCCGCCGCCGAGGACGACGAAGACCAGCGGCCCCCGGCGACACCGATCGCCCTCGCCGAGGCGCCTCGCACCGTCGCGATCGAGACCGCGCTTGCCGCGCCGCCCCCCGCGCCGCCGCCGCCGCTCCTGTCGCTGGGCTCGCTCACCCCGCCGCCGGTGATGCCCACCCCGCCGCGCCCGATCGAGCCCCGAGCGCCGCCGCCGCCGGTGATCCTCCAGGCCAACGAGGAGTCACCCTCGCGCGCCGTGCGTCGCCCCTCGGACTTCGCGCCGCACGCCGCGGCCCCCGCCGCTGCTGCCCCCGCTGCGCCCGCCGCACCGACGAAAGAGCCCGTCGCCCACAACCTCCGCATGTGGGCGCTCTTCGCGGTCGCCGGCATCGTCTTCGCCGTGGGCGCGCGCCTCTCGCGCGATCACCACGTCGTCCCCGAGCCCGTCCCGCCGCCGGCCGTCGTCGCCCCGCCGCCCGTCGAGACCGCCGCCGCCGAGGCCCCCAAGCCCGCTGACACCGCTGCTTCTGAAGCACCCAAGGGCCCGGGCGAGAGCAAGGGCAATCCGATCCTCCCCATCGAGTCGCCGCTCCGCGACACTGATCAAGTGCCGCCGGGGCAAGGCATGCTGGAAGTTGTGGCAGGCATCAGTGACACGATCTTCATCGACGGGCAGCAGGTGGGGAGTGGCCCGGTGATCAAGCGCGCCCTCGCGCCGAAGAAGGAGCCGTACGAGATCCGCGTCAAGCTGCGCGGGGAAGAGCGGGTCCGCTTCGTGATGGTCAAGGAAGCCCGGCTCACCAAGGTGCGGATCTCGCCGCCCTGGGCGCGCTGAGTGTCGGGACCCGGATCGGGGCGGTGGCGCCCTGATCGATGCCGATTTTGCGGCCTGAATCGGGTTTTCCTGGGAGGTGGAGCTTGTCGGACGGCCGGCAAGCTTGCTCGACGGGTATGGAAGCTTCACGCGCCGAGGGGAGGGCTTGGCGGCGGGGAGCGAGAGCTCGCCGGTTCTGGCGGGAAGGCTTGTTTCGCGGGAAATCAGGCCTCTTTTCCCGATGCCGAAGCTCGCGGGCGGGCTCGCGATCCTCGGTGCTCGGGCGGGCGAGGTGGGCCTCCGGAGTGCGGAGGTTTCCGTGCCAGAAAATTAGCCTGTGATTTCCATGAGATGGCAAGCTCGCCGGAGAACGGGGAAGCTGCGGCCGGATCGGGCAGCCTTCCAGGTCGAAAAAGAAGCTTTTCCGGTGGTGGTGCGGGCACCGGGAACCGGGCGTGGGCGAGCTGGCGCGTGGGCGATCCTCTCGCCGCGAAACCCTACCCTTAGCGTGGTGGCATCGGTTATGGTTCCGATGAGCGACAGGACGATAAGGCAGAACGGGCACGAGCGGACATATGGCGACCTACGCGTTGTGAAATAACAAGGGTGGCGTCGGCAAGAGTTACCTTACGTTTCAGATCGCGTGCGAGTACGCTCGCACGCATCCAGACCAAAAGCAAGCCCGTACCACAACCCTGCAAGGGGCGCTGATTACCTCGTTCGCGTGGTTGATTACAATGCGCAGATCCCCCAAAACCTCTATTTGATCGCCGGTGATGACGAGCTCGAGATCCTCGCGTCTCGTGTTTCCAACGCGACGTCGCCAGGGCCAGATGACGCATGGGTAAAGGTCCATCGCTGGCTTGCTGATCTCATTCACGATGTGCGCGTGCGGTGGGGTGCTGCGCAGATTACTGCGTTTGTCGACTGTAATCCGAGCTTCGGCATCTACACAGAGCTCGCAATGTCATCGTCCGACCGACTGATTATCCCGTTTTCAGCTGACGGCTCGTCCAAGCGCGCAGTCGGGGCTGTTCTTGCGCTTCTCTATGGAATTGTTCGAGTCGGTGGCCAGCAGTCGGAGTTCTCCACGAAGTCGAAGGACTTTCGAATGTCTGTGCCGAAGATCTACTGCTACGTTGGGAACAGACTGACCCAGGCCAATTACTCCTCAGCCAGCGCATTCAAGTCCGTGGTAACTGAAATCGGGAATGCTATCTGGGGCGCTTGGGCGAGTACCCCGTCTGATCTTTATGTGCATCCGACCGGCGGACCTCCTCCGTCGTCTAGGCCCCGATCTAGCACTACCTCGGGTTGCATTTTCGGGAATTTCGCGAAACTTCCGGCTGTTGCGTGGGTTCTCAACCTTCACACCCAGCAACCGGGAGACCTTTTCAGGTGAAACAGAGTGTACGTCA
>Ga0209181_10002937_pt1 | contig 27176 bp, 16 predicted proteins | sample MAT05_FD_187208 | JGI IMG/M metagenome (GOLD analysis project Ga0209181, IMG submission 187208) | Freshwater microbial communities from Lake Fryxell liftoff mats and glacier meltwater in Antarctica - MAT-05 (SPAdes) (version 2) | ecosystem: Environmental > Aquatic > Freshwater > Ice > Liftoff...
GTTGGCAACGCCTAACTCTGCAGCTCGTTTTTCTTTTTCATCGTTTTGAAAAGCAAGTTCTTTGTTGGCAACGCCTAACTCTGCAGCTCGTTTTTCTTTTTCATCGTTTTGAAAGGCAAGTTCTTTGTTGGCAATGCCTAACTCTGCAGCTCGTTTTTCTTTTTCATCGTTTTGAAAAGCAAGTTCTTTGTTGGCAACGCCTAACTCTGCAGCTCGTTTTTCTTTTTCACCGTTTTGAAAAGCAAGTTCTTTGTTGGCAACGCCTAACTCTGCGGCACGTTTTTCTTTTTCATCGTTTTGAAAGGCAAGTTCTTTATTGGCAACGCCTAACTCTGCAGCTCGTTTTTCTTTTTCACCGTTTTGAAAAGCAAGTTCTTTGTTGGCAACGCCTAACTCTGCGGCACGTTTTTCTTTTTCATCGTTTTGAACTAATAATTCATGTGTTTTTAGATATAGCTCCACAAAAACTGCCACTTTTGCATTTAATATCTCAGGAATAAGCGGTTTAACCATGTAATCAATTGCACCGGCCTGGTATCCTTTAAAAACATGCATAGAATTATCCATGCTGGCAGTTAAAAAGATGATTGGAACATGTTTAAGTGTTTCAATTTCACGAATTAATTCCACTGTTTCAAACCCATCCATTGCCGGCATTTGCACGTCCATTAATAGAAGTGCAAAATCTTGTTCGTGCAGCAGAATTTTTAAAGCATCATTGCCGGAATTTGCTTTCACACATTTATAATTATTATTAGAAAGAATTAATTCTAAAGCAAACAGATTTTCGGGAAGATCATCAACCAATAAAATTTTAACAGGACTATTTGCTTTCATTTTTATTAAAAATTATTCTCAATCATTTATAAATTATAAAGAGGCGAAGCATAAAATATACTTAAACTCCTTATTTACCTAACCACACACGCATCAGTGATAGCAAGCGCTCCACATCAATTGGTTTAGTAATATAGTCATTGGCGCCAGCATCAATACATTTTTGTTTATCGTCTTTCATGGCTTTTGCAGTGAGCGCAATTACTGGTAAATTTTTAAACTTCACATTAGAGCGAATTTGTTTCATTGCTTCGTAACCGTCCATTTCCGGCATCATGATATCCATTAAAACCAGGGCAATGTCGGGATGCAACTCCAACATCTCTAAAGCGTTTTTCCCGTTTTCGGCTTTTATTATTTCCATTCCACGTTCTTTTAATATTTTTGATAATGCAAATAAATTTCGCATATCATCATCTGCCAATAATATTTTTTTTGCATGAAATACTGCTTCTTTATCGTACAGATTATTTATAATCAATTGTTTTGATTTAGGCATATTGCTAATCGTTCTGTGAAGGAAAAGAGCTGTTTCATCCAACAACCTTTCTTCCGACTTTACGCCTTTTATAATGATGCTCTCTGCATATTTTTGAAGCTCATTGTTTTCTTCTTTGGTAAGTTCCTTTCCAGTGTAAACAATAATAGGAGGAATGCTATGATCTTTTATATTCTCTAATTTATGAATGAGGTCAAATCCGCTCATGTCGGGTAAACCAATATCCAGTATAATACAATCAATGTGATTCTGCTGATACATAGCCAAAGCCTCTTTGCCGGTTTCTGCTTCAAAACATTTTACATCACCATTGCCAATGAGTATGCGCATTGCCTTTCTGGAATTTTCATTGTCTTCAATGATTAGCAGATTTTTTATTTTCCTGTTTACAAAATTTTCAATTCTGTTAAATGCTTCTTCCAAATCTTCTTTTGCTACCGGTTTCATCAAATACTCAACAGCTCCTTCTCTGATCGGTTCCAACGAACGTTCTTTAGCCGAAATAATATGAACGGGAATGTGCCTTAAAGCAGGATTTGCTTTTAATTCAAGCAATACTGTATGTCCGTTAATGCCCGGCAAATTCATATCAAGAATAATTGCTTGCGGATTGTGTCTTTCGGCAAGTAACAAACCATCTTCTCCGGTTGCTGCCGATAAACATTTAAATCCTTTTTTGTTGGCTTGCTTTAAAATTATTGTAGCAAATTTTAAATCATCTTCAATGATTAGTACTGTTTTATCATCACTGGTTATTGTGTCTCTGTCATCATTTATGCTGGGATAATTTAAATATTCAGGTTCATTTGATATACGGGGTTTAAACAAACCGTATTCTTTCGCCCGATAGCTATCTGGAGTATCTGTGTTTTTATGTTCCTGCTCCTGATGTATCTCTAAAGGAACAATGAGAGAAAAAACAGACCCTTCATTTAATTTACTACTTAGCTTAATTTCAGCTCCTAATAATTTTGCCAACTCACGTGAAATGGAAAGCCCTAAACCTGTACCACCATATTTTCTGGATGTTCCCCCTTCGGCTTGTTGAAAAGCTTCAAATACGGCCATTTGTTTATCTTCCTGTATTCCAATGCCCGTGTCGGTAACAGAAATAATAAATGTACTTTCTGTATTTCGGTCAATACTGATACTTACACTTCCTTTTTCCGTAAATTTTATGGCGTTTGATAAAAGATTTTTCATTATCTGGTTCAAACGTTGCGAATCAGTACGAATGAATTCAGGTAATTCTTTATCCATTTTTGAATGTAGCTTCAATCCTTTTTGCTCTGCCTGATGTTTAAATTCACGGATCAGTTCATTTGTGAATTTTATAATTGATACAGCTTCAATATTTAAATCCATTTTCCCTGCTTCAATTTTAGAGAGGTCAAGTACCTCATTAATTAATACAAGCAAATCACAACCGCTTTTATAAATTATTTCTGCGCTCTCTACCTGAATAGTATCCAGATTTTTATTTCTGTTTTCAGATAGATCTTTTGACAGGATTAGCAAACTATTAAGCGGTGTTCGTAGCTCATGCGACATGTTGGCGAGGAATTCCGATTTATACCTGCTGCTTATTTCCAGTTGTTTTGTTTTCTGTTCAATGTCTTTTTTTGAAGCCTCAACCTCTATATTTTTTATTTCCAATGATTGTGTTTGTTCTTCTAATTCCTCATTGGTCATTTGTAATTCTTCTTGCTGCTGTTTCAGGTTTTGCGCCTGTTCTTCCAGCTCTTCATTCATTTGTTTCAGCTCTTCCTGCTGTGTTTGCAATTCTTCACCTTGTTGAGCAAGTTCTAAGTTTATTATTTCTAATTCGGCTGCACGTTTTGCCTTTTCATCGTTCTGAAAAGCAAGTTCTTTGTTGGCGATACCTAACTCTGCGGCACGTTTTTCTTTTTCTTCGGACTGTTGTGCCAGCTCCAACATTTGATTTTTTGTAGTAGTAATATCAAATCGGATGGCGACATATTTTTCTATCTTCCCATCTATTCCTTTAAACGGGGTAATTGTTGTATCCACCCAATAAAAAGTTCCGTCCTTGGCTTTATTTAATATTTCTCCCTTCCAGGTTCTACCGCCACTAATTGATTTCCACAAACCAACAAATAACCCGGCTGGCTGTTTTCCTGATTTCAACATTCTATGATTATTTCCTAATAATTCTTCTCTCGAATATTTCGAAATTTTACAAAAATTATCATTCGCAAAAATGATATCTCCATTTGTATCTGCAATAGAAACAATGGAGGCTTGATTCAAAGAAATCATTTGCTGTTCGAGTTCCAAAGCCGTTATTTCCATTTCGTCTTTTTGCGACTGAATCTTTTCTAAAAACTCTTTTAGCGCTTCCTGATTGAAAGCCGTATTTACTGCAATAGCAATACTGCTCATAGAAGTATTGATAAATTCTTTTTCTATATCGTTAAATTCTGTAAGGCTGCCAATTTCTACTATACCCATTGTTTTACCTTCAAACAAAAATGGAGTAATGAGTAGCTGTTTTGGTTTGGCGTTTAGAACAGAGGAGGTAATGCGAATATTTTCTTCAGCTATGTCTGTTATAGAAATTTGTTTTTGTTCCTGTGCTGCCTGGCCAATTAGCCCTTCGTTCAGCATAAATTTTTCTTTGCTATCGGTAGCCGAAGAAACTGCATATCGTCCGTTTAATATTAACGCATTTTCTTTTTTATTAAACAGGTAAACGGCTCCTATGTTTGCTTTCAGATATGTGCATAAAAAACTAATGGTATTGTTTGCCAACTCTTCTAAACTTTTATCTCCAATTAATTTTTCATTCAGTTCCGTATTGCCTGTAAGTAGCCAATTTTTGCTGGCAGTTTCCTGTTCAGCTCTTTTAAGCGTTTTTAAATTTGATGTAACTATGCCGTAAACAATAATAAGAACGAGAATAATGATGACCATTAAAATGACAAAAACCAAATTAAAATTATTGGCATCTTCTTCACTGGCTTGCTTTCTTTCAGCAAGTAATGTATGTTCTAGTTTTTGTATGCTATCAATTATTTCCCGTATTCTATCTTGTGATTCTTTTCCAACTCCTGAGACAACAAATTCCCTTGACTTTTCAATCCCGATAGCTGCCGGAACTATTTTGCGCAGAGCAATGCCAACTTTTAAATGAGTGAAACGTATTTTTATTTCCTTTTCAAGTTCCTCAATCTTTTGCTGAATGATGTTGTCTTTTGTTAACTCCTTTACTTTATCAAGGTGTTCACCAATAGTTCTTTCGGCATTTTTGAAAGGTTCTAAATAAACATCATCGCCTGTGATGATAAAACCGCGATTGCCTGTTTCTGCATCTGTGACAGCAGTTAGAATTTGGCTGACTTCATTCAACACCTTATTGGTTTGATCTACCAAATTATTGGAAGCGATAAATTTTTCACTGTTTTTATGAGAGAAAAATGCAACTCCTAAAAGTATCAGGGAGCATACAATAAATCCTATTAATATTTTTCTATTTAGTGTCATTTTTATTTTGTTATTTCTCCCGATGGCTATCGGGATTGGTTTGTGTCTATTTTTATCAGCAACTCAATTATTTTCTCCAGCGATAAAATATAGTCTGGTTGAATAACTGCAATTGCTGATGCAGGCATGGTAGGGGATTCCGCTGTCTCCGGATCCTGAATAATGGCTAAACCCCCGCATTCCTTTATTCGTTTTATACCTTTTGCCCCGTCATTATTTGAACCTGTTAATACGATACCAATCAATTTGTTTTTATACGCTTCGGCTGCCGATTCAAACAATACATCAATGGATGGTCTTGCAAAATTTACACGTTCATCAATTGTAAGCGAAAAAGTTTTATCATTTTCAATCAGCAAATGATAATTAGCCGGGGCGATATAAACTTTTCCGGTTTTCCGCCCGAACGACTGTTCAGTCGGGCAGGCAATTTTTTCTTTTTCATCTGCCTCTTTTATAGTAAGATTGCTTTTATCGTTTAACAGGTTTATCCATTCATTATCAGATCGGGTACTTACATGCTGCACTATAATAATTGGTATGCTGAAATCGGCAGGCAATGTTGAAAATATATAATTCAAAGCATTCATCCCGCCTGAAGATACCCCTATTACAATTGCTTCGTAATTCATTTTTAGTATTTCTTTTTAAAGATTCTTTGTTTTTTATCCAACTCAGTATATTTTTCAAAAAAGTCGGTAAACCGTAAACCTTCTTTGGCCCCCAAACATAAAATACCTCCATTAATAAGACTATCGTAAAAAAGTTTTTGGACCTTATTTTGCAAACTGTTATTAAAATAAATCAGCACGTTTCTGCATAATACCAGGTGCACCTCTGCAAATACACTATCGGTAACCAAATTATGATTCGCCCAAACAATGTTTTTTTTCAACGATTGATTCATGATAACATTATCATAATTGGAGGTATAATAATCTGAAAAAGATTTTTTTCCTCCAGATAATTGATAATTGATAGTATATTCCTTCATCAATGCATTTGAAAAAATCCCTTCTTTTGCTTTGTTTAAAGCGTGTTGGTTAAAATCAGTAGCATAAATGGTTGTCCGGTCATACAACCCTTCTTCCTGCATAATAATTGCCATTGAATAAGCTTCTTCACCGGTTGCACATCCGGCATGCCATATTTTTATAAAGGGGTAGGTTTTTAAAACAGGGATTACATTTTCCCGTAATGACTTATAAAAATCCTGATCACGAAACATTTCTGTTACTGTGATTGATAAATCCTGTAACAATTCATGTGCAAATGTTTCATCCTTCAGAACTTTAGATTGAATTTGAGAAACATCTTCTAATCCAGATAGTCGCATCCTGTTGATAATCCTGCGATTGATGTGGGCTTTGGAATACTCCCTGAAATCATATCCGTATTTTTGGTAAATAGCCTCTAACAATAAGGAAATTTCCAGTTCTGTAGTGTTTTCCCTAGTCATTTTACACAAACATACTCAACTCAAAAACGAAAGAGTTACACAATTTTTTATAAAAGTTACATAAATCCCACTTTTCCTACCGATAAAAGAATGGTGAGTGTATTTATGATGGGTTTTATTTTTTGCATGTTGGTCTCTCTGCCAGTTATGGTTCCAACGGTTTGGAATTGCTGCGAGCATATTATTGATTGGCGTGTCTGCCCCAACCGCTGCTGACCCGGTAGATGAGGGATTTTAAAACCCTTATCTATTTTAGTCATTTAATTCTAAAGTCGACTTTAAATCCGATAGTTGTCGGATTGAATAGACAGGGGTTTTTGGATTGATCCCTTCCTTGTAAAGTATTAGTGGAAAGTTTTGATAATGTTGGCGAGACCTAAATTCTCATGATCCGTATAGCAGGTTACAATTAGGGAGCCTCCTTTCTGGCTTTCTTAAAAATATATTTGCGGTAATGTATGGTGATTGATTGCAGCGAGTGGTTCGTGTGCCACGAACCTGGGCGAGGGATTTTCACAAATTAGTGTACGGGACAGGTTTCAAATTTTTCAAGATTTTAGAAATTTCATTTGAAATGGTACTGTTGGTGATAACGAAAGTACGGCCAATATTTTTTTCGCCAGTTATTTCAGTTCTAAATACCCTATTAGTTTCTAAATAGTACATTGCCGTATAAATGAATTTTGCGTCAAGTGAAAGTCTATTAAACTTGGGGAAAACTTGCTCGCATTCATAAACTGAGATAACACTTTGTCCGGAGAAATTATAAGCGATGCTATAGACGCTTTCGTTGGTTGAAACCGTATATACCAACATTTTTATTTTTTCATTTTTATAAAAACCTCTTATTTCCTGACCCGCCTTTATCTGATTTCCCTCAATGTTTTTAATTGTTATAGAATCTAAGTTTTTTACTTTTAGAGGCAACCGTTTTTCATATATCTCTTTGGCAGTAAGATTAATTATTTTGTCAATGGCTTTCACATTTTTAATTTCTTGTCCATAAAAATTAAAGACGGTAACAAGGGCTATGAGATTCAAGAGTGTCTTTTTCAAATATTAATATGAAGAAAGGTCTTCCAAATTTTATTTGTTGCTAATTCGTAAAAGTGCGCATGTTTCAGTTTTATCAAAATTTTCAAATTGCACCAGTAAGTTTGCTTATTAAAGGTATGTAGGAACAATGTTTAAAGACTTAAGTTTTTAAAACTCCAAACTGACGCAACAATAAAGTGCTGCATTTGCACAATGGTTTCCTGCGACTGGCGGTTACTAAAAACACTTGAAAGATCAACCCATAATTGTTTGGAGTATTCCATCACCAGCCGGCACGGGAAACCTTCGCTCTTAGCCAAACCCTCATTCCTGCGCCTAACGTTCCAATAGACATACCCCGTTTTTGGTGTCCGCCTGGCTGATTTGGTGAAGCCTGCCAAACCAGTCCCATCAATAAAATATCCACTTACTTATGCGGTACAAGGGAGTCCCGAAGAACAAGATAATAAACTCAACAATGATGACCTATGCTTCACAGCCAGTGCAAAAAAATGTCCGGATGCAAACCCATTGTAAGGGCCACATCCGGACTGCTGCTTTTTAGCAGGCTATATTTACTGGAACCAACTTAAATTTCGGCTGCACCAATATGGTCGGCCATTCATTCAATCCATTAATAACCGGGGTTCTGGGTCATTTTTGCCGGGTCGAGTTTTGTTTCATTTAGGGGAATGGGAAAATAGTAATCCTTGGTTGAAATATTGGTGAGCGGCGAATTATTGTAATCGGCCTGCGACTTTGCTTTAAAATAAGTCACCAATTCTGCAGGGTTAAAAAAGCGGATCAAATCGTGCCAGCGGTGGTGTTCAAAAGCCAGCTCAATTCTTCTTTCGTGCAAAATGGCCAGTTTCAACGTTGGATATTTTATGGCATAAGCCGGATCATAAATCATGGTTGAATACAATGGCTGGCCTGCTCTTGCACGTACCATATCCAGGTAAACAATTGCATTGGCATTGTCACCTAAATTCAGGTAGGCTTCTGCAATATTCAGGATGATGTCTGCATAGCGTATGATGGGAAAATCGTTGCCACCATAACCGAGCGAAGAAGCCGTTGCACTTACATCTCTAAACTTAGTGATATAATAATCTTTCACGGCAATGTTGGCTGCATACTTTACAGAAAATGCGGTACGTATATCACCGGTTTCAAATTCCTTAATAAGATCTGCTGAAATCGTACCTCCTACACCAGTAGAAGTGAAGAGAGAATTAATATTTTCTCCTTTTGCCTGGTTGCTGCGGGCAAGCGATGAACTATAAATTGCATCTCCCTGCTTGTAAGCAATCTGCCAGATGATCTCGGGGTTGGTGGTTTTTTTTGCTACATCAAATACATCTGCATAAGGTATATCCGATAGTTTGGCAAAGGTTTTTTGATTGAAACATGCCAGTAAATACGTTTTAGCATTGTTGAAATTTACTGTTGCATTGGGCGCATCTACACCAGAAGCAGCCATTGTTAAATAAGCCTGTCCCAGCAATGCATTGGCTGCCTGTAAAGATACTTTGCCTTTATTGGCAGCGAGTTGTACAATTGGTAAACTGCTCGCCGCTACGTCTTTCAAATCTTTGATAATTTGAGCGTACACCGCTTCTCTGGTTGCCCTGAAAGTAAGTGCAGTGGCCTGGTCCGGCGTTGCTACATTATCTATAACGAGTGGCACACCACCAAATTCCCGTACCAGGTTAAAATACATCAGCGCCCTGATAAATTTCATTTCAGCCTTGTATTGCTCTTTGGTAACCTCGGAGGAAAAACTGATTTTATCAATTACAGACAATACGAGGTTGGCTCTTGAAATGGGGACATACAATGATACCCAATGGCTATACAAATAAGTATTGCTGGCCGATAATGCAAAGGCTGTAAACTGAAATGGCTCGCCGTTATTCGATTGGTTGTCGATGCTGTTCACATCATCGGAGCGATCATCCGTCCAGGTTTGTGCGTTCTCGCCAATACAGTTGGAACTACGCAAAGCCTGGTAAGCGCCATTCACCGCTAAAGCAACATCGCTTTCTGTTTGAAAATTTTGCTCCACAGAAATCAGGTTGGGTGATGACTGCTCCAGGAAATCCTTTTTGCAGGATCCCAACAAAAGCATTCCTGCAATTGATACCCGTATAAGAAATATTTTTTTCATGATTGTTTGTTTAAAATTTTTAGAACCAATTAAAATACCATTTTAACACCCACACTAAACGCACGGGCCAATGGATACTTCCCATAATCAACACCCGGTGTAAGATTGCTGCCGTTGTTATAATCTACTTCCGGATTGTATCCAAGGTAGTTGGTTACCGTAAATGCATTGTCGATGCTGCCATAAATCCGCATACTGCTAACACCAATTTTTTTAATGGCATCAATTGAAGATGCATTGAACCCAACGGTAATATTGGTACACCGGAAGAAGGAACCATCCTGGATATAGTAGTCAGACAGCCGGGAGCTATTGCTTTGCGTACCTCCACGGGATGCCCTGTAATCATGTCCGTTACCAGGTTCTACCTCGCTGCGATAGCGCTGAGTTAATAGCTGGTATTGGTTACCGGATCCTTCCATGTTCCTGATATAATAATCCTGTCCGTCTAACACCTTATTGCCTTGTGAGCCATTGAAAGAAGTACTCAGGTCAAGCATTTTATATTTCAATGACAGATTGAAGCCATACGTAAATTTTGCATAAGGGCTTCCAATCACATCCTTGTCTGCTTCGTTTACCACACCATCTCCATTCAAATCTTTAAAATAAAGATCGCCGGGGTTAAGCGGCGTACTTGAATAACCGATAGAACGAGCTGGCCCTTTCAACACATATCCCTTAGGAAATGATTTGCCATTGGAATTGTAAACAGCATCATCCAGTGCTATGTTGGCCATATCACCCTGCTTTACCATACCAGCTACCTGCAAGCCGTAAAACATACCAATGGGATCACCTTCCCGGGTAACGTGGGTGGTGTAGGATCTTTCTGCACCGGCCCTGTACAATGCACTTGCACCGCCTAAACTTCTTACTTCATTTTTATTGGCAGTAATATTTCCACTAAAATTAAAAGACAAATCTTTGGTGCTGATGATCTTTGCATCAATCTGCAAATCAAAACCAGTATTCCTGATATCTGCATCTTTTAAATTGGTCAACACAGAGGTAGAACCAGACAGCGATGAAATACTTTTGTCGTATAAAAGATTGTAAGATTTACCTAAATAATAGTTGCCAATAATTCCTAACCTGCCATTTAAAATGGTAACATCTGCACCGATGTTATACTGAGAGGTTGACTCCCAGCCCAGTTTATCATCGGCCAGTTTACCTGCCCAGTTGGCGGTAGCAATCGCATTGCCAAAGATGGTACCAGTGGGGCTTGAAATCAACTGTTGGTAACCATAATTGGGGATGTTGTTGTTACCACTTAAACCCCAACTGGCCCTAAGTTTTATAGTGGAGTTTTTACCCAGCCAATCATTGTAAAAAGATTCGTTGGAAAGGTTCCAGCCTGCAGCCACGGATGGAAAGGTACCAAACCTGTTTTGCGGACCAAAACGGGAAGAGCCATCCGTACGGATAGAAGCGGAAGCGTAATAACGATTGCCGAATGAATACAATACACGGGCTAAATAAGACACCAGTGTGGTGGTTGATTTACCGGTATTGGGGTTTAACAAAAAGCTACCGGCTGCAGCACCCTGCGCTGTAATTTCAGGCACAATATCGTTGCTGAAATTTTTGGCAGTCACACTAATGATATCAACGTCTGTTTGCTGTGCAGTGTAACCCGCAATGGCGTCAAAGCGATGTTTGCCACCAAATTCCTTTTTGTAATTCAAAGTAAACTCTGCCATTTTATCTAAACTGGAAACGGTTTGCGCCGATGCCTGTGCTGCAGCAATCGCCGCCGGAGAACCTGGCAGGTTTACGCCATTGCTGAGTGTAGTTGGATAGAAATAATCGTATTTCTCATTGTAGGTTTGTAAACCAAGATTTACTTTTGCGGATAAGTCTGGTACAATCTGATAGTTTGCTGTTGCATTATAAGTTCCACGCAAACCTTTACGGGTGATGTTTACTTTTTCTGCCTGAGCCACGGGATTTTCGATGGTTTGAAAACTGTACGCATAACCATCTGTTTGCTCAGAAGCCCTGCCTAACTGAAAGCTGCCATCTGCATTATAAACAGGAAAAATAGGCATCATCACCAATGCACCTAAAATGGTTCCGTTGTTGAAACGACCTTCCTGTACTTCGCGGTTTTCGTTGTTGGTGATTGAAATACTGCTGGATACCTTTAGTTTTTTACTAATGTCGCCATCAATATTTGCCCTGAAGTTGATGCGCTTTTGAAAGGTTGCAGTTAATATACCTGGCTGGTCCATATAACCACCGCTGATTGCATACCGCACGCCATCTTTTCCTCCTGAGAATGACAGGCTATGTCTTTGTACCAGGGCGCTTTTGTACAGCGCATCCTGCCAGTCTGTATTAACGGTTGGCGTAATTAATTTCTGTGTAGGAAAATCATAAATTGATTTCAGGATATTGCTGGAGGCGCCACCACCCTTGGCGGTACGGGTAGCATTGTCATCTGAATAAAAGGCATCGTTCCAGGTAATGCCTTTTGCTATCAGCACATCCCGATAATTATTGTTACGACCATCAATGAACACCTGTGCAAATTCGGCAGCATTCATCATCTTCACTTTATGCGCCAGCTTATTTACACCAACCTGGTAATCGTATTCAAATTTACCTTTACCGGTTTTACCTCTTTTTGTAGTGATGATTACCACACCGCCGGAAGCTCTAGAACCATAAATGGCTGCCGATGCCGCATCTTTTAAAATTTCGATGGATTCAATGTCATCCGGATTTACAAATATATCGTTGCCTGCTGTGGCCGGATTAAAACCACCGGTGCCAGCACCACCATTGCCCGGGCCAGAACTAATATTACCACCAACGGCATAACCATCGATTACATACAAAGGCTCGGAACTGGCGTTGATAGAACCAATGCCACGTACCCGTATTTTGGTACCGGAATAAGGCGCTCCACTTACTTGTGAAACCTGAACACCTGCTACCTTACCTACCAAGGCCTGGCTGATGGTTGGGGTAGATAAATTGAGTTCGCTTGCTTTAACGCTGGAGATAGCGCCGGTAACATCGCTCTTGCGCAAACGCTGGTAGCCGATGGAGACTTCTTCCATCAGCTTCACATCTTCCTTTAACTGAATGGTGATGACCGTTTTACCAACGGTGACTTGTTGCTGTACAAAACCTGTGTTGGAAATAACCAATACATCGCCTTCATTGGCTTCGATCTCAAAGCGCCCTTCAACATCCGTGAATGTACCTTTCTTACTGTTTTTGACTGCAACACTTACACCAGCCAATGGCTTATTGTTCTCATCCGTAACTGTACCGGACACCCTCATTATTTTGGTATCCCATTCAGTTCCGTCAAAGGTTCGTGCATAAGTAACCGTTGTTGCCAGCACACATGCGGCAAGTACCAAACCTGCAAAGCGCCCTGCCAGCGATGCCCGTTTTAGAAACGAGTCATGTAAATTTTTTTGTTGCATAGTGAATTGATTTTAGTTTATAAAATTTTTTAAATTTTTCATATCAATTAATAAGCATCGTTTATTTTTATTCATAGGAAAGGTTGTGGCATTTTTTGAAGCATTTTTTTGTTCGGCCTAAATTTAAATGTTCATTTAAATAGTCTTCAATGGGCCAGCGGTCTGACCTTAGGTACCGACCGCTTAGACGCTTTGCTGCTGCGGTCTGACCTTTGGTACTTTACAATTTGGGTGAGCACTGGTTATTAAGGTTGGCAACCCTGGCCAACATTACTTTATGGATGAAATGACACCAGTAGTATATTAAGACTAAAATGATATCTCAATTTTTAAAAGGTGAAAAATTGACTATTCGATCTTCATCTTTCGATATCGTTTGCTTACGAAAATTCTGATCACTTTACTGACTCTTATAGAATCTATTTTATTTTTTTATTGATAAAAAAAGAAACAAAAAAAATCAAGGCTGCGAATAAAATTAACAATGATCATAAATAGCATAAATAAACCACATTGATTTAGCTTTCACATTGACAATTCACCATTGACAATTCACCATTGACAATTCACCATTGACAATTCACCATTGACAATTCACCATTGACAATTCACCATTGACAATTCACCATTGACAATTCACCATTGACAATTCACATTGACAATTCACCATTGACAATTTACCTTAGCCCCCCTCACCACCTAACCCCCACCCGATTCACATTATTCTTCCGGGAAGATGTCACAGCAATCCCTTGTTGATCATTATCCAGCAACGTAAAGCCCTCCAGTTCATCATTGCAGTCGATATCAATTTCTTTGATCACCGATGCAATGCCTGAATCAATTGACTTTTCCATATCCAAAAAAGTAAAGCGCCACTTCCGTCCTTCTATTTGATTTTGTATCAATATCAACACACCTTTGTCTGCAACCCAGTGCAGGTTTTGCACCCAGGGCGGACAGGTGAACTTTTTATAGAGCACCCCTTTTTCAGATGTTTTTTTGGCACTTTTTAAAACTGCGGGATTATAGAGGCGAACTTCGTTGGCCTTGTTGCCATAATCGGCAGTAGCCACATACCATTTCTTTTTATACTGCACATATTCGGGTCGGGTGCCTTGTATGCAATTGTCGTCTTCAATGGTGTTGAGCAGGTTACCATCCAATGTTCCAGTGCGCTGCAGGCCCTCCCAGTCAACGCAATAAATAACAGCCTTCCATTGGGTACCCTCTTTATTTAGCCGGATGCTGTTACCAATAAATACTGGCTTTTCTGGGTGATAGGCAATACCTGTAGGATGATTGATGACATCCGTATCGTGGAGCGTCAATTTCATTTCCCGGTTTGTAGCAAGAAGCGAATCGCCTGATATTTTGAATTCTTTAATCACGCCTACTTCCCGGTCGCCATACAAAAACACTCTACCATTTTGATGGGATACACCCTGGCAGGCACCCAAAGAATCGATGGTAAAGGAATGGGTAACAGACATCTCAATTACAGTGGTAAAGGATAATAATGCAACTACCAGCAACACAATAAAAGACGAAATTATTCTCACGCTATTTGGTTTAAGAAAGCATTTTTAGTAAAAAATAAATCTGTCAAAATCTAGGGATCCATTGGCTCCAGCGGATTGATCTGCAATGCGGCTACCAAAGGGTAAAACGCTACCATTGATTCGCTCAAGCGCTGTCCGGGTTTGTAAGGGATCTCTTTCAGTTCCCGCAAACAACGTTCGGTTAATGTGCTTCCAATCCATTCGCTTTGCCATCTCGTGGTGCAAGTGATTCCCGGTCTTTCAAATGGCACGCCATAGCGGTACATCATCCTGGCTACATTGCGCATATTGGTGGTGGTATGCCTTGCATGCGGATCAATCAAGATGGCATTTTCAGGTACCCCGAGTCTTTCCATCAAATATTTTTTCATCTCCGTTGCTTCACAATACTTTGTTTTGTACGGATGCACTTTACCACCGGAGACAATAATAAAAGGTGCCAGTCCATTTCTATATTGAATGGCTGCTAGCCGGCAACGCAACATTCCTTCGGCACTAAACGGCATTTCAGGTTCATCTGGTCCGGCCCCGGGAACCAACATGACCGTATATTTGTATTGATCCCATTTAAGCGTTTTCATTCTTTCAAAGGCCAACTTATTCTCCCCTTTTTCCATTGGCTCAAAATCAGCCGCCTGCTCTCTTTCATTCATTTCTAAAAAACGGATAGCGCAGGTAAGAGAAGGGTAAAAAAAATCAGGATTGGTTTTACTTTCCATTGCGACTAACGATGCTGTATTGTAAAGCAAGGCGACGTAATCATTGCGGTAAACGCTGGCATTTTTTGTATCCATTCTTTTGAAGCTGATAGAATCAATCGCCGGATAATTTGGTTTGTCGCCACCGGCATAAACGCCGATACAAAAATTGACACCATTGGCATCCTGCTCCCAGGTTTTCACCAGCATTTCAACCGCCGGCAGGTTTTGAAACTGTAAATATGTTCCTGAAGGCAGGAGATGAGTGCGTACCAATTTCCCCAATGCATTCTGCGGCTGGTACAATGCTTTCAGGCGTTCACTTACCTTGTTTATTTCGGCAGTGGTGAATTTCATTTTATCCAGATAACAAAGGGCATTGCGATCACAAGATGTAAAAGGAGCCGCCAATGAATCGGCTTTGTTTTTTGCAATGAAAGCAAGTTCTTTGTCTGATGCCAATAACTTTTTTACATCTGCCAATTCCTGGAATAAAGTAAGAAGATAATAATTTTTTGATTGTACAAAACTATTTCCTTTTACAAGCTGGTATTTTGGAGAGGGGCTGATTTGTTGTGCATTTGCGTTATAGGAAAGCCCAAAAAGCAACAGAATTAATACTAAAAAATTTTGGAGGTTAATCGTTCGACAATTCATGAATATCTTTCTTTAAAATGCAAAGGTTGCACATTAAGATTTCTTTATTGCAGCGTGGAAACCAAATAACAATTTGGTGTTGATTGGTTGTTGTTTTGATAATGTTTACAATACGATTTGATAACACGTGGGTATATTAAGCGTGAATGGTCGATGGTGAATCGTGAATAGTGAAAGATGAATGGTGTATCGATCAGATTACATCAAATATTATTTGCCAATCCCTTCGGGGTGAATTTGAATAGCATTGGGTGAAACCCATGGACATCGGGTTTATATCCTAGCATCACAAACCCCAAAGGAGTTGAACAAGTTAAATTCGCTTTGGGATTGATCGCCACTTTTCTTTCCAACACTGATTTAAATGTTTTGAGACAGAGATAAATAAAACGTTTGAAAACCAGATTTAATACAATGAAGAATATGTATTATTATGTTTATGTTTAACCCCCTTCGGGGTTGGGAATTGTTGGTTTATACCATGATAACATGGGTTTCACCCACGGCTACTCAAATTGAACCCTTTCAGGGTTAAATACCTTAAATAATAAATTCCATTACTAAAATTAATTATCCTGATAAAAAGGTTGAAAGCTTCGGTATCCTTGATTTTAAACTTACGTTGAAAATTTCAAGTGAACAGAATCACGAAATTGAACGCAGTAGTCTTTTTATTCGCAGCCCTGTCTGCCTGATTTTTTGTTTCATCCTGAGCAATGCCGATGGGTTTTATCAGGGAAAAAAAATAGAATCTATCGTTTTTAAGAATCTATCGCTCAATAATAAACTAATTGTACTCCTATTTTATTCATTCCCTCTTTTCAATTTGAAAGAGTCACCTCTACAGCCGAACGAGTAAGCTTACGATAGAAAGCAGTCATGCATTTACCTACCGGCTTTTAGCCAAACCAACAGCCTCTGTTTGATCAACGGGCAATGCAAGGGGCTTGCCAATTTTGCTGATTGTTTCAAATTTTTCTCCCAACAAACCCGCAATGGTGGCTACCAACTGGTTGCCGTACAACTGTTGCTGACCGTTCATTTCGCCGGCTGCGGTTATACCCGGACCAATCATTGCCAGCCAGGTTTCGCCCGAACCTTTGATAAATAAATTATGGGTCTTCCAGGTGTTGGGCTTGCTTCCTCTGCCATGATCGGTGGTGATTATAAATGTGGTATTGTCTTTATAGAATGGATCGGTTTGTACATAATACCAAAGGTCTGCAATCATTTTATCTACCATGGTTGCCTGTTGCAAATAAGCATCGTACCTGCTGCTATGTGCAGATTCATCCGTTTCGCCGAGGCCAAGGAACAATACTTTTGGATGCTGCGTTTGGATATATTCCCGGGCACTTACATAAGTAAGTATATCATGCCGGGTATGTTTTTTTACGGCTATATTTTCCTGCACCTCGTTGATTAAACTATTGGTTGAAGCAAGCGAATCTTCCTGTAACATTTCATAACCACTGTTTACCGGCAGTTTGCTTCTACCCTCATTTAAAATATAGGGAAAAATATTCCATGAGGTAAAGGCGGCCACTTTTCCTTTGTAGCCGGGTTGCTGGTTGAGGTACTCAAGGATATTGATATTGCTATTATTTACCGGCGTGTTTGGGATGAACCTAAGATCTGTATTGCCCGTCAACATTTCGTTGTAACCTGCATAGGATATCTTAAATATATTTTTCATGTTCACTTTATTTCCCAGCAGCCTGTTGCCATACAACTGTCCCTTTTTTGCAATTACGTTCCAGAAAAAAGGCATCAGCATTTTTCTTCTTAATTCAGGGACATCATCCCAATACATATCTTTTGTGAGGGATGTATCAGCCGTGTACTTTGAGCTATTGATGAGCACGGGATCTGCACCGGTAAATACTTCCTGCCAGCGAAAGCCATCGGTAGCGATGATAAAAACATTTTTTGTTTTGATTGCAGGTTGAGCCGTTAGCACTAAAGAAAAGCCAAACAACAGGATTAATAAGCAACATTTCATTTGAAGAGGTTTTTCAAAATTAGCTGCCTCATGTAACCATAAGATTACGGAATGATTAAGTTAGCATTACCGATTTAACAAAAGCAGTATGCGGTACACAATGCCAAACATATTGCAAATCCTTATTGTATAAAAACAAACGGCTTCAAATTTACAAACTAAACTGCTCAATCGTTATTCCGTTTTTTTGCAGTAAGATTATATCCCTGGTTTCGATCATAATTTTTTGGGCAAAACCCATTTCTTTTATTTCTACTACCAGGCGGCTATTCGATATTTTATAAACGACTTTCCAGAAAAGATTGTGTTCAACAACATGATCATTTATGAATAATATTTCATCGCCCACCTCAATATCCGTTGTTTCAAATTGGGTTTCAATCGTAATGTTTGCTTGCATACGTTTAATTTTATTGATTTTAAAATCATTCCAACTTATTTCCTTTTTTTAGCTGGTTGTTTTACTGTTTTTTCATTTTCTTCTTCGGCTATAATTTTTAAAAATGCACTTCTTCTTGGCGCAGGCATCACCGCATCTTCGCCTTTTACCGCCTTCCAAATCACCTCACTAAAAACAAGATCCGGCACCAGGTCTTCTCTGGAAAAATCGAATGTGGCACTGAGTTTTGCACTGGCGGTGGTTGAAACATTTTTATCTTTCAAATTAATATTAGCAGGCAAAAAACTAAAAGGCTTTGCATCCGCTGTTGCCGTAAATGAACGCCACATGGGTGTAGCCGCCGCATCATATTGACTCATGGGAGGTAAACCAAGAATAAGCTCAATGGTTCGTAGCATAGAGGAGGTAGAATACATGGTATGATCTACAATACCTCGTTTTACAAAGGGGCCAGCCAGGTAAGCAGTGGTGCGGTGTGCATCCACATGATCGGGACCATTTTGTGCATCATCTTCTACAATAAATACAGCACTCTCTTTCCAAACCGGACTTTTTGAAAGATGCTCCAGGAACATACCTACAGCCAGGTCATTATCCGCCACATGTGCAAAAGGTGTTGGGCGACCAAGCCGTAAACCTTCGGTATGGTCATTTCCAAAACGCAATGAATTGAAACGAGGCACCTGGTTAATCGCCAGCAGTGAATCAAAATCTGCCCGCCATTTATTAAACCGGGATGTATCGGTTACGGCCAAACTATAATCATAATCCAAACAAAAGTGTCCATCCAAAACCGGTATGCTTGCTTTGTTATCATCAACAAATTCACCATAGGTACGATAGCTGATGCCAGCTCTTTTACAATAATCCCAGATGAACCCTTTTTTAGGATTGGCAATTGCTCTTTTGCCTTCGCCAGGATACGTTCCGCCCCTTGCGCCATAGCTGGTTACCCAATTCTTTTCCAGGTAGTCGGTAGCATTGGCAGAAGTACTCCAGTTATGCCCATCGGCACTTACTTCTCCATCTGCATAAAAATTATCCAGCAACACAAATTCTCTTGCCAGCTTGTGTTGGTTGGGCGTAATTTTTTCACCAAATAAAACAAGACTGGTGTCGCCATTTCCTTGCGGCAGATCGCCCAACACCTGGTCGTAAGTGCGGTTTTCTTTAATCAAATAAAACACATATTTTATCGGAGACAATTCACCCTGTTTTACCGGAATAGGATTTCCTTTTTCGCCGGCAGCCGTTAATTCTTTTTCTTTGGAGTAAGCGGTGTTTGTATAAACGGCTTTTGAATAAATGGATAGTTCTGCAGCGGATGGTTCATCAATGATCGACAGGGTTCCTTTCATCAAACCGCCGATATAACCATCTCTCACCTTCACCATCGTATCACCCACATGACGTTCTACTGTTTGATCACGCAGCATCGGATTGGGACCTGTTGGGTTAGCAAAAGAAGAAAAACCTTTGCCATTGGAAACCATTATTTTTTTACCAATTACTTTAATATTGGTGGGATACCAGCCAACTGGTATAAACCCCTTTGACCTGCTTTTTCCCGGAGCGGATACATCAAATACAGCCAGGCAATTGTTATCTGCATTGGCGACATACAATGTTTTTTCATTGGCAGAAAGGGCCAACCCATTGGCTGTGGAACCGGTGGGTGCATTTGTAAAAAGTGCGGTATTGAGTACTTCCGATTCTATGCGTTTTGCAATATCAATTACCGATACGCTGTTGTCGTTGGCATTGGCTACAAACAGGAGATTTCCCTTTTTATTCAGCAATAATTCGTTGGGATTGTCTCCCACTTTTATTTGTGTAATCACTGTTCTTTGCTTTGTATCAAACAGCAATACGTTATCGCCGCCCCAAATAGAGATGTACAATTCTTTTTTATCAGGTGATAGTAAACAGGCATAAGCTTCATTGCCCAGTTCAAGCTGGTAGATGGTTTTCTTTGTGGTAAGATCAATGATGTACAATGCATTGTTTTCTTTGGTAACTACATATAACAGGTTGGCCTCGTCATCTATTTCAATACCGGCCGGAGATATTTTATTGGGCCACATTTTTCCCAATTTGATGGTGTCAATCAATTTTAATTTATTATTGTTGACGGCGTATTTTAGTATCCAGTTATCGTTGCCCCCGGAGGCATACAAAGACTTTTCATCCGCACTAAATTTTAATCCATACCATGATTTTGCAATCAAGATATTGTCCAGTACTTTTTCAGATTTTGTGTCAATCAGCTGGATGCTTTGAACACTTTGTCCATTGTTGGTAACAGCCATCAGTTTTTGCGACGTTGACAGGGCCATATTCAGCGGCAAATCTCCCAGTGGCAACGATCTGCCTGCAGGAGAAAGATGCCAGCTATTGGGCAGCATGACTCTTTTATTGTTTAATTGCGCTTCAAGTGTACTGCTTTTTTGTGCATTCGAAAAACAGGAAACCAGGACAAGGCTGACAAAAACTATTAAACTTTTCATTCGTGCGAACATTAAAAATTGAAAAATAAATCCTTCCGGTAAAAGGTAGGTTATTGACGCTGGTTTATCAAAATTCAAAATGGTATTACAATCTGATTATAGTGCAAATTTGACGGTTTGATTTCGTTATCCAACTGCATCCCCATTATTAAATGATGAACAAATGCAGAATGGTTGGAAGAAGGCAAACTCCCTCACCAGATGATTTATAATTTTACTGGTTGGATACGATTGATCAAAGGCATTTTTACGAGCAAAGACTTTTATAGCGGCGGTAATCATGCAGCCATTCTATCAATTGCTCGGTACATTACCGAGGAATTTCTACGTAAAAAAAACTGCTGCTATAAAATGTATAGCAGCAGTTTTCATTATTTACTTACCGTGTTTATTGCTTATTGATCCGGATGGTTTGCTGTCCGTTGCTGTTTAAATAACGCAGCGTGTAAACCCCGGCAGGAAGGCTACTTACATCCACTGTGGTTTGTTGCAATTTTACCACCAGCTTTTTAACCACCATACCCTGCATATTGATGAGTTCGATGGAGCTATTCAATAAATCCTGGCTGTTGGTCCTAACCGTTAGTTTATCTTTTACCGGATTAGGATACACCTGGATTCTTGCTGTTGCACCTTTTACATTGGCAGATACAACTGACGAATAAGAAATTCTTCCGGTGCTATGTTTTAATTTTAAGCGGTAAAAATTTACACCTTCATAAGGCAATGCATCAACATAAGAGTAAGCTGCAGCGGCACCTTTGGCTGTTGCTGTAGTAAGGTATTCAAACGAAGTACCGTTTTTACTTCTCTCAATTTCAAATACATCCCGGATATCTTCAGCGACCGTATTCCAGGTTACCAGATTGCGGGTGCCGATATTGGAAGCCTTGATGTCGGCCAGGGTAATTTCCAATGGAGACGAAAAATTGACTGTGTAAAAAGAAAGCGTAGATGAAACTTCGTTGGCCAATATTACGATGGGCACTCCCGTTGGAGAATTGGCAGCACTGATATAGATAATTCCTTCTGCTCCGTTATCGCCGCCATAGGCCAATAAATTACGGGTATTTTTATAATCCACATACACCGGGTTGGCCGGGTTGGTAATATTGTACACCATACAACCGCCGATTCTTTCAAGCGCAATAAACGCATAGGTTTGTCCTGCAATTACGCCAATGGTAACACCTTCCGGTTCCGGTCCTTTATCATCACTTCTGTTTTTGAAAGTATTGTTTGAATTGCTTACATTAAATAGCGAACCATACACCGGGTGTTTAGAGATAATCATTTCCATTTGGTCGCCGCTATCCCAAACCAATGCACCGGTGGAAGCATCAAAGATAGAAATAGACCTTGATCCATAAGCATGTATTTCATCAAAGTCACCATCGCCATCTGTATCACCACTGGCGGTGGTTACGTTTAGTCTGCCAATATTTGCTTTCAATGCCGCTGAATAGGGGAAAACAACCGGGTCTAAAACATACCCTGCTGAACCTGCTCTTACAATTTCTGAATAGGCATTGTATTCGCGGGCATCTCCTTCATTGGCAGTAACCAGGTAAGTTTTTGCACCTACCCGATAAGATGCGATGGCATCTGGCATGAACACACCTTTTACCGGCCAATTGGCTATCTCCACTACCCCACCCTGGTCGCTGATATCAAGTGCATTGCCCGGCATCGCATGATTTTTTGTGCCCAGCGGAAGAATGTCTGTAATGGTATTGGTTGCCAGATTAATGATGGCAACGGCATTGTTTTCCTGGCAGGTAACCCAGGCCGTTTGGTCATCATCCGAAATGGTAATATACTCCGGCTCCATATCCTGTGCAACCGTTGGATTGTTGGCGCCGAATATGCGAACACCTGCTGATTTCAATAGTAATTTTACACCATTAAAAGCATTAAAACCGGCGGTACTCACATTGGCTTGTGTAAGACTTGCCACTCCACCACTAATATCCACGATGGAAACAGAACCTTCGGGATCCACCACATAATCTGTTCTGGGTTGTCCTTCGTTGGCCGTTAATACTTTTGTACCGGCATTGTTAAATGTAATCATATCGGGCATCGACCCAACATCAACCTGGCTGATAAAATTTCCATTCATGTCAAAAAATACAATCTTGCCCGGAAGTTCGGGTACCACGTTTTCAATTGCCGCCGCCAGCATACCATTTTTTACTGCAATGGAATTGATATTGCCATAGGGTGCAACTGAAACAGAACTGATTAAAGTAGCCGCCGATGGATTGCTAAAGTTTACAATATCAATTTTTGCCCCGATAGAGTTGGCAATAAATAAACGTTGGGATGCGGGATCGTGCGCAACAATTTCAGCAGAATTTGCACCAGCAGCACCATTGCTGAAGGAAGCAATGTGACTGAGTGATATGGATTGAGTAGCAGCCGGTGCCTGCTTGTCATCATCGGTAATTGTAACGGTAAAATGATTAGCAACTGCAGCAGGCAAATCAATATTTACCGGGTTAACAAACCGTACGATGAAGTACTCTGCATTTTCGGGCAGTGCATCGTTGTTGATGGTAAAACTAATAGTTTGATTTACGTCATTGGCATTGGCAGGCCAGTTAAATTTCAGCGATGCAGGCAGCATAAAATCGCCTGGAGCAGTTGCGGTAGACAAGGGTAATATTTCTAATTCGATGGAGGCTGCACCGGGTCCGCCGCCTTTCAGATTGGCAACAATGTTTACAGTGCTGGTTGTTTCGCTTACGCTGGTTTTTGTACCTACAAAACTTACCGTGGCGATTGCCGGCGTATAAGGTGGCGTAGGATATACACCCGGAGTAGCCGTTACCACACCTGCTGATGGTTGCGGAGTTATGGGATTGGATGGTGCAATCCAGTTACTGCCCAAATTGTTGTCGTTGGCTGCGGCATTCAATTCAAATGAATAGCCATATAAACCTATTGGTGCTGTGGGCCATCCATTGGTACCAACAAAATAGGCAACGCTATCCACCACCTGGTTGAGTGCATTACGGATAACTAAAATATCATTGGATGAACCTAAGCCACTTGAAATGGTGTATACCGGCGATAGGTTTAATGTGACCGCAGCCGTAGCAGGACTGGTTGCAAAAATAGCCGTAGCACCAGCTGCAAGACTCACTTCCGGAAAAGCTCCACTGGTGCCATCTGTCCATCTTAAACCACCAAGGTTAACGGCGGATGCACCTGCATTAAAGATTTCGATGGATTCGATATCATTGGGCGAATGGATGATTTCGGTAATTACCAAATTAGGAACAGCCGCGTTGTAAACGATGTTTAGATTGGTAGCCACCATCGTGTTTAAAGCAACATCCTGCACACCCGAAACGGCCAACACATAAGGCTGACCATCTATGAAAGGCGCATGGGTTATAAAAACGGTATCACCCGTTGCAGATAAAGATAAATTGCCAATTGCCAGGGCAGGAGTAAAAAGGTAGTTGGTTAAACTGGTAGCGGTAGCACTGGTAACCGCCTCGCTGAATTTTATAAAGGAGGTGGTAGCAGAGCTGGCCTTGTATGAAACAGGGGCAGGTGCAATCACATCTGCACCATCAACGGTACCGCTTACCGTTACCATATCAAAACGCCAGTTGCCGGTAGTGGCATAAGCACTGGCCGAACCGGAGGCTGCATAGAGACTGGTAGTTGGCTCAAAAACGGATACTACCCGAAAACCTGCATTCGGATTGTTATTGAGTGCTGTAATCGCTGACAGATTAAACGAACGGTTAAACCAGGTGTCGCCTGTGGCAGCAGTAACCAACGCCACATCCAACCATACAGGTGTGGTGGCTGTAATATCTGCTGTATATTGAAATTGCGAATTGCGGGACGATGTATTGCTTTGGCGCACATCGTAGGTTACCATAATATTGATGTAACCTGCAGTTGTGGCAGCAAATCTAATACCAGCGGTTTTATCATTGGTTCCATTTGCAGGGTGGGTGGTATTGCCCCAACCGGAGTCATCACCAGTTGCAGGATCCGAAGAACCGGTGCCAGCATCACCAGAGGCAAAAAGGCTGGTTGTTCCACCGATGGCAGCAATGGTTCCGGTTCCCGTTGAAGGACTGATTGAGCCCGTAGCAGTACTTGCATCGGGCACAACAGAATTAAAATCCCAGCGGGTAATAACAGTTTGAGCATGCACTTCCGGCAGGAAACTGAACATACAAAAAGATAAAATAAGGCTTGTAAAGCGTTGAATCATGCAACTAAGTTTAGCCAACAAAATTGCCTTCGGTGTCTTAAGGAATTGTTACGAAATGGTTAACATAACAAAAACAAATTGTAACCAAATTGTAAATTTTTAAAACGGCATTCTTTCCGAAACAGTATTTATAGAAACTGACTGTTGCGATTACGAAGCTGGTAGCATCCGACTATTTAAGTTTCGCCGGGCAAGCTGTTTGGTAAATCTGCTTTTACAAAAGGATCAGGAAAACAAACTGCGTATATGTATAAAAAACACCATTGCGAAACTCAATTTCATTTACGCAGGAAACATTCCGTTCTCCATTAAGAGTAACGATTGGGCAGACACCAGCGATCCGGATAAAAACATTTCCGAATATCACAGCGACTATGGCTTTTAACATAGTATGACCAATGTTATTATTATAGATTTAAAAGAACCATGCAGCAAACCATGTCCCAAAAGCCTGCCACCACCAGGATAGTTGAAACTGCCAGATAACATGGAGCATCAATAATACTCCCAGTGTAACGAGGTAGGGTTTAACTGAATTACCTTTTATACTATCAAAAATGATTAATGCAACGGTAATGATTTCTGTAAGTATCATTGAATATAAAACGCCCTGTGGAAAAGGCATACCTCCATAAATAATGAAGGCTCTTCCTGTGCCGGGACCAAGCATCAGCAGTGAGGTAGCAATCATATACCTCATGTGAGAGGCCGTATTTTTTTTGTTGACCATTGCCAAAATATAAAAGGCTGCAAACGCAAAAATATCCGGTATATCCAATGCAAGCCCACCAATCAATTGCTCCCTTGGTATGATGGCTAACATACGCTGGTATTGGCCCCTGGTAACAACGAATATTGAAATCAGTAACAGCGGTATTAATACATAAGAAATCTTTCCGAGCTTTCTATGCAGCTCAAACTTCCTGTAACGGATTAACAGGGGCTGAACAATGAGCATGGCAAACCAGCAAACGGCAAAAGATATCGCCGATAATTGTTTGTTTTTTGAAGAAACCCTCGATAAAGCACTCAGCTTTGATGAAGTAAAAACGCAAGCCTTTATACCGTATGAAAAAAAGTTAAGGAATCAGAAATTCAGCAACAGTCCATTGATTGGCCAATGGCTCAAATTCACGGTTCAGAATATATCGCCTAAAGACACCATTGATTTAAATATTAGTACAGTTCATTATTTTACAAAATTATACACCGATAAAAAATTAATTGGAGTAAGCGGTGCATATGAAGTGAACCCCAATGACCAATATGACTTAACAAGCGAATTTGACCGGGGAAGGTTGCCCATCATCATACCTCCGAATTTTACCAGCACTTATTGGTTTAGGTCAGAAGATCGGCAAAACCAATTGATACCGCCACACATATTGCCGGAGACCAAAGTCAGCGGCATGATAGAAAATTTGAAAAGTGGATTTGCCGCCCGATACCTCTTCCTGATATTGGCCGGAATGACGGGCTGCTTTTTCTTCATCGGTATTTACGCTGCCAATAATTATTATTTGTACCAGGATACTTCATTTATCTGGTATATCTGCTACACCATTGCTGCTTTTTTTTCGGGCCTGCACTGGATGGATATCAGGCTGGGCATATATATGTTTTCGCCATTGGTGCATGATATTATTTTTTCTGTTTTCGTTTATTTGATACCCGTCCTGTATAGCTTTTTTATAGGCAGTATGCTACAGTTGAATGTTCATTTTAAAAAGGGATGGTTCGTTGTAAAGTTGCTAACGATGATCTGCATCCTGCAAATGGTACTACAGCTTTTAGAAGTACGGTTTGGCTGGTTTCCCTTTAACCTTAATTATTATGGTATCATTTTAATACCCTTTTGCTATTATACTTCTGAATATTATTTTATTGGTACTTACAGTAAAAAGTAAAGATCCTGTGAAATGGTTTTTATTTACCCGGATAGTAAGCCTGCTGGTATTATGGTGCATGCCATTGTTGAACCTTTATACGCCACCAACGGATATGAATTTTGAGTTGTTCCTGATTGTTAATTTCCCCATTGTTTTCCTTTTGCTGGGCCTGGTAATTGAAGCCATCTGTTTTTCATTTGCATTGACCTACCGTAGTAAACTGCTATTGCTGGAAAAAAATAAATTACAGGAGAATTATAACCATCAA
>Ga0209181_10002940_pt1 | contig 27166 bp, 31 predicted proteins | sample MAT05_FD_187208 | JGI IMG/M metagenome (GOLD analysis project Ga0209181, IMG submission 187208) | Freshwater microbial communities from Lake Fryxell liftoff mats and glacier meltwater in Antarctica - MAT-05 (SPAdes) (version 2) | ecosystem: Environmental > Aquatic > Freshwater > Ice > Liftoff...
TTATCAACTCACATTGTCCCCGCGCCGAATATCCGCCCTTTGAAACCCCACATTTCCCCCGGTACCATGACGAGCATATTTTGCACTAAAGTGAAATGCACCCCGCAAACCGCGCTTTCAACATCGGCAACAGACCGCCCGCATCCAAGATCGCTTGCACCTGTGCGGGCAAGGCGGGGATGGCGAACACCACCCCGCCCGCCTCGATCTGCCCATTGGCGAGATCGACCGTGATCCCGTCGCCCGTCTGTACCCGCGTGCGCAGTCCCGTCAGCACGACCGGACGAATCCCCTGATTGATGCAATTGCGGAAATACAGCCCGCCAAACGACTCGGCGATGATCATGCCCACCCCGGCATAGCGTAGGGCGGTTACGGCTTGTTCGCGGCTGCTGCCCATGCCCCAGTTGCGCCCGCCGATGATGATATCGCCCGCTTGGGCGTGGGCGGCAAAGGTCGGGTCCAGGTCTTCGAGGGCGTGCGCGGCGATCTCGCTCGGTTCGCGCAGGGTATAGGTATATTTGCCGGGGAAAATGACATCGGTGTTGACGTTATCGCCATACACCCACACGCGATGCACACTCATGAAGTCATCTCCTCTGGGGCGGCGATGCAGCCCGCCAGCGCGGATGCCGCCACGATGTAGGGATTGGCGAGATAGATCGGGGCGTCGGCGGTGCCCATCCGCCCGTTAAAATTGCGACTGCCGCTGATGATCGACGCCTCGCCCGATGCCGGAATACCCATGTGATTGCCCATGCACGGTCCACAACCGGGGGTGTTGATCGCCGCGCCCGCCGCCACCAAATCCGCCAAGACGCCGCTTTGAATCGCCTGTTGCAAGACTTCGGCGCTGGCGGGGATGATGATCAAGCGACTGCGCAGGTGCTTGCCGCGCACTACTTGTGCCGCCGCCGCCAAGTCCTCATAGCGCCCACCCGTGCAGGTGCCGATGAAACCTTGCTGGATCGGCGTGCCCAGTGCTTGCGACAGCGGCACCACATGATCGGGCGAGCCGGGCAGGGCGATGAGCGGCTCCAGCGTCGTCAAGTCGAGCGTGTAGTCCTGATCAACAACGGCGTCAGCATCGGGATAGAGCGGGGTATAGGGGCGCGTCCGCTTGGCTTCGAGCGCGTCAAATACGACTTGATCGGGCGGCATGTAGGCGGACAGCGCGCCGAATTCCGCCATCATGTTGGGCAGAACGGGGCGGTCATCCAGCGAGAGCGATGCCACGCCCTCCCCTGCAAATTCGACAGCCCGATAGCGTCCGCCGGAGACGGTCAAGTCGCCACAGATGCGCAAGGCGATATCTTTGGCGGTCACGCCCAGCCGTAAGCGTCCGGTCAAGGTGATGCGCAGGGTTTCCGGCACACGAATCCACATTTCGCCCGTCGCCCACAATGCCGCCATTTCGGTACGCCCGACGCCCATGCCAAAGGCACCCAACCAGCCAAAATGAGTCGTGTGGCTGTCGGAGCCGAAGATCGTTTCGCCGGGCAAGATGAGCGCCTCCTCGCTGATCACTTGGTGGCAGATGCCGCGCCCGACCTCGAAGAAATGCCCGATCCCTTGTTCCGCCACCCACGCGCGGATCTCGGCATGATTTTGGGCGTGCGCCGTGGTGGGGGCGGGCACGGCGTGATCGAGGGTGACGGCGATGCGGTCGGGGCGCACAATGCCCGGCGCGCCGATCTCGACAAACAAACGGCGGATCGCGGCGGTGTTGTCGTGGCTGAACACGAGGTCGGGGCGCACGATCAGCACGTCGCCGGCGCGGGCACTGGGCACCCCCGCCGCCCGCGCTAAAGCCTTCTCGACAAAACTATACCCGCTGGGGGTGCTATCGGGCGTCATACCGTCACCGCCAGCGCCGCTGCCCGCAACAATTCGTCGATCTCGACCAACGACAACGGTTCACTGTCGGCGCGGGTTTTGATATCGCGCGTGACTTCGCGCACGATGTCATCGGGCAGTGCTAAGCCGAGGATATGGGCGCGATCACGGATGGCATTCCAGCCGGTGAGACGGTGCCCAATGACGATCTCACGGCTTAGCCCAAAGTCGTCGGGGTTGATCGACTCATAGGTGTTGGGGTCGGCAAGCACGGCTTTGGCATGGATGCCCGCCTTGTGCATGAAGGCGCTGGAACCGGTGATGTAATTGCTAAAAGGGATGGGCACATGGCAAATATGGGCGATCAAGCTGTCGAGTTCGGGCAATAGGCGCAAGTTATATTTGCGGACGTACTCGCGATTGAGGGTGTACAGTCGGGCGATCAAGCCGCCAATCGGGGTGATGCCGTTGCGTTCGCCGATGCCCAAGATGGTGGTGTCGATATGGGTGGCACCCGCTTCTAGGGCGGCACAGGCATTGGCGATGGCGCAGCCGCTGTCGTTGTGCCCGTGAAATTCGATGTCTAGCCCCGTGAGCCGCACCAACTGCCCGATCAAGGTCGCCACTTGCGAGGGCATGGCGACGCCGACGGTATCGGCGACGCCTAAGCGATTCACCAAGCCGGAGTCGGCGACGGCGAGATAGACGCGCAGCAAGTCCGACTCACGGCTGCGGAAACTATCCTCGGTGCTGAAACGCAAGATCACGTCGGGGCGCTGTTCACGGATGAAAGCGAGGACTTCGAGCGCCGAGTCGATGATGGCGCGGATGGGCTTGCCGTGCGAGTGTTTCATCAGTTGGGGCGAGGTGCCGATCACGACATCGATGCCATGCACCCCTGTGTCCAGCGCTTGCAAGGCGTCTTCACGCACACAACGAATATGGGTGAGGATGCGGGCGTTCAAGCCCGCATTGACGACGGCGCGGACATCGGCGTCACTTTGCGGCGAAGCACAGGGCGAGGTCATCTCGATCATTTCGACGCCGAACGAATCGAGTAAGCCCGCGATTGCTAATTTTTGTGCCGTCGAAAAGGTAGCCGTGGCGAATTGTTCGCCCTCGCGCAGGGTCGATTCAATGATGGCGTATTGGTGAAAGGGCATAAGGGTGTCCTTTTAGAAAAGAGAATGAAAAGTTGAGGTAAATCACAGCCATTCCAACGCCGCCGTCAACACCCGGATGGCGCGGGCGTATTCGTCGAGGTCGATCCGTTCTTCGGGCGTGTGATCGAGCGCCGAATCGCCGGGTCCATAGGCGCAGATCGGGCAGCCCCACATGCGCCCAACGATATTCATATCGCTGGTGCCCGTCTTGTGGACGAACGCGGGTGTCCCGCCTTCAGCGCGGATGGCACCGCGCAACACACGGGTGAGCGCGTTATCTTTGTCGGCAACATAGGCGTGTTCCATGCCATAGACGCGGGGGGTACCGGTCGTGTCCGCCGTCAACGCCGCCGCGATCGGTTCGGGGTCGGCATGGGGCGGCAAGCGCAAGCCGACGGTGACTTGTGCCCACCCGTGAACACCATCGCCGCCGGTGTTGATCGCTTGCAGGGTGGCGTCTAGGCGGGCGAACACCCGCTCCTGCCCGATGTTATAGGACTCGGCAGTGGCACGCACGCGCTCCCAAAAAGCGACGGCATGTTCACCCGGACTAGTGATTTGTCCGGCGCTGTGACCGAGACCGCCTTCCCAACGCCAGTCGATGAGTAAACGCCCTTTGTAGCCCAGGGTGATTCGATCCCAATTCGAGGGTTCGCCGATTACGCACGCTTCCGGTTGATATTGGGTGACGGCGTAATGTGCGCCTTTGCTGCTGGCGGCTTCTTCTTCGACCGCGCCGATGACGATCACGCGCACATCGGCGGGCAAGGTTGCCGCTGCCGCCGCCGCCGCAAAGGTACACAACGATCCTTTGGCGTCCACTGTGCCGCGTCCGTGCAGGGTGCGCCCGTCCAGCACGACGGGCAACGCCGCCCCAAAGGTGTCGATATGACCGAGCAACACGATGGCGCGCGCACCCGTCCCAAACTCGCCGATGGCATTGCCCGCCGCATCGATAAAGGCGCGGGTCGCGCCGTGCCCCGCCATCCAAGTGACCAAGTGGCGGACGGCAGCCGCTTCTTGGGTGGAGGGCGACGGGATCGTCACCAAATCGATCAGCAAAGAGTCGGCGGCGCTCAGCACGCTAGGCGGCACCGTCACGCAGCACCTCCTCGATAGCGTCGGCGATGCGCGCCAGATCATCCCACGCGATAATGAGCGGGGGCAGCAAGCGCAGCACCGTTTTTCCGGCGGGGAGCGCCAGAATGCCGCGCTCTTGAAGCGCTTGCAAGACGGGCGTCACGCGGTCGCGCAGTTCTAAGCCGATCATCAAGCCCCGCCCGCGAAGCTCGCGCACGGCGGGCAAGTCCCGCCCGCGCAAATCCGCCAGCAAACGCGCCCCCAAGTCCGCTGAACGGGCGGGCAAGTCTTGATCGCGGAGGGCGGTCAGCGCGGCGATGGCAGCAGCACATGACAACGGATTGCCGCCGAAGGTGCTGCCATGGGTGCCCGCTGGCAAGGTACCTAACGTGCCGCGCCACGCCACCGCGCCCATCGGCACACCGCCCGCGATGCCTTTGCCCAAGATGATCAGGTCGGGGGTGATATCGGCGCTGCTGAAGGCGAACCATGACCCAGCCCGCCCCAAGCCCGATTGAATCTCATCCATGACCAAGAGCGTCCCCGTGCGGTCGCAGATTTCTCGTAAACCACCCAAATAGGCGTCATCGGCGACGTGGACGCCACCCTCGCCCTGAATCGGCTCCACCACAATGGCGGCAGTCTCGGACGTGATGGCGGCTTCGGCGGCGGCGAGGTCGTTATAGGTGATGTGGGTGATGCCGATCGGCGTCCACCCGGCGAAGGGTTCGCGATAGTCTTTGTTCCATGTCAAGCCGAGCGCGCCCATCGTGCGCCCGTGAAAACCGCGTTTCGTTGCCACGATGTGCGTGCGTCCGGTCAGTAAACGCGCGGCTTTGAGCGCGCCCTCGGTGGCTTCGGCACCACTGTTGCATAAGAAGAAGCGGTCGATGCCTGCGGGCAGAAGCGAGACCAAGAGCGTATATAATTCGGCACGGCGGTCGTTGTAAAACGCTTCGGCGCTGGTGATCAGCGTCGCCGCTTGGTGGGTGATCGCCGCGACGACGGCGGGGTGACAGTGACCGAGCAGCGCCACCCCTTGCCCGCTGGTGGCGTCTAAGTAGGCATTGCCGGCGTCATCGTAGACGGTGCAGCCGACCCCGCGCACGAGGGTGAGGGGGCGTTTGCCATACGCGCCGGAGGTGTGGCGGGCTTCGATGATCTGGGTCGTCAGGGTGTCGGTCATCATCGTATAAACTCCGTGCCCGCGCCCGCCAGCGCCCGGCTGAGGGGATTGAGGGTGCGCCCGTCGGCGATCCAAACGCGCTGCACGCCCCCTTCGAGCGCTTCGCGCGCGCCCAAGACTTTGCGTTTCATGCGCCCTTCTGCCCAACTGAGCGCCGTTTCGATGTCGCGCAACGGCACCTGCCCGACCCACGACGCCTCATCGCCAAAATTGCGGTATAGCCCGCGCACGTTGCTGAGGATGACCAGCGACTCCGCGCCGACCGCTGCCGCGACTGCCGCCGCTGCTCGGTCGCCATCGACATTGAGTAAGCCGTCAGTGCTGGTGGCGAGCGGCGCGATCACGGGGATACATCCCTGCGCTAATGCTGTGAGGATGCCCGCGCTGGCGATGGTCGTGATCGCCCCGCTGTGATCGTCGCGGATCATGCGGACACGCCCATCGACCACCGCGCGGATAGCCGTTTTGCGTGCGGCGACCAGCGGTACTGCCGCGCCCACAAACCCTTGTGCCTGTGCCCCGTGCGCTTGGAGCGCGGCGACGAGGGCGGCACTCACCCCGGTGGCGGCTTCGACGTACAAGTCGCGCGTGGCGGGATCGGTATACCGTGAGCTGTGCCCGTTGGGGGAGGTGATGGTGCGCACGGGGACGCCGCGTTCGTCACACAGGCGGTTGAGCGCATCGCTGACGCCATGCACCACGATCACAGGGCGCACCGCCGCGATGCGGGCGATGTCGGCGGCGCACGCTGCCAGATCGACCCCGGCACCGCCCCCAATTTTGACCACCAAGATCGTGTCGGTGAGCGTGGGCGTCATTTCGGCAATAGCATCATAGGCAAACGTCATGGATACACCCCTACAAAATTGAGTCCTGCCGATTCATCAAAGTTCAACATGAGATTGAGGCATTGCACCGCGCTGCCCGCCGCGCCTTTGCCCAAATTATCGAGCGCGGCGACCACCACCACATGGCGGGGGTCGTCAGCGTCGAGTTCAAAGCCGATATCACAATAATTGGTGCCCGCCACGATGCGCGGTTCGGGCAAGCGGTGGGTGCCGGTTTTCGCCGCCACCAAGCGCACGAATGGCTCGCCTTTATAGGTGGCGCGGTAGGCACGCCATAAGTCTTTGTCGGTCACAGCGGTGTTGAGCGTGACGTGTGCCAGCACATGCACGCCGCGCACCATCTCAATCGCGGTGATCGCCATCTGAACGCGCGCTGATGCCCCCAACACCTGATGCACTTCGGCATGATGACGATGCCCGGTGGCTTTGTAGGTGCGGACGGCACCGCTACGCACGGGGTGATGGGAACCCGCGTTAACACTGGCACCGCCTTCCGACGAGCCGACGCTGACCGCACACGCCGCTGACTCGAAGATGCCCGCCCGCACGAGGGGCAGTAGCGCCAAATTGACCGCCGTCGCGTTGCAGCCGACGCCGCTGGCATAGTGCGCCGTGCGCAAGGCGTCCCGATTTAGTTCCGGCAACCCATAGACGAAGCGTTCTAACCATGCCGGATTGGGGTGCGCCTCGCCATACCATCGGGCGTGGGCGGCGGGGTCGCTCAGCCGGAAGTCCGCCGCCAAGTCCACGATCACGGGGGCGAGCGCGGTATAGCGTTCGATGTGGCGCGCTGATTCGCCATGGGGGAGGCACAAGAACAGGGCGTCACAGGCGGTGAGCGCGTCGGGGTGGATGAATTGCAAGGGCGATGCCCCGCGCAAATTGGGATGCACGGCATGGACATACTGCCCAGCATATTCGCGGCTGGTCACTTGCACGACTTCGGCATCGGGATGGCTGTGCAGCAAACGCAACAGTTCGCCGCCGGTGTAGCCACTGCCGCCGACGATACTGACGCGCGTCATGCGCGCACCGCCGCCTGTTGAAGCGCATAGCTGACAACGGCAGCGGCGATATCGACACCGGTTGGGGCGCTACTGTTGCGGAATTCCATCGTGTGGTTGATCTCGTTGATCAGCAAGCCGTCGGGCGATTCAAAGACATCAAGCGCCAACACCCCGCCACCGACAGCCCGCGCCGCCCGTTGGCACAAGTCCGCCAAGTCGGGCGTGACCGGACAATTTGAGGCGGTGCCGCCACGGGAAGTATTTGTGATCCAATGGACTGAGGTACGATAAATGGCGCAGATCGTGTCATCGCCTACCACGAAGGCGCGGATATCCCGCCCCGGTTTTTCGACATATGCCTGTACATAGGTGGTGTGGTGCTGGTAATCCCCCAAAACATGGCGATGTTCGAGGATAGCTTCGGCGCTGGTGGGGTCGGTGACGCGGGCAAGTAAGCGCCCCCATGAACCGGTGATGGGTTTGAGGACGGCGGGGTAGCCCAGGGTGGCGATGGCTTCGAGGGCGCTTTCTTCGGTGAAGGCGACGCGCGCGCTGGGTTGGGGCACATTCGCCTGTGCCAATGCCAGCGTGGTGAGTAGTTTGTCGGCACAGACGCGGGCGGTATCGTAGCTGTTGATCGTCGGGATGCCCCACGCATTGAGGATAGCGAGGGTGTACAACCCCCGTGAGGTGCTGACGGCGCGTTCGAGGATGAGGTCGTACTCGCGCCATGCCACGCCGGATGGTGCCAGTTGCTCCGCGCCGGCGGTCAAGTCGATGTTGAGGTCACGGTCAAGGATGACATCGGGGGTGACGCCTTGCGCCTCAAATGCGGCGATGAGCAATTTTTCTTCGGGACGGATGGTGGTGACGAGGATGCCGAGACGCATGGGTTACTCTCCCCAATCTTCTTCGACTTGGGGCGCACGCTCCAACACGAGCGGCTCCAGTTGCAAGATTTCGAGTTCGGCACCGCAATCACGGCAAGCGATGAGTTCGTTGCGGACAGCGCCGGGGGGGGCGATGACATCCGCTTCGCATTCGGGACACAGGGCAGTTTGGGACATGATTTTTTCCTCATCAATGCTTATCAGGACAGAAAATAAAAACCGCCGCCTCGTGGGCTGGTCAGCTCATCACGGGCGGCGGTGCATTCACATTTCATGCAGTGAACAGGCACGACTCAGCTAACCGGATGGGCGTTTGCTCCGCTTCTTGAGGGTCTTGCGCTTGAGGCTGCTGGTCATGAGATTCATAGAAATGCTTTGCTCGCTTATTGGGTACAAGTGCCAGAAATAAAAAACCGCCCTATCCGGGCGGTTCGTTGGCTGCGCGTGAGGCGCTGTCGTCGAAAACGCAAAAACCCGGACTATGAAGTCGGGGGACGCTTCTTGCATTGCTTGACGAACAGGGCAGTAAACATGATTTTTTGGCTCAATAGGGTGCAATCAATAACGAAATAAGCATACCGAACCGGGGCGAGATGTTCAACTGGACAGGGTGTATGAAGATAAGTGGGCAGAAGTGACAAATTGCTGTTGAAGCGGTTGCCGTATCCCACCAATCCCCCTCATCCTGTCGCCAAGGACGTGATATGCTAAATGAAATCTAGCCGCTTTAGGAGCGTGAATCATGACCTCATTTGAAGATGATTATATCGATATCCTGCAAAGCATTGAAACCTTCGTTGTTGAGTTTTACACCGCGCATCCCGACCTGAACGATTATCAGGTGGATAAAGTGTATGAAGCGCTCATCCGCTTGTATAAATCCCAAGTTGTCCTCTTCCCCCCGATGGGTGTCCGCTTGACGGATGTCGAGCTGGAGCTGGCGCTTAACATCAAGAAGATCACCGATTGGTACATTCTAGGGATGCCACTGGACGGCGATAGCTCGGAAGAGGAGGACATCCCGGAAGGGGTTGTGAGCGTTGATTTGCCGGGGACCTCGGAACTGTTTGAGGCTCAACCGGTCCCCGCCGCCGAGATGGTCGCTTGTTTCAAACGGTTGCGGAAATCGGTCAAACATTGGGGCAAAGAGGGCGGACGGCAAGGTTACCTCAATTACATAAAACCGTTCATCTTTGGCGCTACCCTTTAACGATGAGTGAAGAAACTACCAACAGTACCCTCAAAGTGCGCGGCAAGCGGGGACAACGTGGGCTGGTTTTGGTAAATACCGGTGACGGCAAAGGCAAATCGACCGCCGCGTTTGGCGTCATTTTGCGGATGTTGGGGCGCAAAAAGCGTGTTGCGCTCGTGCAGTTCCTCAAAAACGAGGGGGGACAGTGGGGCGAAGTGCGGGCGTTGGCACGCTTGGGCTTAGATGCCATCAAGACGGGCGACGGCTGGACATGGACGAGTACCGATATGGACGAAACCCAAGCGAAGGCGCTGCATGGGTGGGCAATCGCACAGGAAAAGATCACCAGCGGCGCGTATGATCTGGTTGTGTTGGATGAATTCACCTATTTGATGGCATTTGGTTGGTTAGATGCGGACGAGGTGGTGGCATGGCTTACCGCCCACAAACCCCCGGCGCTGCACTTGATCATCACCGGACGCGACGCCCCCCAAGTCGTGATCGATTATGCTGACACGGTGACGCACATGACCAAGGTCAAGCACGCCTTTGACGCGGGCATCACCGCACGGGCGGGGATCGAGTTTTGATGGGGGTGAACACAAGATGATTCAACTCACTTTGATTCGGCATGGCGTCACCGATTGGAATGTCGAAAAACGCTATCTCGGCAGTAGCGATATCCCCTTAAATGCGACCGGACACCAACAAGCGGATGCTATCGCGGGGCGGTTGGCGGGGGAACGTATCCACGCGGTGATCAGTAGTGATCTCGGTCGGGCGTGGACGATGGCACAGGCGATTGCCGACGCCAATAACGCCGAACGTGGGCGTGGGTTGAGCGTGAAGGCGGAGCCGGGATTGCGCGAGAGTGCTTTTGGCATGTTCGAGGGGTTGCGCTACAAAGATGTGATCGCCCAGCACCTGCTGATCGCCAACCGCTGGTTTGCCGATGCCGAACAACCGCCCCCCGGTGGCGAACGGCTGAGCGTGGTGGCGGCGCGGGTGGCAGCAGCGCGGGATCGGCTAGTGGCGGCGCATCCAAATAAACGGCTGGTGCTGGTGGGACATAGCGGCTCGTTGCGGTTGCTGGTATGCGCTTTGTTGGGCTTGCCCGCCGCTGAATACTGGCGCTTCAATATCGATCCGGGCAGTTTGTCACAGGTCAACCTGTATCCGGGGGGCGCGATTTTGGTTCGGCTGAATGATATCTGCCATTTGGGCGATGGTGTGGAGGACGAAGGAGATGGGGATGCCGAGAGTGAATGAAGCAGCGATGGCACAAGCCCGCCTGAAACAAGACGGCTTGCTGAAACCCAAAGGCGCGCTGGGCAGATTAGAAACGCTGTCCATCCAATTGGCGGGCATGACCGGACGAGGCGACTGGTTGCCGACGCGACGGGCGATCCTCGTTTTTGCTGCCGATCACGGGGTGATGGTGCATCAGGTCAGCGCCGTTCCGCAAGCGATCACCGCCTTCATGGTCGGGCAATTCCGCGACGGCAACGCCGCCATTAATGTCTTGGCGCGACAGATGGGGGCACGCCTCACGATTGTCGATGTGGGGGTGAATGCCGACTTCAGCGATGGAGATAGCCCCGCTGGGCGTTTTGTCGGGCGCAAGATCGACTATGGCACTGCCGACTTCACCGAAACGACGGCGATGACCGCCGCCCAAGCAGACGCCGCGCTGCAAGTTGGCAGGGACGCCGCCGCTGATGAAATTGCGCGTGGGGTCGATATTTTGATCGTCGGCGAAATGGGGATCGGCAACACCACCAGCGCCAGCGCGGTGATCGCCGCGCTCACGGGTGCGCCCGTCACGCGGGTGACGGGGCGGGGCACGGGGGTCGATGATACCGTGTGGGCGCGCAAGATCAGCGTGATTGAGGCGGGCTTACGGCGGCATAGCCCTGTGGAGCGCGACACCTTGATGAAGATCGGCGGCTTCGAGATCGGCGCGATGGCAGGGGCGATGTTGTATGCCGCCAGCCAGCGTGTGCCCGTGATCCTCGACGGGTTGATCTGTACAGCGGCGGCGCTCATCGCCCAACAGATCGATCCCGCGGTGACGGATTACTTGATCGCCGGGCATTGCGGCGCAGAACCGGGGCACGCGCTTGCTTTGGCGCACTTGGGCTTGGAGCCGATCCTGATGTTGGAACTGCGGCTCGGCGAAGGCACGGGCGCGGTCTTGGCGCTCCCCATCATCGAGGCGGCGATGCGCACGCTCCACGAAATGGGGACGCTGCATGTGGGCTGATCTGCGGGCGGCGTTGTCGTTCTTGACGATCCTGCCGCTTGGGTTGAGCGAGGGGCGCAAACCGGGCTGGTCGTTCGCATGGTATCCGTTGGTGGGGGTGATCATTGGCGGTCTTTTGGGCATAGTGGCGGGGTTGTCGCCCTTTACGCCCCCGGTGACGGCGTTCTTGACGTTGGCGGCGTGGGTGATCGTGACGGGCGGGCTGCACCTCGACGGTTTCGGGGATAGCTGTGATGGCTTGCTGGCGACTGTCCCACCCGAACGCCGGTTGGAGATCATGAAAGACCCGCGCACGGGATCATGGGCGGTCATCGGCTTGATCCTGCTCTTGCTTGGCAAGTGGACGGCATTGCAAACCGTCCCGCCGCTCTTGCTGCTGGTGCCGCCAGTGTTGGGGCGCTGGGTGATGGTCATCACGGCGGCGGCATACCCCTATGCGCGGCAATCCGGCTTGGGGGCGTACTTCCGCGATGGCTTGGGACGGGCGCAACTGGTCGTGGCGTCGGCGATCCTGCTGATCGTGGTCGGGGGGGTTGGTATCCGCGTACAGGCGGGCGTCTTGGTGGTAGCGGTGGGAGTGCTGATCGTGATCAGTGGCGTGAGCCGGTGGGCGGCGGGACGCTTAAACGGCGGCATGACGGGCGATACGTATGGCGCATTGTGTGAATTGACCGAATTATTGTGTTTGTTGGGGATGAGCGCATGGGCAACCGCCTGATCTTTTTGCTTGGTGGGGCGCGCAGCGGCAAGAGTAGTTATGCCGAAACATGGGCGCGCGAGCAGGGCGGGCGGGTGTTGTTCGTCGCCACTGCCCAAGCCTTCGACGACGAAATGCAGGAGCGGATCGCCGCCCACCGTGCCAGTCGTCCGGCGGCGTGGGCGACCTTAGAAGCGCCGGTCGGGGTGGGCGCGGCATTGAACGATCTATCGAGCGCGCCTTACGATACTATCGTGGTGGACTGTTTGACCCTGTTGGCGTCCAATGTGCTGTTGACGCTGCCCGAAGCGTGTACGCAAGCCGACGCCGATGCCGCCATCCTTGCGGAAGTCGATACCCTGTTGGCAAGCTATCAGGCGTCTTGGGCGACGTGGCTGATCATCAGCAATGAAGTGGGCATGGGGATCGTGCCACCTTATCGCTTGGGACGGCTGTATCGCGATGCCCTAGGACGCGCCAACCAACGCATGGCGGGGCGCGCCGACGACGTGTTGCTGCTGGTGGCGGGGCTGGCGTGGCGGCTGAAAGGGTGAGGGGGGGCACATGACCTTATCGTCATTGGGGGTGATCTTGGCATTGGGCGGCTTGCTGACGCTGGTAGGGGCAATCGTCACCCTGACGTTGCGACGGGGGGATGTCCGAGGAGCGCAATGGGTGGATTGCGCGCTCATCGCCGGGGTCGCCGCCGTGATCGGGGGGCGGGCGGGGCATGTGCTGTTGCAGTGGGGCTACTTTGCCGATCACACCGACGAGATTGTGCGGTTCACGGCGGGCGGCACCAATGCGGAATTCGCTTTGCTGGCGGGCACCTTCGGGCTACTCGTCGGGGGACGGTGGCGGCATGTCCCCGACGCAGTGCTGTTGGATGCGTTCGCGCTGGCGTTGCCCGTGCTAATGATGGCGGGCTGGATCGGATGCGCGACGGCGGTTTGTGGGTGGGGCAAAGAAGTCACGACGCTGGCGGATTTTCCGTCATGGGCGGTCAGTTGGAGCCGCGATATCTACAGTGGGTATGCGCCGCGTTACAACACGCAGGGGTATGGGCTGGCGTGGGGGGCGTTATGGCTGATCGTCGGCGGGGTGATGATTTGGCGTAGGTGGGGAGTGGGGCGGCGCTACTGGTTGCTGGTGGCGGGGGTGAGTTTGGGCATGGCGCTGATCGGGTTTTGGCGCGCTGATCCCGTGCCGATCCTGTTGGGCGTGCGCGCCGATCAGGGGGTGGCGTTGGTGACGGCAGCATGGGGGCTGGCGTTGTTCACCATGACTCGGCTAAAGGCTTCACGACGTAGCCAGTGAAATCCTCAGATGAGATGAAATCCATCGCGCTGTAGCCGTTCCCGAAGGCTGTTTGCAGCGCCACGCGCAGTGCCAACCGCCACGCCAAGACCTGTTCTGGGGCGGTGTTGCGCAGGGTGTCTAAGTCACGCGGGATGGCGATTTTATAGGCGGGTGCCGTCCATGTGGGGGCGGCGGTCGGCGTGACGGGGTGCAAGGTTTCGTCTATCGTCAACACCGTCTCGACCTCTGGCGGGATCGGCGTGTGCAAACCGGGTTGATCAAGGAGCCATACCGCCTCGACGCGATCGGACGGCATCCCCCGATTGATATCGTCGTCCATATCGCCATAAAAATTGACATGATAGGTCTGCGCGATCAACGCCGCCTCTTGCCCTAACACATGAAAATTGAAGCGCGCGTTGCCACGCTGGAGCGGGTCAAAGGTCCATGCGATTTTGCGATAGCCATTTGCCAATGCCCATTGGCGTTGGAAGCGTTTGAGCGCCGCGCCGATTCCCTGCCCCTGATGATCGGGATGGATGCCGGTCATATGCGACCACAAAATCCATTCCGTGTCATGGCGCACGGGCAGCGCCAACAGCATCCCCACCATGTGATCCGCCTGATACGCACCCACGACCAAGCCCCCGCGCAGCGCCAGAACGTGCATGACTGCCGACGGCACCGCATGACGAGGCGATAAGCCCCAGACCTTGACTTCGAGATCGACCACGGCTTCGAGTTCGGGGATGGTTTGCAAAATTCGGATGTCGATCATGCACGCTTCTCGCTGGTGGGCAATCGCAATTGATATTGGCTTGAGGGATCTCGTTGACGCCTCATTGTACCGCTTAAACAAAAAATATAGCCAGCATGATCGCCCCCTCGAACAGTTCACCCGTGAAGCCGAAGTTGGTTTGGGTGATCGTCCCCGCATACAGGGTACCGAACGGATCGTAGTGCCGATGTTCCAGTACGCCGCCGGAGTTATCCGTCACGCTGCGCAGTATACTTGTTCATACCGTCGCTCGTTAGGTTGCAACATCTGTTGTTAGGTATTTTGGTAACTGCTCAGGCTGAAAAACGGTCGGTAATAAAGGGAGAAATGACCGTTGGCGGCAAATGGGTGGATATTCGGCGCGCGGACTTTCATGTTAACGAACGATTGGCAAGCGCCTAATCCACCCCTACATCCACGTTTCGAGGGGTATTTTCCTGTTTTTCTTCACGTCTTCATGCCTCTCTGTTTATTTTATTCTGTTTCTATACCTGAGTAGTCACCAATCGCCCTACTTCATGTGTAATGAACGCGCAATATGTCACTGTATAATTTGGGTTATGGATATTCAACCGCACACCAGTATCAGCATGATCAACCAGTTTAGGCGGTATCAAGGCGTGCTGGCGCTTTTGGGGGCTACGGCAGGGATGCTGGCGCTCTACTGGTTGGCATTTGGAGATCGCTACTCCCTGAACGCATTTGGAGATCGTCCCCGCCAGTCGCTCGGCACAATGACCAATTTTTCCAACGAAGCAGCCTATCTTTATGTGGGCGCAATGGTGGTGTTGTTTATGTTGTATGGTGCCGCGCTGATGGTGCTGGCACGTCAGCGGGCGAATGCTCTGCTGCTGGGGCTGATCATCGGAGTAAGCAGTATTGCCTTTTGTCTCGCTCTGATAACACTCTACCCGCTTGATGCGGCAGATATCTACGATTACATCATCCGGGGGCGCATGTCTGCTGTCCATGGTTTAAACCCGCTGCAACATCTGCCCTCTCAGGTGCCGCTCGATCCGTTTTATCCGTTTGCGGCATGGCGGCGGGTGCCATCCGCATATGGTCCCGTTTGGGAAATCATCGCCCATAACGTAAGTTTGGTCACAAGCGCGTGGAACCGCGATGCACAGGTGATCGCCTATAAGGGGATAGCGGTCGCAGGATATGCCCTGACCGGAGGGTTCATTGCCCTGACGCTGCGACAAATCGCGCCGCACCGCGCCCTTGTTGGGGCGGCGATCTTTTTGTGGAATCCGCTTGTTATCTATATGACCGCTGGAATGGGACACAACGACACCGTGATGACCGCGTGTGTGGCATTCGGGCTGTATTGTGCCAGCCGCCGCTGGTTCATCACTGCCAGTGTGGGCGTAGGGGTTGGTGTACTCATCAAGTTCATCCCCGTGCTGTTGCTCCCGCTGATCGCGCTGACGGCATGGCGGGCACTTGGCGTGCGCCGCTGGCTGCGTTATGCGCTGCTCACGACGCTGATCGGTGGCGGCATAGCGATTGCCAGTTACACCCCCTACTGGCACGGGTGGGACACCATCCGCGCCGAACGGCGGGCATTCATGTTCACAGGGTCTGTGGCAACGGTGGCACGACACTGGCTGATGCCAATTCTGGACGGCGAAACTAACCTGACGACACCGCCGCGCGAAACGCCGATCACTAGCGGTGTGCTGGCGAATGGGACGCTCATAATTTTTGCGGCGGTCTATTTGCTAGAGATGGTACAACTCTGGCGACAACCCGAATCCCTAGGCATGATTGGCGCGTCCGTGCGCGTGATCTTTGCTTACCTGCTCATCACTTCAATTTGGTTTCATGCGTGGTATGTGATCTGGCTGATTGCGCTGATCGCGTTAATGGACGACACCCCCACGCGCCGTCTCGCGCTCTGGTTCAGTTATCTGGTGACATGGCAAAGTCTGCTGTATAACCATTTCGACTGGCGGACGCGATCTGGGGCATGGCTACCATGGCTCGACCTGATCCCGGTCGCAATTTACATGGGCATCCCGTATGCGCTCATCATCCGTTATCACTGGATGCGTTGGCAGGGGCAAAAGCATAGCGCAGCGTCACTCCCAGAATGAACCAAGTCGCCAACAGTGTTCCGCGCAGGGTGCCGCTCACTTTCGATTTGCCCGACCAGCGCCGCCGATAATGTACTGGCAATTCGATCATGGGGGTGCCGTGCCGCGCCGCCTTGACGATCATCTCGGTCGGATACCCATATGTCATCTCGCGCATATCCAGCTTTAATAGCAGATCGCGCCGGATCGCACGGAACGGCGCAAGGTCGGTGATCGTCAAGCCATATAGTATCCCCATCAAGCGCGAGACCAACCGATTGCCAAAGCGCTGATGAGGCGGCATTGCACCCGGATCGATATGCTGCGCGCGTGATCCCAGCACAAATGACGCCTGTCCGCTGTGAATCGGGTGGAGCAACGACACCATCTCAGCCGGGTCAAAACTGCCGTCGCCATCCATAAACACGACGACCTCAGCATCGTTTGCGGCTTGCACCCCCGCTGTGCAAGCATATCCGTAGCCGCGCCGTGCCTCATCGACCACATGCGCGCCTGCCATTCTCGCTTCCGCAGCTGTGTCGTCAGTCGAACCGTTATTAACGACGACAACCGAGAGCGTCACCGGAAAAGTGAAAGCATCAGGGGGCGGAATCTCTGCGATCAGCCGTCGAATATTGCCCGCCTCGTTCAGCGCCGGGATGATCACGCTGACGCGCATCACAGCGCCAGCCCCGTTAGATGAGCGGCGATGTAGGCGCGGGTGTGTACCGCGATGGTGTCGGGCAAATACGCCAGTTCAGCGATCAACCGTTTCAGGTCGCTCCCATAATCGATGTCGTAGCCCTGCGGCAGTAGCGCCACCCTCAAATCAGCCTGTTCCGCCTGCTCCAGCGTGTCCCGACTGACGGTATCGGTACTCATGGTGACGTTGAGAAACAGCGGGGGCGCTGGCTGTTTCAAGCCAATGCAGTAATAGCCCCCATCGTCGCACATCCCGAAACTGACATCAGCAGAGTCCAGCGCAGTGAACGCCCGTACCAGATTGGCAACGGGAAGTGTCGGGCTGTCGCTGTCCATGATCACCACCTGATCGTAACCATGCGTTAGGCATTGTGTCGTCGCATTATCCAAGCGTGCGGATAGATCATTTCCCTGCTGCAAGAGTAGCTCAAAGCCGGGGTCAAGGGCACGGAAATACGCCTCACTGCCTTCAGGGAGATAAGCGATGATCGGCGTCAGAGCGATCTGTGCCGCTGCATGGCGTATCAGTGCCAGCGTGTCCTTCAGAAAACACTCGTACAACGCCGATGCCTGTTCCCCAGACAGCGGCGGGGTGAGACGGGTCTTGGTCTGTCCGGGACTTGGTTGCTTGGCAACCACCACCAACGCGCGCCGTATGGGGTATGGGTTCATTATCCGCTCTCCAGTGTGATAAAGGGGTGGCGGGCTGTGCGCCTAGTGCGCAGAATCCGCTCAATGGCGAATCCACCAGCCGCCAGCAACAGGGCGTATACAGGAATAAACTGCGCCCAAATTGCCCATTGTTCGACTCGCCCCGCTACGAAAAAAACATAAGACAGCGCCAGCGTCCCTGTGAGCACCCACCCCGCCAGCGCAATATTCGGGCGTACTGGACGCAATTCTATTTCCAGAGCGATTAGCGGCAGCAGCCAGAGGGCATACCACGAGAACAAATTATGGTTGATCAGCAGATAAATTCCGATCATCCATGTACAGCGCAGAATCGCCGCGCGCCACGTCCGCGACGGAAACGCGATACAGAGTAGGCTGACGATGATGATCAGCAGCGGCATCCCCACATTGCCAGTCGTCCACCAGCGCAGCCCAACCGACCGACCGACCGCGATCAAACCCTGCATCAGCGGGGACACATTAAAGAATTCACGCCCATAAGTACCGAGAAAGCCGAGACTATTTACCCCCGGTTGGAGATAAAGCGTATAGCCTGCTAGCACCGTCAGTGCCATTGCGACGGGTAGTCCTAGCCGCAATGAACGCTGTCCGGCGGCATCACGCACGCTCCACAAACAGACCGCAAGGATGGCAGGATACAGCTTGAGCAGCACCGCGATTCCTAGCAACACGCCGATTGCGACTTCATAACGCCCATCGACCCGATCCCGCGGTGAGTGAGCGCGCACCAGAAACGCCGCAATAATCACGGGCAGGTAGAGCGCATCGACATGGACGGCGTGAGCGATCTCGAAGATCAGCAGCGGGTTCCACAGATAGATCAGGACACGCTCTGGTGGTTGACCGAGCGTGCGTAACAATGCCACGAGCAGCACACCGCCAAGCAGTACTGCCGCAATGAACACACCCTTAAACCCGCTGATGCTATCGGGAAAGATGCGCCAAATCGCGGCGAAGGCAATTTGCGCACCGGGGGGATAAATGGTCACGGCTTCGGGGCGGTTCATACGCGAGTAGACAGCATCATCGCGCAGCGAGGCGAGTTCGGGAGCATTGGAAGCATACCGATACGGGTTGATCCCCGCGGACTGTACACGCCCGTCCCATATATAACGGTACATATCATCCGAAAGGGTCGGGCGTGACGGGATGAGGATGAGGTTGAAGATCATTGCTCCGCCGAAGATCAGCCCGATTGTGCCGCGCGCCGCTGGGCAACCAGCCGCGCGCGGCTTCAGAACGACCCAACAGGCGATAGCGTACAGCCCAAACAAACCGGCATAGAGTGGAAAAAATGCCTCCATCCGGCGAGGGCGAAAGTCGCCATGTGCCAGCGCCGCCCCGTACAAGACGAGCGAGAGCAGCGCCAGCAACACCAGACGGCGGTTCATGCCCCTGTGAAAAAGAGCAATACACGGGCAATCGGGTTGTTCATTGCCTTCAGGCGCGGAATGAGCAGCGCATCCAGCCCATAGAAACGTCCCGGCGCGGTGGCGATCACCACCAATGAGAGGAGAATCATGTTGAGATAGACCCATTCCCACTCATAGGGACTGGGTATACCGCCCAAGCCCACATACAACTGGGCGGAGACGCCTAGCGCGATTAATCCGCCAAGGCGACTGAACAACCCCAGCCCGACCAATAGCACAATCGAAAATTCTGCCAACCAGATCAGCCACCCCATGAAGGCAATATTGGGCATGATGATGTCGCGTACCACCCCACCGTTAAGCTGTCGTAAAAACGTCAAATTGAGGAAGAGTTCAGGCGCGCCCGTGTTATCAAGATTCGCTTCCAGCGCCCGTAGTTCCCGATTTTCAGCATAGAAAAGCTGAATGCCAAGCCAGTCACACAGCCCAGTCGTTCGCTCAAGGCGGATGCGCCCGGCGTCGATTGTGCCGGTCGTGAAGGCATAATCGGCAGGGCAGCCGAAAGTTGGCGGTAGCTTCCAGAACAACTGCGTGAAAAAAAGATACGCAAGCCCCAGTCGTACAACCAAAAGCAATACTTTTTCGAACCTAGTGCGTGTTGCCTGCGGCAGCGCAACGATGGGCTTCTCTAAAGTTGTCATGGGTGAATCAACCAATCTTTCCTGTGGGCAATCGCAAGCGTGTCATTAAAGAATTCAGGGGCGGTTCAGCCGCAACAGGGCTGCGTGCAGCACTGCCGTTACGGTCATGCCGTCGCGGATTTCGTTCGTCTGCACCATGTGTAGGGCTTCGGCGAATGGAAACAGCGCCATCTCGAAAAACTCGGTATCGTCTGGGGGCAGATGATTCTGAGTTAGGTCATAGCCCAGATACAGATGCGCTGTTTCATCACAGATACTTTTCGAGGTATAATAAATGCTAATGGGTTGCAAACGTCCGGCGTGATAGCCTGCTTCTTCACCCAGCTCGCGCTGTGCCGCTACTTCGGGCGTTTCGTCGGGTTTAATGCCACCCGTCGGCATCTCCCATCGGAAATCTTCTTGCTGGACATAGCGATACTGGCGCACGAGTGCAACATGATCGGCATCAACGAACGGCAAGACGCCGACACATTGCCCGAACGAGCATACCCCGTACAAGGTGGTGCGCCCATCGGGTAGTTCGGCAATGTCTTCGCGCAATGCCATCCATTTATTCTGATAGATCGGCTTGCTACTCAGTGTTTTCCAAGCTTTTGGGGGCATTGTTCGGCTTTCGCTTCGGTGACAACCAATGAGCAGAGATGGGACGGTAGGTGTTGGGTTCATCCCAACGCTCGCTCGGTTTATCTCAGTAGGATACGCTGCCCGCACCCTGCGACAGAAACTCGACCACCCGCGCGCCACCCGCGAAAACTGCCCCTGCGATCAGCTTATCTTCTGTGACCCCACGCACATTGGCGCACGGCGGGCAAACCCAGATCAACCCACCGCCGGCAATGAAGGTGCTGATTAGCTCAGCGAGAGGTTTGAAACCTTCGGCATGGAGGGTATCAGCAAACCCCTGTTGCGCTAGGCGAACCGCTTCGACCGTGAGGAAAACTGCGGTTTCCTGTCCACCGGCAATGCCAGCATTTGCCACTACCAACGCGACCGATGCCTTGTCGATGTTATCTTGCCCGGAAGTGAGATTAACCAGTAGTTTCGTCATCTTCGTTTAATGTCCTTTTTGGTAACTGCTCAGGCTGAAAAACGGGCGGTAATAAAAGGAGAAATGACCGTTGGCGGCAAATAGGTGGATATCCGGCGTGCGGACTTTCATGTTAACGAACGATTGACAAGCGCCTAATCCACCCCTACATCCACGTTTCGAGGGGTATTTTCCTGTTTTTCTTCACGTCTTCATGCCTCCCTATGTATTTTCTTCTGTTTCTATACCTGAGATGCTGTTGGCGAATCAAAATAAGAGATGATCCGTGGGCGCAAGGCATTGCGCGCCTACAAAAAAAGACACGCCGACCCTAGATAAAATCAATTCGCCAACAGCATCGGCGAAGTAGTCACCCTTTTTGAATGTAAAAATGCGAGAGTTGGATTGGGTCACTTGGAATCACTTGATAGAGCAAGATGAACTGCCTCATTCGGCACAGCGCCGGTATATCTTCAGCCGCACCACGATCGTAAGCGATAACATGTAACACCTGCCCAGCGGATAACGCACTCATTTGCTGGACAATCAGCAAGGTCAGGTCGCCACAGACAGTCGCGCCTGCATTCAACGTGCTATCGGCATTCGGCGAGTTTGGGTTCATCGCGGACATCGACCGTCACCAGATCACCACGCTGGTCTCGATGCGCCGGATGCCAACCGCGTTGGCGATCCCTTGGGTGATGCAGTCGCCCATTTCTGGGATGGTGGGTGCTTCGACAAAAGCGATCAGGTTGTATTGCCCGGTGGTAGCATGCACGGACTTGATCACGGTGTGATCGAGCGTCATGCCTGCCAGTTCCTCGACAAGCTCTTGCAGGCGGGCGGGTTCGGCATCGATCAACAGATAGGCGTAGATCATAGTTGTCTCCAGAGGGTGGTTAGGTTCAAATTTAACCGCAGGTAAACGAAATGCGCCCCATCGAGCCGGTGCGCAGCATTTCATCCATTGCCATCTGCACGGTGTCCATCGCTGGCTTGAGCGGCAGAAAATGCTTGGCGACTTGCATATCAGCATCGGTCGAGAGCGGGTGCCAGAACACGCCGTCGATATTGACGGTTAGTTCGGGGGAGAGGTTGCCCATCCCCAATTCTATCCCCTCTTTAGAATAGCCACGCTTCGCCAGCGGGCGTATGAAATGATGTTTGGAGGGGATGCCGAGCGAGTCGCGGAAGGCGTGCAAGGCACCCATATGCGCGGTATTGGCAGGGGTCTCGGTAGTGCTTAACCGCACGCGAAACCCAGCGGCTTGCAACGCGCGGATGCCGACGACCGTCTTGTCCCACGTCCCTTTGCCGCGATAGGCATCGTGATCTTCGGCACGTCCCCCATCTAGACTGACTTGAATTTCCAGCCTATCGTTGGCAATCGCCTTTAACTTCTCCAAGCGTTTTTCTTGAAAGAGCATGGCGTTGGTCAGCACGGTGGTTTCGACCCGCGCCGAGGCATACGCCAGCATGTCGAAAATATCGTTGAGCAGGAAGGGTTCGCCCCCTGTGAAGAAGACATGTCCAAAGCCGAGTGCGACGGCTTCATCAACGAGTTTTTTCACATTATCCAGACCAATGGAGCGGCGCGGCGCGTTCGGGCTGGATTTCGCCACACAGTAGGTGCAGCGCAAATTGCAGTCGTAATTGGTATAAATCCATAGTTTCCACAGGTGTGCTGGCACTGGGACATTGTTTAGTACAATCAGCGGTTGGTTAGCGGGCAAATCCATATATCTACTCTCCTTCTGCACATAAGCACTTGACGTGATACCCAAAGCGACTCAAGCGCTGGATTACAGGCTCCAGTGGACGCCGCAACCGGCGCAGGCTTCATGCGGTTGATCACTGAGAAGCCGTGTGCGCCACTGTTGATAGAGGTCACCGTTCCACACTTCATCAAACGGACGCTCGAAGAGGTTGCCCAACTTCAGGCTCTCGTAATCCTCGGTAGCGAATGGTGCGATGCAGCAGGGAAGCGCGTTGCCATTGGCGGTGATATACGCGGTTGTCCACGGGCGCATACATGCTTTCCATGGTTGCTGATCGCGCTGACGACTGGCTTCTAGGCTGGCGTGTGGGCTGGTCGCGCCTGATGCCTTGAAAGTGATGCCTAGCGACTCGGCAAGGGCTTCCCCTTCGACGATCAGCGTCTCGACCCGTTCATCGAAGGTGTCGAATAACCCGTGACCGCCATCAAGTAACCCCGGCGCAGTATCCGCTTCATACAGATACACCATGCGCTGGAGATACACTTCTGGTACGCCCATCTTCGCTGCCAAACGCAGCAGGTCGGGCAACTCTTCGACATTTTCGCGCATTCCAGTCATCCAGATGGAGGCGCGCGGGGTCGATGCGCCCATCTCGCCCTGAATTTGCATGAATTGGGTGAGGTTGCTCACGATCTTATGTAGCAGTGGCGCACCGCGAATTGCGGCATAAGTGCGTGGGTCAGCACCATCGATGGAGCAGCGCATCTCGTCTAACCCGCTCTCGATCAAACGGCGTGACCAATCCGCCGTGAGCAGGGTCGCATTGGTGTTGAACAAGACATAAACCCCGCGTGCCTTGAGATGCGCGATCATACGCGGCAAGTCTTTATTGATCAGCGGTTCACCGATGCCGTGCAGCACCGCACGCTCCATGCGCGGGAACTGCTCCACGATGCGCAGAAAATCCTCCCACGACAGCGTTTTGGCTTCTTCATAACTCGTGAAGGTGCGCGGACAGGTTTCGCACAGCAAATTACAGTGATTGGTGACTTCGATAAAGACGTTGTGGGGATGTTCTTCGGTAAAGGCAGCGCGAGTCGCTGCATCGACCGAGCGATAAGCTGAGGGCAGATAATCCGCCTTCGTTTCTGTTGGGTACAGCGTCACGTTCGACGAGTGAGAGGGCTTGTTCAACACAGATGAATACTCCACAACTGCGTAGATGGTTGTTACAGTATATCGTTTCGTGAAAATCTTGCCAAATTCTTACGGTTTTCGAGCGGGTTTAGCGGTGTTTTCTAAATTCAGTGAATCACGAAAGGTAACTGCTCAGGCTGAAAAACGGTCGGTAATAAAGGGAGAAATGACTGTTGGCGGCAAATGGGGGGATAGTAGGCGCGCGGACTTTCATGTTAACGAACGATTGACAAGCGCCTAATCCGCCCCTACATCCTCGTTTCGAGGGGTATTTTCCTTTTTTTCTTCACGTCTTCATGCCTCTCTGTTTATTTTATTCTGTTTCTATACCTGAGTAGTCACCACGAAAGTACATCCCCACCCCGTCCGACCAAAGGTCGGCATCCCCTCCCCACTTCGTAGAGAGCGGACTTTTAAGAACTGTTGTGAGCCGTTTTCTCCCCCTCAGCCATGCAATGGGGAGGGAGCGCTGACCGAAGGTCAGACGGGGTGGGGGATAATCAAATCTGTGATTCACTGAAATTGGCAAAAGGATTGATGTATGAAAGGAATCTGTAATCTTTTGACGGGATGATGCGAGCGGTATCCATCCTTTTTTGCCCTAATTTTATGATGAGAGGTTAAATGAGATGAGCAACTCCATGCGTCGTCTGATAATTGTCGGTGTGCTGATGCTGTTAAGCGTGAGCATTGCGAGTGCCCAGCGTCCAGTGATCCGCTTTGGTGTCGGTCCGCTCCAACCTACTCCCGCCGGGACAAAAGCTGCCTTTGAACCGTTCATCGCTTGGATCGCCGAACAACTGAATGTCGATTATGAACTGACAGCAACCGATAGTTGGGCGGGCATCAGTATTGCGATGATCTCCGAACAGCTTGATATTGCTTGGATGGGTCCTTGGGGGTATGTGCTGGCAAACGATGCCTCCGAGGTGCTGACCAATGCGGCGATCACCGCAATTGCGACTGTAAAATATGACGAACGGCCGATTTATCATGCCATCATCGTTGGGCAGCCTGATCTGGAATTGCCCATGCTGGACATGGCTACAGACCCAGAAGAACAAGAAGTGCGCGCTTGGCTGGATGCAGCGGCACAGTACAGCATTTCGTTTGCCGATCTCGGATCGACTTCTGGTTATCTGATCCCGTCCGCTTTTTTCAAGACTTATGACATCGATCCCCGTGCCCATTTCTCCAGTTACAGCGAAGGGGCGACCCATGCCGCCAACGAAACAGCGGTCGTCAATGGACAGGTCAATCTAGCGACCGATTTTGACCGCAACCGAAACACCATGATTAGCAACAACGCTTTCACCGCTGATCAGTCCGTCATTTACTGGCAATCTGCCCCACTCCCTAATGATGCGATTGCGGTCCGCCCCGGTCTCGATCCTGTGCTGGTCGAGACGCTGCGCGAAGTGCTGTTGAACTTGACGCCTGAACAGGCGCAGGAATTGATGATCGGTATCGCTGGCACCGATAACACAACCGTGCGCTATACCGGCTTCGGCGAGGCAGACGACTCCAGCTATCGCTCGATCCGCGATGCGGGTATTTTCATAGGGCGTGTGGGGGCGCGTACCCGCGATCTAGTAAGCGATGGATCGTAAGCGCCCGCGTGGAGGGCGCGATGTGCGGCGCTGGTTGGCGGCGATTGGGTTCTTGCTACTGCTGATCGGTGCGGCACGGCTTGCGCAAGTGGATGTCGGCAGATTGGTGCAAAATGCACCGCGCATTGGGTTGTGGGTAGGGCGGATGTTTCCGCCCTATGATAACTTCCGCAATCCGCCGACCTCCACCGAGATCGGTGGCTATTTGCAAAATGCGCTCACGACGGTGGCAATTGCCACCGTCGGCACAACGGTGGCGGCTGTCCTGTCATTTGTGCCGTCCGTGTTGGCGGCACGCACCTTGACACAATCGAAGGCGATCTTTTACCCGGTGCGTTGGTTTCTTAACCTGCTGCGCGGGATCGACAGCTTTATTTTTGCACTGTTTTTCGTGGCGGCGGTTGGGCTGGGACCCTTTGCTGGGGTGTTGGGAGTTGCCTTTCACACTTGGGGCAGCATGGCAAAGTTGTATGCCGAAAATCTGGAAAATCTTGATCTGACCCCGATGCTGGCATTGGAGGCGGCGGGCGTCAGCCGTCCGCGGGCGCTGCTGTATGCCTTGTTGCCCGATGCATTGCCCTCGTTCGTCTCGACAACGCTCTTCGTTTGGGAATTGAATGTGCGTCTGTCGGTCGCGCTCGGGGTGGTGGGCGCGGGCGGGATCGGTCAGGATATCAAAAATGCTATCGACCTGCTCAACTTCCCGCATCTCGGCATGCTACTGCTGATCGTACTGGTCATGATCACCGTCATCGATCAGATTAGCACGCGCCTACGTCAGGGGTTACGCTAAAATGCCGATCTTGCATGTGCATGAATTGACGAAGACGTATCCCAATGCGGCACGACCCGCGCTTGACCGAGTGACATTTAGCGTGGACGCAGGGTCTTTCACCGCCATTTTGGGGCGCAGCGGCAGCGGCAAGACGACGTTATTTCGCTGCCTCAATCTGCTGGTGCGACCGACCAGCGGACAGGTGATGATTGGCGATCAGGACTGGCTAACGCTGGACTCTCATGCCTTATGCCAAGCGCGCCGCCAGATGGCGACGATCTTTCAGCAGTTTAACCTGATCAACCGTCTCACCGTGCTGGAAAATGTGCTGGCAAGCCAGCTCTCAAATGTCCCCTTTTGGCGGGCGGCACTGCGCCGCTTTCCATCGGGATACCACGAATGGGCGCTGCATTGTCTTGATCGCGTCGGGTTGCATGATCTGGCGGATCGCCCCGCTGGACAGCTTAGTGGCGGGCAGCAACAGCGCGTCGCCATTGCCCGCGCACTGGCACAACGTTCGCGGATCATCCTCGCGGACGAGCCAATTGCCAGCCTCGATCCTGAAACCGCGACACTCATTCTTGAAGAACTGCGGGGGATCGCGCGGGAAGACGGGATCACCATCCTGTGCAGCCTGCATCAAGAAGCGTTTGCGATGCACTACGCGGATCGTATCATTGGGTTGCGCGCTGGGCGGCTGGTCGTCGATGTCGTAGTGAGTGAATTTTCCGCAATGCAACGTGATAAGTTGTATGTGACAGGGGAGCATCACGAAGCCGCCCCATAAGTCGGTATGCCAATGTCCGATATGCCAAACGACCATCGCTGATCGAGGGGTGCATTTCACTTTAGTGCAAAATATGCTCGTCATGGTACCGGGGGAAATGTGGGGTTTCAAAGGGCGGATATTCGGCGCGGGGACAATATGAGTTGATAACATTTGACAAGCGCCTAATCCGCCCCTACAACGATCTCCGTTGCGGGCACCTAACCACAATAGGGCGGGTTTGTTTTTTGTTGCCAACCCCTATCGTCTCATCAACGTAAATGTAG
>Ga0209181_10002941_pt1 | contig 27156 bp, 24 predicted proteins | sample MAT05_FD_187208 | JGI IMG/M metagenome (GOLD analysis project Ga0209181, IMG submission 187208) | Freshwater microbial communities from Lake Fryxell liftoff mats and glacier meltwater in Antarctica - MAT-05 (SPAdes) (version 2) | ecosystem: Environmental > Aquatic > Freshwater > Ice > Liftoff...
TCATAGAGATCCGAAAGGCTTTGCTCCCATTTTTCGTGCTCAACACGCAACATGTACGCGTTAGATCAGACCCGCCCACGCAGGGCCAAGAAAACTACGAGCTTCAAGCTGGCGGCGGTTTAGCGCTGAAAGGTGGCCCGGTACTCCTCGCCGGCCTGCCAGATCGACAGATCCTGAAACAGATGTGAGAAATCCTCGTCGCGCTTCTCGAACCAGCAGCGCAGCATCGAGAGGTTCAGCGTCTTGCCGAAGCGACGGGGACGAGGAAAGACGATGGCCTGGACCCCGGGCCGATCGAGGAGCTGGCGGATCAGGTCGGACTTGTCGATGTACTCGAGCTGCTGCTCGCGCAGGGCGCGGAAATCGTCGAGACCAAGGGGGATGCGGAGCGGCATGGGGACACCTGAAACCAGCGGGAGGCTACTCGCGGGCCTCCGGGCCAGCAAGGTCGGACCTCGCGGCGCGCCCGCCCGCGCGAGGCCGCTGCAAGCTGAGCGTGCTTGGCTGTTTTTTGGGCCCGCCGGGATTGCGCCGCGCCGCGAGGTCCGGGTAGGTTGACGGACTCCGTCTTCTTCGCCTTCTTCGCCAAAGGATCCCCCGATGCTCTTCTCCCCTGCCAACGGCTCGAACCCCTGGGCGGCGCGCGCCGGTCTCCTGGTCGCGCTGGTCCTCGCCGCGGCGAACGCGGGCTGCGGTCAGCGGGTCTGCATCGAGTGGTCGCAGTACGAAGGCACCTGCCCGAGCGCCGCCGAGGCGCCCTCCCTGCTCGGGGCGTGCACCAACGTGACCTCGGTCAACGGCGAGGGCACGCATGAGGGCGATCTCTGCTGCTACCCGGTGACGAAGGTCGGGCCGCTGCCAGACTGCTTCGTCGACCCGACGACGTCGGGCCCGCAGCCCAACGGGCCGTCGGTGGGCTCGAGCACCAACAGCTTCTGCGACCACCAGGGGCAGTGCGGCGATCTCGTCAATTCTGGTTGCTCCGTGTGCGCGAAGAACGACGTTTGCGCGCCGGAGAGGTCCACTTGCGACAACAGCAACGGCTGCTCGAACATCCGCTCTTGCCAGGTGAATTGCTCCGAGGGAGATACCCTGTGTCTGGTGAACTGCGAGGTTCCCAACCCCGACGGCGTTGACGCCTTTAACGCCCTGGCCCGCTGCGCGTATTGCATCGAGTGCCCGAGTGACTGCTCCTCGCATGCCTTCGAGTGCTCCATCGGGCCCAGCGGCGTGGGCGGCGCGGGCGGGATGAGCGGCGCGGGTGGGATGAGCGGCGTGGGCGGCGCGGGTGGCAAGGGCGGCGCGGGCGGCGCCGGCGGCAGCAAGTAGCGCGGGCCGCTTCAAGCGCCGTGATTCAGCGCGGCGCGAGGCAGGCGGCGAAGCCTTCACGGTACGAGGGATAGACGAGATCGATCCCCAGCGCGCGGCGCGCGAGGGCGCCGTCGATCGCGCGGTCGTGCTGCAGTGTCTCGTGCAGGCTCTCGGGCGGGACCGAGGGCGGGACCGGGACGCCGAGGCGCGCGGCGAGCCAGGTGATCACCTCGATCTGCGGCACCGGCGTCGCGTCGGCGACGTTGAAGATCGCGCCGCGGTCGCCGCGCGCGAGGGCCGCCAGCGCGATCCGGGCGAGATCGGTGACGTGGATCCGCGAGACGACCGCGCGCCCGTCGCCGGCGATGCGATGCTCTCCGCGCGCGAGGCGGACCTGGAGGCCGCGGCCCGGCCCGTAGATCGCGGCGGCTCGCAAAATCAAGCCTCCCTGCGCGCGATAGGCCTCCTCCGCGGCGAGGCGCGACGCGGCGCGGGGCGCGCTGGGTGAGACGGGCACGCTCTCGTCGATCGATCCGGCCGCGTCGCCGTAGACCGCGGTGGACGAGACGTAGGCGAGGGCCCGCGCGCGCGAGAGGGCCGGGGCGATCCGCGCGTCGGCCTCGCCGTCGGGAGGGAAGGTGATCAGGACCTCGGCCCCCGCAGGGACGAGCTCGGCGATCGCCGCGGCGTCGAGGCGCGGGAGGACGCGCGCCTCGATCCCGAGGGCCGCGAGCTCGGCGGCGCGCTCCGGGGACCGGGTCGAGGCGAGGACGCGGCGCCCGTCCGCGAGCGCGAGGCGGGCCGCCTCTCTGCCGGTGAAGCCGCAGCCGAGGACGACCAGGGGAAGCCGGGGTTCCATGCCCGCTTCGATAGACCGACCGCCAAGCGTAGGCGAGCCTGATCCCTCCCCCATCGTCGCGCAGACGGATAAGCTGCGCGCATGGGAAAGCTCGATCTCCGCGTACGTGATCTCAACACCGGCGTGAGCTCGCTGGTCGCCTTCGACAGCGAAGAGGCGGCGACGGCCTGGCTCGTCGCGCGCCCGAAATTCACCGAAGTCCTCGGCGTGGGGACGCAGGCCCTCGACAACGAGACCAACAACCGTCTCAAGGCCTCGCTGCGGCCGCTCGATCCCGAGGAGAAGGTCCTCGAGCAGCGCCTCGACGCGGCGATCCAGGCCGTCACCCGCGAGCGCGAAGAAGAGAAGAACCGCCGCGAGCGCGAGGCCTCCGAGGCCCACCGCGTCGCCCTGCGCGGCGCCGATCCGAACCGGATCATGGAGGTCCACTGGACGTTCAACAGCCCGATGACGCTCGTCGATCTCGCCGACGAGCGCCCGATCTCCGACGAGGTCCGCGAGGCCGTGGTGGCGTGGGTCCGCGAGCGCGACGAGTGGGTGAAGGATCGCGGTCAGGTGGTGGGCGACGCCAAGGTCATGGTCTGGCCCGGCCCGATCCCGGCGTCGGACGGCGGCGAGCGCGTCAAGCGCGGGACGTTCATCCCCGTCACCGCCGCCGCGCCGCCCGAGGCCGCGAAAGACGCCGAGAAGGCGTGATCGTCAGCGCCCCTTGAACACCGGGGGGCGCTTCTCCAGGAACGCCATCATCGCCTCGCCGAGGTCCTCCGAGGCCAGGAACGCTGAGTTCCACGCGGCCACGTAGGCGAGGCCCTCGGCGACCGACTTCCCCTCCCCGAAATCGAGCACCTGCTTCACGCCGCGCACCGTGAGCGGCGCGTTGCCGGCGATCTCGGCGGCCATCGCCGAGGCGGCGGCGAAGAGGGCGTCGGGGCTTTCGAAGGTCTCGTTGACGAGCCCCATCTCCTTCGCGCGCTGGGCGCCCACGTCCTTGCCGGTGAAGGCCAGCTCGCGGGTGTTGCCCTGGCCAATCAGGCGCGGCAGGCGCTGCAAACTGCCGAGATCGGCGACGATGGCGATCTTGGTCTCGCGCACCGAAAACTTCGCGTCGGTGGTGGCGAGGCGGATGTCGCAGGCGGCGATCAGATCGACGCCGCCGCCGATGCACCAGCCGTGGACGGCGGCGATCACCGGCACCGGGCACGCGGCGATGGCGTCGAACGCGCCCTGCAAGCGGCGGATGATCCCCAGCAGCTCCATCCGCGGCGCGGCGGTGGTGGAGCCCTGGAAGTGGTGCCCCATCTCCTGCGCCGCGGCCGGCAGATCGAGGCCGTAGCTGAAGGCCTTTCCGGCGCCGCGGATCACCACCGCGCGGACCTGGGTGTCGGCGTTGATCTCGCGGAACAGCGCCTCGATTTCGGCGAAGAACAGCGGCGGCATCGTCGGGCGCGTGAGGGTGACGACGGCGACGTGAGCCTCGGTGCGGAGAGAGACAGTCTCGGGCATGCCCGACGCATTGCGCGCGCCGCCGCGGCACCGCAAGCGATTCCTCCCGCGGCGATGGAGATCTGGAGATCGCCGCGCTCCGGGTGCATGCTCGCCGGTCATGAAGTCGCGCTCCCTCGCCGCCGCCATCCTCGCGCTCGCCGCGCTCCCCGCCTGCGGCGCGCGCTCGAGCCTCCCGGGGGATGAAGCGATCGTGGTCCCGGCCCGCTGCGGCGACAGCCGCGTCGACGAAGGCGAGGCGTGCGACGACGGCAACGCGTTGAACGTCGATGCGTGCGTCGTCGGCTGCGTCTTCGCCCGCTGCGGCGACGGCTTCGTCGCCAAAGGCTTCGAGGGCTGCGACGACGGCAACACCGTCGACGGCGACGCGTGCACCAACAACTGCGCGCTGCCCTCGTGCGGCGACGGCATCGTCCAGGCGGGCGAAGAGTGCGACGACGCAAACCAGGACGACGGCGACGCCTGCACCTCGCGCTGCCTGACCGCGAAGTGCGGCGACGGCTTCGTCCAGACCGGCGTGGAGGCCTGCGACGAGGGGCCGATGAACACCGACCGGCCGGCGATCTTGCTCCAGCAAGGCACCCTCGCCCGCTGGGTCGCGCCGGTGGATCGCAGCCAGGATTTCAAGGCGTTCTACGATCTCTCCTCCGCGAGCGGCCACACCGGCTTCGAGGCCTTGCAGAAGAGCCAGCTCTACTTCTATCGCGACGTCAGCACCGGGGTGCTCACGCTGGTCACGCAGCACGGGATCGACGCCGACGCCTCGGGCATGGATCAGCCGAAATCCTCGGTGGTTCAGCACTTTTTCGGCCTCCCGCCCGCGCTCAGCGTGGCCCTCGTCGACGACACGCCGAGCGAGTTCTTCCTCGACTCGTCCACGAGCGCGACCGGCGATTGGACGTTCAACGGCAACAGCGACGGCGGCGCCCTCTCCGGCTTCCCGCTGCCCGGGAGCTGGTCGGTCGACGTCGTCCCCACGTTCACCTCCGGCATCGACGGGTGGCGCTATTTCGACGGCGCGCTCGCGTCCTCGGCCACGGAAGAGATCCCGCTCGCGCTCACCGCGACAGCGAGGCTCACCGCGTTCCCGACGCCCTCGAAATGCCGCGTGAGCTGCACGATCCCCGCCTGCGGTGACGGCGTCCTCGACGGCGGAGAGGTCTGCGATGACAGCAACACCGCGAGCGGCGACGGCTGCGCTGCCGACTGCAAGTCGCTTCAGTAGTCACGTCGCATGAAGCGCGTTTTTTGACGCGACGCTTCGCCTCGTGCCACAAGCGGAGCCGCGAACGCCCGCAGCCACACGAGGTCCTTTCATGGTGCGATCCATCCCCCTGCTCGTGTCGGCGATCCTGATGTCGCGCCCCACGATGCCGAAGGCCGAGGCCGCGCACTACGCGACGGTGCTCAACCAGGTCGCGCTGGAGCACGACTTCGATCCGCTCACGGCCGTGGCGATCATCCATTTCGAGACCCACTGGCAGCCGTCGTTGATCTCGGCCGACGGCGAGGACTACGGCCTGGGGCAGGTGCGCGCGCGCTACCTCTCGGCCTGCCGCGACGACGAAGATCCGGTGGGCGCGCCCAGCGCGGCCTGCCAGTCGGCGAAGGAAAGCCTCCTCGACGGGACGTTCAACATCAAGCGGATGGCGACGATCATCACCGCCAACCGCGAGATGTGCCGCGAGCGCACCGGCACCGCGCTGGCGCCGCAGTGGCTCGCCGGCTACCAGGGGTACAACTCGCCCAGCACCGATCGCTGGTGCTCTCCCGGCAACAAGACCTGGCGGGTCCTCGACTACCGGAAGGAGCTGATCAGCGCGCTCGTGCCGCGGCCGAAGACGCGGGTCGCCGCGCACGGCGCGACGCCGAAGCCCGGGCCGAAAGCGGTCGTCAAAGCGACTGGTCCGGCGAAGAAGGCGGAGGCGCCGGCGCGGGGCGCAGCGCCAGCGCGATCAACGCCGACGCGGCGGTGATGCCGGCGAGGATCCGGAACCCGAGCGAGTAGCCGCCCAGATCGAGCACTCGACCGAGCGCGACGCCCGCGAGCGCGCCGGCCAGGTAGCCGACCCCGTCGATGATCCCCGCGGCCGTCGCGGCTTGCTCGGTCCCGCCGCTCTCGACGGCGAGGACGCCGGCGAGGAGGCTGTACGGGCCATAGACCAGGAGCCCTACGGCCCCGACGAGGACGGCCGCGTAGAGCGGGCTCCCCGCCGCGGCCCGCGGCAGCACGGCGAGGACCCCGGCGAGCATCAGAAGGCAGCCGGCCATCCACCAGCGGCGCTGGCCAGGGTGGATGCGATCATAGGCATAGCCGGCGGCAAAGATGCTGATGAAGCCCGCCAGATCGAACCCGGTCGACTGGAGCGCAGCGCTGGCGAGGGAGGGCGCGCCGCCCTGGATCGAGACCAGGAAATCGACGCTCCAGGTGTTGAACGACTCGCGCATGAGGGTGATCGTGAAGCTCAGCGCACAGACGACGAGGAACTGCGGGCGACGGAGCAACGCCAGGGTGGCCGCGAAAGGGCGGCGGGGATCCTCGGTCGCTGTCGTGGTCACCGTCGTCGCGACGGCGGGCGCCGGCGCGAGCGGGCCGCTCCGCACCAGGAAGGCGCAGAGCGCTCCGATCAAGAGCAGCGCCACGGAAGGCAGCCCCATCACGGCGCGCCACCCGCCGCCCGAAGCGACGATCTGGCGCGCAAAGAGCGTCGCCAGCGCGCCCCCCGCGACGTAGCTCAGGCTGAGGACGCCGAGCGCCGTGCCGGTCCGCGCCCGTCCAAACCACGAGGGGACGAGCTTGATCATCGCGCCCCAGGCGGCGGAGCCGACAAAGCGGTTCAACCCGTAGAAGAGCGTCAGCGCCCAGAGGCCAGGAGCAAACGCGCCCGCCGCGCCGAAGAGCGCCACGCCGACGAGGGAGATCAGGAAGCCAAGGCGCCCGCCGAGGCGATCCACGAGCGGACCATTGATGACCTTGCCCGCCGCATAGGCCAGCGTCCCGAGGCTGGCGACGATCCCGATCTGTTGCTTGGTCGCGCCGAAGGACTGCTGGAGCATCGGCACGGCGACAGAGAGGTTCTTGCGGCAAAGATAGATGCCGACATAGCCCGCGGCCAGCGCGAACATCACGCGAAAGCCCGCCCGCTCGGAGGACGCTTGATCGTTCTTGCCGGGGATCATGCGGCCCCGAGCTGGACCTGTTGCCCGACGATGGTCCGCGCAAGGGCCGCCAGCGCCGCGCGCCGCGCCGCCTCGAAGGCCTTTGGCCCCTGCTCCAGCCGGAACGGGCCCACGCGCGGTAGATCGTTGATCACCAGCGCGGTGAGGCCGTCCCTCGCGGGCACGTTGAGCGAAGGGCTGCCAGGGCGGCGCCAGGGCGATCGCGAGGAGAGGTGGTGGTAGAGCACGCGCTCGCCCACGGGCAGGCCGTCGAGGCCGGGGCGATCGGCGATGCCGCCGTCGAGGAGCGGGCGACCGTCGACCCAGATCGGGTGGAAGAGGAACGGCACCGCGCACGAGGCCTGGAGCGCGGGGGCGATCGCGCCGGTGGTGATCACCTTCGTGGAACGCGAGAGCACATCGTAGACGGAGATCGACACCGGGACACGACAGTCGCCGAAGGTGCGCACCGGGAGGAGCGCGTCGAGGCGCTGACGAAAGAGGCGCCCGTGGAGGAGGCCAAGGCCGGGGCGCGGATCCCAGAAGTCCTCGCGACGCAGGCGGAAGAGCTCGTCGCGGAGGCGCATCGTGGAGAGGCCCGAGGCCCAGAGCCCGGCGACGAGGGCGCCCGCGCTGGAGCCGGTGAGGCGCGTCGGGAGGAGGCCTTCGTCCTCGAGCGCCGAGAGCACGCCGGTGTGGGCGAAGAAGCCGAAGAAGCCCGACGAGAGGCCGAGCGCGAAGGGGCGTTCGGCGAGGAATTCGCGGAGCGTGGGGGCGGCGTGCGGCATCGAAGCTCCGGGGCGCCGCCGTGGACTCAGGCTCGCGCGCGCGCGCGACGCTGGTTCTATCACATTCGCCCCGCTGACAGGGCTCCGCTCCTTCACGGCGGCGGGGTGCGTGACGCGGCGTGCCCGATCTCCAGCGTGAACGTCGACCCTTTCCCCGGCTCGCTCACGAGGCTGATCGCGCCGCCCATGAGGCGAGCCAGGCGGAGCGCGATCGAGAGGCCGAGGCCCGCGCCAGCGCCGACGCGCGACTGGCCGGGCAAGCCGAAATCAGCGAAGAGGCCGGGCTGATCTTCGACCGGGATCCCGACACCGGTGTCCTCCACGTCGATCAGGAAGCGGTGGCACACCGGATCGAAGGAGCAGCCGACGCGCACCGTACCCGCGGGGGTGAACTTGAGCGCGTTGACGAGGAGGGTGAGCAGGATCTGCTTGGTCTTCTGGCGATCGTTGAAGAGCGGAGGGGCGCCGGGCGAGGCCTCGGCGAAGATCGTGAGGCCGGACTCCGCCGCCATCGGCTCGAGCTCGCGCAGCACCTCGCCCACGAGCTCGGGCACCTGAAACTCGGTGGGCGTGACCGGCATCCGATCGCCCTCGAGCCGCGCGATGTCGAGCACGTCATTGATCAGCGAGAGCAGGCGGCGGCCGTTCTCGTCGACGCGGGCGAGCATGCGCGTCTGATCGACGCTCAGGGCGCCGGCCATGCCCTGGAGCAGCATGCTCGTGTAGCCGACGACGGCGTTGAGCGGCGTCCGCATCTCGTGCGACATGCACGAGAGAAAATGCGCCCGCTGCTCGCGATCGAGCGCGCGCTCGTGATCGGCGCGCGGCCGCGTGCCGGTCTCGGGCCGACCGAGGGATCCGAGGCGGAGGAGGTGGCGCGCGAGCATGGACGCGACCCAGCGCGTCTCCTCGATCGCCGACGTCGTGAGGATCGGCGTGAGCAGGAGGCCGACGCTCTCGAGCGGCTCGCCCGCGCGCCGCGCCGCGCGCATCGGAAAGGCCATCAACGACTCGCCGAGAAACGGCGCCCGGAGGTGCTGCGTCGACTGCACGCCGGTCTGCTGGCCGAGGAGCGTGGGCCGCTCGCCGCCGAGCACCGCCGCGAGAAAATCTTCGCGATCATCGAGCGCGGCGGAGAGGCTGCGCGCGCGGACAGAGGTGATCCCCGAGCCCGCGAGCCCCACGAGCAGGCCGCGCCCGCGGTCGACGACGGCGCAGATCAGCGGCCCCACGTCGACGCGCTCACGGAGCCAATCGACAGCGCGCTGGGCGAGCGAGGAGGCGTCGTCGGCCGCGAGCAGCAGCTCCATCAGCGCGAGCCGAGAGCTCGCGTCGCTCGCACCGAGTGGCGTTGGGGCCGCCGTCATTTGGCCTCGCGGAGAGGGCGCCCGAGGTGGCCGGCTCGGCGGACCGTTCGCAGCTCGTTCCAGGGGCGATAGTAAGGGTTCAGCAGCAGGCCGCCCTCCCCGATCACCTTCGGGTGCATGCGGAGCACGTCGGCCAGGCGATCGCTCATCTCCCGCGCGCCGTCGAAGGCGCAGATCCGGACGAAGGGGAGCCCGCGCAGCGCCTCGCCCACGCCCGCCTCGAGCTCGAGGCCGCGCTCGATCCCGGGCACGTTGGCGAGGAGGTAGGTCATGTCGACGAAGAGGCGGGTGCGCCGCGCGCCGCCGGCTTCCAGGAGCGCGCGGAGGCGACTCTGCGCGGCGCTCGGCTCGAAGAGGCCGCCGTGAAAGAGCACGTCCTCGGCGGCGACCAGCGCGAGGCGCCCCTCGGCGGCGCGGGCCGCAGCGTCGATCCCCGCCGCAACGAGGGCGCGCTCGAAGGCGGCGACGGGGACATCGTTCACCACGTAAACGAGTCGATCCCCGGCCCGCAGGCTCTCCGTCACGGCGGCGACGAGCCCTCGGATCCGCTCCTCCGCCGTCCAGTACAGATGCGCCGCATGGTCTCCGACGCGGAGCCGCGCGCCGCCAATCCCGAGGAGGATCTCTTCCTCGACAACCTTCGCCGTCACGACGCGGAGCGGAAAGCCGGCCAGGCGCGGCCCTTCCGCGCTACGGCGGTCGGTTGGCTCCAGGTGGAGCACGGAATGGGTTACCGGGTGAGCCACGGCTTCAAAGCTTTGCTTTCTGAGGCGAGTTGGAAAGTCAGGCGAGCCCGTCATTCACGACGTAACGTGGCCTTAGCTCCGTTCGGGGATTGCCCGAGCCGAGGCCCCTACGGGATCAACGCGTGAAACGAATGCGGGTCGGGGGCGCGTCGGCTTCGATGAAGGTGCCCTGTCTGTTCCGGGCGGCGCTGAAGAGGAGCTGCCTGGCGCAGTAGACCGCGGCGCGGCCAAAGCCGTGTCCAGGATCGTCGAGCACCGTGATCGCTCCCGCGCGGCCGTCGGCCTTCACGGTCACCTGCAGCACGACCACGGCGTGGTCGATGCGGGCGAGGTCGGCCTCCGCCGGGAAAGGGCACTCGTCGGTGAAGACGCTCGGGGCGTGCGCGCCGCGGGTCAGATCGGGCTCGAGCACCGCGTCAGCGCGCGTGCTCGTCCCGTGACCGCCGGCCTTGCCGCCGATCTTCGCGCGCGGGTTCTTCGTCGGCACGGTGCCGGTGCACGCGCCGGCCACGAGGCCGTACATCGCGTCGTTCGAGTTGCCGCTGGCGATGGCGTCGTCGCCGCCCTCATCCTCCCGCGTGAGGGCCTTGCCGGCCTGGGCCACCGCGTCGGCGGCGGCCTCGAAGAGGCGGTGGCTGTGGTTCTCGATCGCATCGCGGAGCGGCGCCCTGGTGGGCGGCTCCGGCTCCGGCGGCTTCATCAGCGGCGGCGCCGGGGGCGACGGCGTCATCGGCGGCGCCTCGACCACCGCGGGCTGCGCCGGCTGCGGCGCCGCGACGACGGGCCGGGGCGGCGCCTCCACCCCGACGTCGAGGCGGGTCGTGAAGACCTCCTGCTGATCCGCGCGAAGGTCCTGCACCAGGCGAAGCAGATCCGACGGGGCCAGGAGCATGGCGCTGAGCGCGACGGCGAGGTGAGCACCGCCTCCCACCCCGAGCCACACCGCGAACCGATCCCGCTTTGCCCCCTGACCCATGCCTTCCGCATGAGAGAGCAGCGAGGAACCGATGTCCAGATATTCATGAACGCCCCCACCTCGGGGGCGCATGCGGCGCGCTTACTTGACGCTGATCAGCTCCACGTCGAACACCAGCGGCCCCGCGGGTGCGCCGGGGCGAGTCGGCTTGTCGCCGTAAGCGAGGTTGCCCGGGATCCAGAAGCGCGCCTTATCGCCGACCTTCATGAGCTGGAGCCCCTCCGTCCAGCCTTTGATCACCTTGTTGAGCGCAAAGCTCACCGGCTCACCGTGGGTCACGGAGCTGTCGAAGAGCTTTCCGTCAGGCGTCCAGCCGGAATAATGCACTGTCACGGTGTCAGTCGCCTTCGGCGGTTGGGTGCCAGTGCCCTTCTTGAGGATCGTGTAAGCGAGCCCGGAGGCCGTCTTCTTCGCCGTCGCCGGGGGCGCCTTCACGTCCACCGGCGTCTCCGGCGGCTTCGGCGCGGCCTTGATCTCGAGCAGCTCGACGTCGAAGACCAGATCGCCGCCGGGAGCGCCCATGCGGGGGTGATCCCCGTAGGCGAGCGCGCCCGGGATCCAGAGGCGCCGCTTCTCGCCGATCACCATCAGCTGGAGGCCTTCGGTCCAGCCCTTGATCACCTGGTCGACCTTGAACTCGGCGGGCTCGTTGCGGACGACCGAGCTGTCGAACATCTTCCCGGACTTCGTCCAGCCCGTGTAATGCACCTTGACCTGATCCTGCGCGCCGGGGTGGTCTTTCCCGGTGCCGGGCGTGAGGACCTTGGTGACGAGGCCCGAAGCCGTCTTCGCCGCGTCGGCGGGCGGCGCGGCGACGTCGGCGGGCGCGGGGATATCGTTCTTGCTCGGGGCGGCGGCCGTCGCGACGGGGGCCGTCTTCGCGCAGTCCGCACACTCGACGGGCTTCGCCGAGTCCTTCACCGGCTCGGTGGAGGGTGAGGGCTGCGTGTTGCAGGCGGAGATGAGCGCGCCGAGGAGCGCCGGGAGGAGAACACCGTGGAGGCGAGGGCGGTTCATGGGGTCAGCGTTTTTCCATACCCTCAGCCGCCGTCAATCGGATTCCTGCCGTTCCCCCCGTCAGGCGCCGCCTTTGGTGCGTGTCCCCTCGTCCCCGGCCGCGTCGTCGATGCCGGCGAGGCGCTCGGCGAGGCGCTTTTTCCCGTCCAGATCCATCTGCCGCCCGATCTGGATCCGCTGCGCCTGGGGCGAGCCGGCGCCGTGGAGCGACTCGGTCAGGTAGCCGACGGCGTTACGTCCCATGGTCATATTTTCGATCAACCGCAGCATCCGGATCCGGTTCTCGGTCGGCACGCCCGCTCGCCCGCGCAGGAATTTCTCGAGGAGCGGCCCGGTCACCGGGCTCTTCCACTCTTTCTCCGAAGGCAGCGTCGCCACGAGCCCGCCCGCGAGATCCTGCGCCAGGCGGCCCATCTCGAAGGGGAAGCGCGTGACGTTGTGCTTGCACACGTTGGCGAGGAGCTCGTCGTTCTGATAGTTCCCCGCCTTCGTCGGCCGGGACTCGTACGACGCGGCGATCCCCGCGCTGTAGATCGTCTCGTTGAGGTGGGTCATCTCCACCAGCTTGTCGCGCACGTGCGAGGCCCGGGCGGCGCCGTTGTAGTCGGCGATGGCCGCCGCCGCGCCGATCAGCACGTCCCCTACCCCCGTCTTGCAGACATAGCTGCGGCGGTGATAGGCGGTGAAGCGCTCCACCAGCATCGAGGCGAACTCGGTCTCGCCATCCATGAACACGTGCTCCCAGGGCACGAAGACGTCGTCGAGGACGATCATCGCCTCTTGCCCGGAGAAGCGCGCGTTGCCCTGATCGATGTCGCCGCCCTCGAGAGCGCGTGAGTCGCACGACTGCCGTCCATAGATGTACGAGAGCCCGGGGTGGGCGACCGGCACCGCGCAGACGACGGCGTAGTCCCGATCGGCCGGGGTGAGGCGCATCGTCGGCATCACCAGGATTCCATGGGAGTTGATGCACCCGGTCTGATGCGCCTTGGCGCCGCGGATCACCAGGCCGTCCTCCCGCCGCTCGACGACGCGGACGAAGAGATCCGGATCCTCCTGCTCGGAGGGGCCTTTGCTGCGATCGCCCTTGGGATCGGTCATCGCCCCGCCGATGACGAGGTTCTGGGCTTGAGCCAGCTGAATGAAGCGCTTCAATCGCGCGTGGTACGGCGTCTCGCGAGCCTCGTCGATCTCGAAGGTGACCGAGTAGAGGCTGTTGAGCGCGTCCATCCCCACGCAGCGCTGAAAGCAGGTGCCGGTGAGCTGGCCGAGCTTGCGCTGCATCTTGTTCTGGGCGACCACGTCCGCCACGCTCTCGGCGATCTGGAGGAAGCGATTGACGCGCTGACCGCTCAGCGTCGACTGCGCGGTGGCGAGCTCGGGCTCGCGCTCGGCCAGCGCGTAGGTCTCGGCGACGGCGTTGATCGAGGGGCGGATCACCGGATGATCCGCGGGCTCGGCCACGCGCTCGCCGAAGAGATAAACGCAGAGATCGCGGCCGCGGAGGCTCGCCAGGTAGTCCGCGGCCGAGCGGATCGGAGGGCCGCTGTGGAAGCTCGGGAGCACCGCCTCTTCGCGCATCATAACGGTCCTCAGTCGACGCAGAGCAGCTCTTGGCAACCCCAGTGCGCCTTGTCCGGCTGAAAGAAGCAAGCACCCTGGCCCATGGGCGTAGGGGGGCAGTCGGCGTCGTCGACGCACTCGTCGGCGGCCGTATGGCAGAAGTAGCCATACGAGCCCTGCGGCACGCCCATGTTGCAATAGATGTCGAGGCTTACCGCCGAGGGCGAGCAGTACCCGCCGGAGCCGCAGTCCGCGTCGACCTGACAGTTCCCGTGGAAGCAGGTGTTGGCGCTGAAATTGGGCGCGTTGCGGCAAGCGCACACGCTGGCGCTGCCGCATTCGGTGTCGGCCTTACAGGCGTCGTAGGAGCAGAAGCTCGGCTTGCCGAGGAAGGCGACGCAGCGACCGTTGAGGCCGGTCGTGCAGTCCGCGTCCTTGAGGCATTTGCCATTCGCTTCGCCCTGATCGAACGCCTGGCGTGGAGAGTCGCACGGCGCGGCGGAGGCGCGATGATTCACCGGCGCCTTGCCGGGCGTGGAGCCGCCGGTCCCCGACGTTGCCGAGGTTGACGACGTCGTCCCGGCGCCGCCGCCGGTGCCCGACGCTGACGACGTTGTCCCGGCGGTGTCGATCGAGCCGCAGGCCGCGGCGGTGAAGGCCAGCGTCGCCGCGGCGACGCCTACGCGTAGATCGATCACATCAGCACCACGCTGCGGATCGACTCCCCTTCGTGCATCAGATCGAGGGCGTGGTTGATCTGCTCGAGCGGCATCGTGTGGGTGATCAGGTCGTCGATGTTGAGCTTCCCGTCCATGTACCAGTCGACGATCTTCGGCACGTCGGTGCGGCCGCGGGCGCCGCCGAAGGCCGAGCCCTTCCACACGCGCCCGGTGACGAGCTGGAAGGGCCGCGTCGCGATCTCCTCCCCCGCCCCGGCGACGCCGATGATCACGCTCACGCCCCAGCCCTTGTGGCAGCACTCGAGGGCCTGGCGCATCACCTTGACGTTGCCGATGCACTCGAAGCTGTAGTCGGCGCCGCCCTTGGTGAGGTTGACGAGGTAAGGCACGAGATCGGCGCCCACCTCGGTGGGGTTCACGAAGTGCGTCATCCCGAGCTTCTCGGCGAGGGCGCGGCGCTTGGGGTTGATGTCGACGCCGACGATCAGGTTGGCGCCGGCCATCCGCGCGCCCTGGACCACGTTGAGGCCGATCCCGCCGAGGCCGAAGACCACGACGTTGTCGCCGGGCTGGACCTTGGCGGTGTGGATCACCGCGCCGACGCCGGTGGTGACGCCGCAGCCGATGTAGCAAACCTTGTCGAAGGGCGCGTCCTCGCGGATCTTGGCGAGGGCGATCTCCGGGACCACCGTGAACTGGGCGAACGTCGAGGTGCCCATGTAGTGGAGCACGGGCTCCTTGCCGAGCGAGAAGCGGCTGGTCCCGTCGGGCATCAAGCCGCGGCCCTGGGTCGCGCGGATCGCCTGGCAGAGGTTGGTCTTACCGCTTACGCAGTAGTCGCAGTTGCGGCACTCCGGCGTGTAGAGCGGGATCACGTGATCGCCCTTCTTCAGCGACTTCACGCCCGCTCCGACCTCGACGACGATCCCGGCGCCTTCGTGCCCGAGGATCGCGGGGAAGAGGCCCTCGGGATCCTTGCCAGAGAGGGTGAACGCGTCGGTGTGACAGACGCCGGTCGCCTTGATCTCGACGAGGCACTCGCCCTCGCGCGGGCCCTCCAGAGATACGGTCTCGATCGTCAGGGGCTCTCCGGCCTTGTGGGCCACGGCTGCGCGTACGTCCATCGCTGGGTCTCCTCGTCGGTTCGCTGTCGGTAGGGCGTTTTAAAGCATTTCAGGCCTCCCCGTCCGGATCAATCATTCCCGGTGGCGCGCGCTTCGGCTACGTCGTCGTCCACCCGCGATGCCCGTCTCTTCCTCGTACCGCCCCGACCCGCGCTTCCCCGATCTGGGCGAGGGCTTCTTCGATCCGGTCGACGCCGCGCGCTTCCCCCAGCACCTGCTCCGCTTTCGCAACCAGCGCTGGGCCGAGCGCGTCGGGCTCGGCGACCTCGACGCCGCCGAGTGGGAGGCGCACCTCGCCCGCTTCACGCCGCTGCCGGAGAACCTGCCGCGCCCGCTCGCGCTGCGGTATCACGGGCACCAGTTCGGCGTGTACAACCCCAACCTCGGCGACGGCCGTGGCTTCCTCTTCGCCCAGCTCTCGGACGAGCGCGGGCGCCTCCTCGATCTCGGCACCAAGGGCAGCGGCAAGACGCCGTGGTCCCGCGGCGGCGACGGGCGCCTCACGCTCAAGGGCGGCGTGCGCGAGATCCTCGCGACCGAGATGCTCGAGGCCCTCGGCGTCAACACCTCGAAGACGCTGAGCCTCTTCGAAACCGGCGAGATGCTCCTGCGCGGGGACGAGCCCTCGCCGACGCGATCGTCGGTGCTGGTGCGCCTCGGCCACTCGCACGTGCGCTTCGGATCCTTCCAGCGCCACGCCCACCTCGGCGACGAGGCCCGCCTGAAGAAGCTGCTCGACTTCGCGATCGAGCACTACGTCCCCGAGGTCAAAGACGCGGACGGCGACACCGTCTCCGCGTTCCTCCGCGTCGTCGCCGAGCGCACCGGCGCGCTCGCGGCGAGCTACATGGCCGCGGGGTTCGTGCATGGCGTGCTCAACACCGACAACCTCAACGTCACCGGCGAGAGCTTCGACTACGGGCCCTACCGCTTCGCGCCGATCTACGATCCGGAGTTCGTGGCGGCCTACTTCGATCACACCGGGCTCTACGCCTTCGGGCGCCAGCCGCGGGCGATGCTCTGGGCGCTGACCCGCCTCGCCGACGCCCTCCGCCCGCTCAGCCCGACCACGGCGTTCGCCCCCTCGCTCCGCGCGTTCGAGCCGGCGTTCGACGCCTCGATGCAGCGCCTCGTCCGGCGGCGCCTCGGCCTCGCCTCGAGCGGCGCCGATCTCGACGCCGCCCTCGTCGACGCCGTCTACGCGCTGCTCGCGTCGAGCAAGATCGAGATCGATCGCTTCTTCTTCGACTGGCACGGCGGGGCGCCGAGCCGAGCCCGCGCGCTGGCAGGTCCGGCCGGGAGCGCCTACGTCGGCGCTGACTTCGATGCCCTCCTCCGCGTCCTCGACGCCTTCGAACCGGCGCAGCCCCCGATCGCCGAAGACCCTTATTTTCAAGGCCCGGCGCCCTGCAGCCTCCACATCGACGAGATCGAGGCAATCTGGACGCGCATCGCCGTTGACGACGACTGGTCGGCCCTCGAGGCCAAGGTCACGGCGATCCGCGCGATGGGCGCGCGTTACGAAGGCGACGCGCCCTGATGGACCGCCGCGCGCCGCGATCGCCAACGGCCGCGCGCGAGCGTGACGACGAGACCCTCGCCTCCGCGCTCCGCTACGACGAGGCGCGCACGGCCCACGCTGAAGGGCGCCTCAGCGACGCCGAGCTCGCCTGCACCTACCTCGCCGAGCGGGTCCACCGCGCCCGAGGCTCGCGCTGGCTCCAGGCCGATCGCCGCCCGGCGCTCCCGGTCGCGTCGACCTCGCCCGCGGTGCGGCTCTTCGCCGAGCGCGAGCTCTGCCGCGTGCCGCGCGCCGTCCCCACGGCCCTCTGCGCCTGGTCCGACGGCGCTCGCCCGGTCGATCTGCTCTTCCGCATCCCGACCGCGCGCGAGCTGCTCCGCCTCCAGGCGCGCGGCCGGCGCTGCGTCTCGCTCCTCGACGAAGGCGTCTCCACCGCGCCGCACGAAGACGGGCTCGCCTTCGTCGTCCACGATCTCTGTCACCTCGAAAAGTTCATGGAGCCCGCGCACCACGACGAGCAAGTCGGCCTCTTCACGCTCCTCGATCGCGCCCTCGATCACCCGCGCTTCGTCGCGCTGCAAGCCACGCTCGACGCGGACTGGGACGACGCCCGCGATCACGTGCTCGCCGACATGAACGGCTCGGCGGTGTTCCTCTTCCTGGTGCTCAAGAACAAGCTCAAGCTCGCCGTACGCCGGCAGATCGCGCGGGCGCGCGGTGCGCCGCCTCCGCTCGGCGGGCCGCTCGACCCGCGCGAGATCGAGGCTTGCGAGGAGGCGTACGCGACGCTCCACGAAGCCCTCGAGCTCCCCGACGAAGCCGTCGCGGCGGCCCGAGCGCTCTCCTCGCGGCACGACGCCGAGATCGCCGCGCCACGACTGCTCGCCTGGTTCCGCGCGGTAGGGGCACCCCGGACAAGGGATCCGTCACCGAGCGTCGAGCCCCCGGGATAGAGTCTCTGTCATGGCATCCTCCTCCTCGCACGCTCCTCTCCTCGCCGTCTCATTCACCCTCACTCTCGCTCTCGGCTGCGGCGGCAGCGAGACCTCGGGGACCACCACCGGAACCACCGCAAGCACCACCGGCAGCGTCAGCGTCGGCGCGACCACCGGCACCGGAGGCGGCGCCACCACCACCGGCACCGGAGGCGGCGCCACCGGCACCGGAGGCACCGGAGGCAGCGTCACGACCACCTCGAGCACCGGAACCGGAATGGCAGTCTGCGGGGCGGACGTGGACGCGCCGGAGGTCGCCGATCTCGGCGTCACCAAGGATCCCGAGGCCGGCGACTTTACGATCGACGAAGCCCTCGACGAGCTGCCGATCGGCCCCGGCCCGCTCCGCGCGATCATCGACACCGATCTCGGCACGATCACCTGCGCGCTCCACGCCACCAAGGCGCCGATCGGCGTCGCGAACTTCGTCGGCCTCGCCCGCGGCCGCCGCGCCTGGAAGGATCCGATCAGCAAGAAGTGGGTCCAGCGCCGCTTCTACGACGGCCTCACGTTCCACCGCGTGATCCCCGGCTTCATGGCCCAGGGCGGCGACCCGCTCGGCACCGGCTCCGGCGGCCCCGGCTACAAGTTCAAGAACGAGATCGCCGGGCTCCACCACGCCGCGGGCACGCTGGCCTACGCCAACGCCGGCCCCGACACCAACGGGAGCCAGTTCTACATCACCGAAACAGAGCAGGGCTTGCTCGACTCGGGCTACACGATCTTCGGCACCTGCACCCCGCTCACCGTGGTGCCGAAGCTGACGGCCGTGCCGCGCAACGCCAACGATAAGCCGTTGACGCCGCTGCACATGAAGACGGTGACGATCACCCGCTGCGCGCCCTGAGCAGGTTCAGATCGAGGTGAGCGGGATGCGCGCCATGTGGGCCTCGAGCCGCGCGCGCTCGTCGGGGAGATAAGGGAGATCGGCGGCGTGCTCGCGCCAGACGGTGAGCACGCGCTCGGTCATGTCTCGGACCCAGGAGGCCACCTCGTCGAAAGGTCGATGGGTGATCTTGGCCAGCGGTCGGAAGGACTCGACCGAAACATCCTGGAAGTGGCGAGAGTTGTTGAGGCTCAATGCCAGCGCATGCGTTCTCTCGGGCTCATAAAGTATGGATGCGACGAGATCATAAGCCGGCGACAGGCGCGGATGACGGCCGTCGGGGTAGATCAAGGACCAGTTCTTCAAATGTGCGTCGGTGTTCCCGCACAGGACGCAGAAGACGACACGCTCGCAGAAGCAGCGAAGATCCGCGGGCGGGAGATAGGTCAAGAAGGCCGCGATATACTCGTAGCGACCCTCATAGATCCGATCATCCGCCGGGCAATCGAGCACTTGGCCAAAGTCTTCGATATGAACGCGAACCCCACCGGGACGGCGATCGAAGCGCTCGATGAGAAAGACAGTCTCCTCGTCGACGGGGACCTCCTGCGGTAAATCCACGAACTCGGAGATGTCGGCCAGCCGGATCGGCGGGGCCTCGACCCCCGAGAGCTTGGCCCAGAGCATGGTCGAGAGCTCGACCCGGGGAAGACTCTTGTACATCGGGCTGGGGAACTTGGCGATCCAGTCGCCCGTCTCGCCGCGCACTGGAAGCGTCAGCTTGCGGTCTTGCTCCCGAACGGACAGCTTCCATTGCATCCCGGCGAGAGAGAACCTCAGCCTTCCAGCGCTGTCGGGATCCGCTGAATCCGGAGCCCGATCGCGCGCTGGGCTGGGCCAGAGTCTTGGAGCACCCGGGAGGAGGATCACGGCCCCCGGAAGGTCTTCACCCAGAAACTGGAGCAAGCCAAAATCATCATCCGGCTCGATCCCGATCGGGCGCGTCACCGCGCGCCGCAGAGGGCCGCCCTGGGGAGGCAGCAGGTGATCGAACCATCCCGGCAAATGGCCAGTGCTCGATAGACCACGTGGCTTCCGATCCTCGAAGATCTGTCCGAGCACCGGACGAGCGGAATCGGCCAGCCAGGCGCTGTCGTAGGAGAACCGATGCTCCCACTCGTCGAGGCGCTCGAGGAGCCCGACGCGTATTTTTCCGACGAAGACGTCGAGCGCGCTCACGGGGTCGCGAACTCCTTCTCCACGCGCCGCATCAGCTCGGCGACCGGGGGTCTGTCGCTCTCGTCCAACGCGCACCGCTCGGCGAAGAAGCGATTGAACCAAGGGTCCAGAGCTCGCGTTCGCCTCTCGACAAACAGCACAAGATCCCCTCGACCAAGCGTGTCGGCTGCGGCCTGGTCGAGACCATGGCTCTCCAGGACAGCTAGGGACGCGAACGGTAGCTTTCGGAGCGCATCTCGACCAGGCAAGAGGGCTCGCCTCGCCACGTTGGACTCGCCCTTCCCCTGGACGTCCACGAAGATATCGCCGATCTTCCGGCGATCGAGCAACGCCCGGACGGCATCCACCGAGAGCACTTCACCCGTATCCAGATCTCTGGGATCGAGATGAATGAGAGCGACCGCGCACATCCGGGCTCGGACGTTGCCCCAGTCCCAAGGTATGGACGCGGTGGGGAAATCGACGCTTGCAGGGACAGTCTCGAGGAGGCGCTCGGCGGACGCGAACTCATCTTCATCAACGAGCCCCACCAAGCTGGAGAGAGCGGCGATATAGATGTTCGTGTGAACGCCGGAGAGCGCTCCGCGCCACACCCAGCGGACGAGGAGCGCCTGCGTGCGAACGTTGGGGCGCGGGTGAAAATGAAAGAAACGGGACAGGACGAGCAGCAGGAAGACGTGGGGGAGCAGCTTGAAATGAAGGATACCAGCGTCGTCGGAGAGAAATTGAATGGTCCTGAGCAAGGCCTTCTCGGCGCGTCCGATCGCCTCCAAAGGAAGGGTGGTCGCGTCGCTCTCCGGCTCAGCGAGCGGACGACGCAAATCAAGCCCCTCGATGGCCTTGAGGCAATCGAGAAAGGTATCGTCGAGGATCAGGCCGAAGCCGCTCTGGGTCTGTAGCCGCGCGCAAGCGCTCTCCAGAAACCGAGGGCCACCGGCTCCGAACAGCGCTTCGAAGACCTCGCTCTCTCGCATCCTTACGCCGGAGGTGTTCACCCGCTTGAAGATGAGACGGAGAACAGCGTCCGACGCGCCCTCGACGATGTAGGCGGGGATCGGGTACTCCCGGAGGGCCTTGCCCAGTGCGATCGCCCGCTGGACGAGGTCCGGCCTCTGGGCGCGGTAAGGCCAGTCGTTGAGCCAGTTGAGGAGAGTAAACGAATCGCCCACCGCGTTGACGGGGATCCAGTGCGGGGGCGGCTCCACGGACTGCGCGCCGATGAAGCGCTCCTCTTCGAGATCGAACCAGAGCGCGTAGATGTCGCCGCGAGGCCGCGGCTCTGGATGGAGCATCGCGCCGGCGAGCGCGGTGATCCTCTGTTGACCGTCGACGACGAAGTAGGCGTCGGAGACCGCAGGTGCGGTGACGCTCACGGGGCCGATGCGAAGGAGCGCAGCATCCGCGGGGCGCTTGAAGAGCAGCAGATCGCCGACAGGAAACCCTCGGTATACGCTGTCGAAGAGATCGAGCACATGCGTGGAGCGCCACCGGAGCGGGCGCTGGAAGTCCGGAATGCGGATCTTGCCGTCTCGCACCTGCTGCAAGAGCGTTTCCACGCTGAATGCACGGGCCTCGGGACGCCGTTCGAGTCGAAGGTTTTCCATGGGCGAGGCGGCTACCCTACCTGATCCCCAAAGCTCCGGCGACCGGCCGAAGAAAGAGGTCGCTCAGGCGATCGAGTTCGATCGCTTGGCGACGGGAACCGCAAGACCTTGTCGAGTGCATCGGTCGACCTTGTCGAGTGCATCGTCGACCCAGTCGACCCCATCGACCCACCCCGTCGACCCCTTGGATGCGCCACTCCGCGGCATTGATGTAGGCATAACGCCCACTCGATCAGCTCCGAAACGATCTCGACCGCGAGCGGGCCCGCCCCCCGCTCGCAGTCCCTCCGCCCCCGCTCTCCCGACTTACTTCAGCTCCGCCGACGCCGCGCCCGCGCAAACGCCGCCAAGCCCAGCGCCATCAGCGCACCCAGCGCGGGCGCCTTCGAAGGCGCGCTCCCCGGCACCGTGCACCCACAGCCGCCGTCTTCGCCGGAGCTGCCCGAGCCGCCCCGCCCACCGGCGCCGCCCGCGCCGTCCGATCCGCTGCTCCCCATCGCTGCGCTCCCGGTCGCCACGCTCCCCGTCGCCGCGCTCCCGGTCGCCGCGCTCCCGGTCGCTGTGCTGGCGCCGCCCACACCCATCCCGCCGCCGCCGCCGCCGACTCCGCCGCTGCCGCTCGCGCCGCTGCTGCCGCTCGCGCTGCTGCTCACGCTGCTGGTCATGCTCACGCCCTCGGTCAGGTACGTCTTCGCGGGCGAGCAGCCCTCGTTCCCCTGGCGATCCTGGGCGCAGACCTTGTAGCTCACCGTGGTGCCGGTCTGGCTCTGCGCGGCGAGGACGGCCCGGTACATGTCGCCGCCCGAGAACTTCGCGGGGACGGTGGTCTTGACTCCGAGCACCGTCACCTCGACCCAGGCCTTCTTCAGCCGCGGACCCTCGTCCGTGGTCGCGTTGTCGACCACGCCGAAGCGCACGATCGGCGTCGCGGTCACCGCCACCGGGCCGGCCACGGTCTCGACCTCGCGGAACTTGGGCGCGAGGATGTCGACCGGGGCCGTCGCCGTCCCCAGGTAGAGGCGATCGAGGAAGCTCCCCTCGCCTTGCGCGGTCGCGCAGTCGAGGCGTCCGTCGCCGTTGACGTCGCCGAAATCGAACCAGAGCGTCGAGTCGCCCACCGCCGGGAACGCGCCCGGGACCAGCGTGAAATGCCCGGTGCCGTCGTTGAGCAGCACCCGCTCGTTGTCGCCGAGCGAGGCGATCGCCGCGTCCATGTCGCCGTCGCCGTCGAGATCGATGCAGGCCACGCCGTTGTCGTCGGCCCCGGGGTTGCCCGTGACCCGCGCCGCCGTCTCGTCGGTGAAGTGGCCGGTGCCGTCGTTGATCAGGAGCTGCTCGGTGTAGTTCGGCCCGGAGTTGTCGACCCAGATGTCGAGGTCACCGTCGCCGTCGACGTCGCACGTGACCGGGCCGTACTTGAGCCCCGTCTGCGCGGGGAACATCGCCGACGTGTCGGTGAACTTGCCGGTGCCGTCGTTGATCCACAGGCGTGATTTCGTCCCGTGGAGATCGATCAAGAGGTCGAGATCGAAGTCCCCGTCGGCGTCGAAGAGATCGAAATCGATCGGCTGCGAGCCGGCCCCGCTCGGGAGCTGCCCCGCGGGCGCCTCGGTGAACTTGCCGGTGCCATCGTTGAGGTAGAGGTGCGCCGGCGCCGGCGCCGACGAGACCCAGCCGTCGCTGACGAACAGATCGAGATCGCCGTCGTTGTCGACGTCGCCGAAGCGCGCCGCGCCCGCGTTCGAGTGGAGGTTCGGCAGGTTCGTCGCCGCGTGATCGACGAAGACGCCGGCGTCGTTGAACAAAAAGACGTCAGCGTCGCCCCAGGCGCTCGGGATGTAAAGGTCGACGTCGCCGTCGCCGTCGACATCCCCGATCGCCATTTCCCGGACGTATCCAGTGTAGCCGTTGACGATCTTCTGGGCGCCGCTGGTGAACTTGCCGGTTCCATCGTTCAGATAGACGGAGAACGGTTGCGCAGCGCCCTTCGAGAAATATCCGTCGGCGTTGGGATAGAGGATATCGAGATCCCCGTCGCCATCGATGTCCGTCATCTGCATGTAGTTGGTCCAGCAGCCCAGCTTGCTGCCCGAGCAGCCCTGGACGCCGTACGGAGTCGCGACCTCCTCGAAATAGGGCGCGGCGGTGGCGGGAGCGGCAGCGCTGGTGAGCGCGAGCACAGTAAAAGCAACAATCGGGTGCACGGGACGAACACGCACGGACATGGGACCTCCTCGTCGGGGCGTCCACGTTACAGGAAACCGCCCCGATTCTGGGCGCGGCCGTCGCAGATCACCTCGCGATCGTGGTCTTCGAATGGCAACAGTAGGCTACGCAACCAAGCCCGGGCACAGTCCAGGCGACGAGAACGACATTCTCCCACCTGGTGAGAGCAAACCCACCGGCGGCAGCGTGCTGCGCTCGGGAATTCAGCGCGCTCGTGTTAGCGTCGGAACCCGATCGAGGTTGCTTTCTTTTGAGCTTTTGGATCTCGGTACTCCACGAACGAGATTGACGAAGAGGGCCACATGGGCATGAATACACCGCGCTGGCTGAAGCGGACGGGGCTCACCCCGGTTGAAGCCATTGAATCGCCGCAGCGCACACGTCGGACGACGCCCGGGCTGGGCGCCGCGTTGCTGTCGCTGACGGTCGCCGGAGCGAGCCTCGCGGCTTGCAGCGGCAGCGTCGATACGAACCCCTTCCCGACCACGACGAGCGGCGGCAACAGCACCGCGGCCGTCGGGAGCAGCGGCGTCGGGGGCAGCGAGATGACGACAACGTCGTCGTCGACGTCGTCAGGCACCGGCGGCACCGGCGGCGCGCCGGTGGTGCCGATCCAGCCTGCCGCGGGCGGAGCGCGGCGCCTGATCGGGCGCCAGTACCTCGGATCGCTCCGCACCCTCTTCGGCGACAAAGTGGTGAGCGCGGCCAGCTTGCCCTCCGATCCGCAGCTCAACGGCTTCGAGACGATCGGCGCCTCCTCCCTCTCGACCCCGCCCTCCTCGGTGGAGCGGTACGAGACGTCGTCGATCGCCATCGCCTCCGTCGTGGTCTCGGATCCGGCGATCCTCTCGATCATTCTCCCCTGCACGCCCAACGGGGCCACCGACTACGGGTGCCTCCGCCAGTTCGTGACGACGTTCGGTCACCTCGCCTGGCGTCGCCCCCTGACCGACGCCGAGATCACGCGCGTCACCGGCACCGGCGTGACCGCCGCGAAGGCCTACAACAGCTTCGAGGCGGGCCTCGGGACGACGATCAGCGCGCTGCTCCAGTCGCCGTACTTCCTCTACATCATCGAGGTCGGCGCCCCCGACAAGGACGATCCGAGCGTGCGCCGCTTGACGCCGCTCGAGCTGGCGACGCGCATGTCGTTCTTCCTGTTGAACTCGACGCCCGACGCCGGGCTCCTCGACGCCGCCGAGAAGGGCGCGCTCGACACCGAGGGCGGCATCCGCGCCGCGGCGCTGGACATGATCGCGCGGCCCGAAGCAAGGTCGACGCTCGCGGCCTTCTACGCCGAGGTCTACCACCTGCGCGAGCTGAGCACGGCGGTGAAGGATCCCGGCCTTTTCCCCCAGTTCAACGCCAGCCTCAAGGCCTCGATGCTGGAGGAGACCCAGCGGCTGATCGCCGACGTGGTCTGGACGCGCGACGCCGACGCGCGCGAGATCCTCTCCGCCAACTACACCTTCGTCGACGCGGATCTGGCCAAGCTCTACGGCGTCGCCGGTCCCCCCGGCGGCGGCTTCGCCAAGGTCGCGCTGCCTGCAGCGCAAAAGCGCGCCGGCTTCCTCGGGCAGGGGAGCTTCCTCGCCCGCGCGGCGCACGCCAAGGAGACGTCGCCCACCCGGCGCGGCAACTTCGTCCGCGAGGCGCTCCTCTGCGATCCGATCCCGCCGCCGCCGCCGACGGTGAACCCGGTGCTGCCCGAGGACGACGGCACGCCGAAGACGGTCAAGCAAAAGCTCCAGCAGCACATGCAGGATGCGTCGTGCGCCAACTGTCACTCGCTCATGGACCCGATCGGCTTCTCCCTCGAGCACTTCGACGCGATCGGCCAGTACCGGACGACGGATCAGGGCCTGCCCATCGACCCCGTGGCCCAGGTCGACGACCTCGGATCGTTCGCGAGCGCCGCGGAGCTCGCCACCGTGCTCACCCAGGACAAGCGGACGTCGAACTGCGTGGTGCAGAAGCTCTATCGCCAGTCGATGGGACACCTGGAGACGGCGGGGGAGCAGCCGGCCATCGACGACCTGCAAAAGGCCTTCGCCGGCAAGGGCCACTCGATTCGTACCCTGCTGGTCGAGCTCAGCGCGAGCCCCGCGTTCCGCCTCGTCGGCGACCCCAAGTGAAAGCTGATTGAAAGATGAAGCCCACCTTTATCAATCGTCGCACCATGCTTCGTGGCCTCGTCGGCGGAGCGATCGCCTCCGTGGGACTCCCGACGCTCGACGCCATGTTGAACGGCAACGGCACGGCGTTCGCCGACGGCCCGCCGATCCCGGTCCGGTTCATCACCTGGTTCTTCGGTAACGGCGTCGTGCTCAACCGCTGGGTCCCAGGCGGCATCCGCAACCCCATCACCGGCGCTGACTACCCGCTCAGCCCCGCGCTCGCGCCCTTCGCCAACGTCAGAGACTACCTCTCGGTGGCGTCGGGCTTCCACAACAAGTGCGCCCAGCAGATCACGCACCACGAGGGCATGACGGTCTTCAGCGGCCACACGATGACGGACGTCGGCCAGGGACAGGGCTTCTTCTCCAACGCCCGCGGCGCCACGGTGGACCAGGTCGTCGCGAATCAGATTGGCAGTCTCACCACGATCCCCTCGGTGCAGATGGGCGTCATCAACCAGATCAGCATGGCCGACTACGGGACGACCATGCACAACCTGTCGCACAAGGGACACCTGGCGCCGCTGCCCGCGATCAAGAACCCGCTGCAGATTTTCGAGTCGTTCGCCTCGCTCTTCACGCCCCAGAACGACGCGAGCAAGCCGGTTCGCCTCGGCGTCGCCGACGCGGTGCTGGAAGACTTCAAGGCCCTGAAGATGCGGCTCGGCAAGGCCGACAACATCCGCATGGACGCCCACATGCAGGGCCTGGTCGAGCTCGAGACGAAGATCAAGGCGCTCCCGCCGGTCTGCATGCTCCCGGGGAAGCCGACCGAGACCAGCGACGACGTCAACGGCATCACCGCGGTCAACTCGGCCCTCGGCGATCTCCTCGCCTTCGCCTTCGCCTGCGACGTGACGCGGGTGGCGAGCTTCCTCTTCGGCGGCGGCGCCTCCGAAGCCGGTTTCACCGAGATCGGCCTCACCTCGCAACACTCGCTCTCCCACGGCCACTCCACCAACGCGCTCGACCCCGGCGCCCCTCCCTACATGGAGTCCGGCGACGTGAACGACATGCACAAAGGCGTCGTCTACCAGATGCAGAAGCTTGCCTATCTGGTGGAGAAGCTCAAGAGCACGCCCGACGCGGCCGGCGGCAACCTCCTCGACAACACGGTCATCTTCGCCTCGAGCGACTGCTCCGAGGGGTTCAGCCACGACATCCACGATCAGCCCATGCTGCTGATCGGCGGCGGCGGCGGCCGGCTCAAGCACCCTGGGATCCACGTGCGCGGCACCAACGACCGCAACGCCTCTGACGTCGCTCTCACGGCCATCCAGGCCGTCGTTCCCACGTTGACCGAGGTCGGCTCGGTCGATCCGATGTATTACGTCAACGGCGCTCCGGATCCGGCGTACTCGAAGACCCCGCTGCTCGAGCTCAAGGCTTGATCACGATGGGGCCGCAAGCGGCCCCAAACCCCAGGCCGACTGTCTCGGCCTTGTTGATCACGATGGGGCCGCCAGCGGCCCCA